>Ga0075423_10001222_pt1 | contig 22260 bp, 20 predicted proteins | sample SoiMethybrSBSTD2_FD_80114 | JGI IMG/M metagenome (GOLD analysis project Ga0075423, IMG submission 80114) | Bulk soil microbial communities from a Populus tree surrounding site in Tennessee, USA - Soil MetaG P. TD hybrid SBSTD2 | ecosystem: Environmental > Terrestrial > Soil > Tree plantation... | reverse complement strand
GATCCGTCCCGGAAGACCCTGAAGATGTCCGGGACGCCGTTCGTGTCGCCGCCGACGACGTCGGCGGAATACGACTGGAAGGTGACGAAGTTCCCGTCGCCGGAAATGCAGGCGTACCAGCTGTAGCTGTTCGTGTTGAGCCCGTCGGCGATGCCGTCGACGCCGTTGGGGGTGATGATCGAAACTCCCGCCTCGATCGACACCCGCGTGGTGGTCGCGCCGGTGCGGTCCCGCACGAAGACGTCGGGGTAGCCGTTGTTGTCCCCGGTCACCAGGTTGGCGGCGAAGGAGTCGTAAGCCACGTACCGTCCGTCGTCCGAAACCGTGGGGCGTTCGCTCGTGTTGGTGCCCTTCGTGCCTCCGGTGGATACGGAGACCAGTTCCGTGACCCCCGTGTTCCGGTCGTGCCAGAAGATGTCCTGCGTGAAATCGCCGTCCCCGGCGGCCAGGTTGGAGGCGGACGACGCGAACACGACGTACCGCCCGTCCGAGGAGATATAGGGGTCAAAGCTGCCCGAATTGCCTTCGGCGCCCACGCTGTCCACGGAGACGCGCTCCGTGGTGCCGTTCACGGTGTCCCGGACGAAGATATCGGTCGTGCCGTTCGTGTCGCCGGGCACCAGGTTGCTGGCGTTCGAGGCGAAGGCCACGAACTGGCCGTCGGAAGAAATCGAGGGCGTGTTGGACGAACTGTTGGGCCCGAGAAGGACGGCGTTCGATACGAGGACGTTGTCCAGCGCCAGGTTGGCCGACGGCGCCGCCGGAATGGCTCCGATGAGGCCGGGACTGGCTCCCGGCCCGCCTTCGTTCCCGGCGAGGTCGCACGATCCGAGGGAGAGCATCCCCACCACCGCGAGGAGCGCCGCCGCGCGGATCGGTCCGGTCATCGGTTTGTCGAACATGTCAAACCTCCAATACACCAAGATTAATAGAGGGGACCCCTCATGAAGATGTCGGGGGCCCCGTTGACGTCGTTGGGAGCCAGGTTCGAGGCGAACGAGGTGAAGACCACGAAGCGCCCGTCATGGCTGATGAAGGGGTTGCGGCTCGGCAGGAAGGTCGAGCTCTGGACCCCGTAGGTCGCCAGGGAAATGCGGATCGTCGAGTTGGCCACGATGTCCCGCAGGAAGATGTCGTCGGCGTTGTTGGTGTCGCCCAGCACCAGGTCCGGGGAGCCGGACTGGAAGGTCACGAACCGGCCGTCTCCGGAGATCGTCGGGGCCAGGCAGGGGTCGAAGGGTTCGCCGCCCTGCGCCGTCACCGAGACGCGCTCGTTGGTCGCCAGGAGGATGTCCCGGACATAGATGTCTTCCACGCCGTTGTTGTCGCCGGCCACCATGTCGGTCGCCAGGGAAACGAAGGCCACGAACCGACCGTCGGCCGAGATCGTGGGCTGGGAACTCGCGCCGTTCGCGTTGTCGGTGTCCCCGTCCAGGTCCGGATCGCCGGTCGCCTCCACGGAGGCCCGGATCGTGTCGGGACTGGGCGAGAGCCACGTGCGGATGAAGATGTCCCGCTCCCCGTTGATGTCGTTGGTCACGAGGTTGGAGGCGAAGGAATCGAAGGCCACGGAGCCCCCGTCGCCGGAGATGACGCCGTTCAAGCTGGCGCCGTTCGACTGTCCGCCCCCCGAGGTGACGGAAACGCGGGTGGTCACGTTGAAGAGCGTGTCCCGGACGAACACGTCGGTGGTGCCGTTGAAATCGCTGAGGACGATGGCGTCCGAATCGGATTCGAAGGCGATGTACCGTCCGTCATAGGAAATCGAGGCGTGCCGGCTGGGGTCGAACACCTCGAATCCGCCCGGGTCCAGGCTGATCCGGGTCGTCACGCCGAGGGTGACGTCGCGGAGGAAAATGTCGCGGACGCCGTTGAAATCGTCCGGCACGAGGTCGTTGGCGTTCGACTCGAAGACGATGTACCGGCCGTCCGAGGAAATCGAGGGAGCCAGGCCGTCGTCGTTGGCGTTGTCGCCGTCGACGAGACCGTCGTCGAATCCGGGCGCGTTGGACTCCACGTTGATCCGCAGCACTTCGCCGGTCGCCAGGTCGCGCCGGAAGATGTCGCGCTTGCCGTTCGTGTCGCCGATCACGAGGTTCGGCGCGCGCGATTCGAAGACGATGTAGCGGCCGTCCGGCGTCACGCGGGAGTTGTCGGACGGGCCCACCGGCTCGGTGCCGGAGGGTCCCAGCGAGACCCGCGCGGTCAGGACGATGAAGTTGCTGTCGTCGTTCGTCGACGCCTTGCAACCGGCGAGGAGGAGCAGGCCCAAGGCCGCCCGCGCCGCGACACGCCCAGCTCTCCGGCTCATAAGGCCTCCGGTCCGATCGTTCCGGCGCTCCCCGGGGGGAAGCCGGAACGCGTCAAAATAGAATACACCAACCCCGACTTAGAATTCGTGGTTATAACCGATGGCCACGTTCGAGGAGTCGCCGCCCGTGTCGACCGCGAAATCGATCGACCGCGTCTTGCCCGCCTCGGTCGACCACGACACGCCGACGCCGAACGTGATGATGTTGAAGACGCTGTCCTTCGTGTCGAGCACCAGCTTGAAGGTGCCCGTCTGCGGAAGGTTGTCCGCGTCGTTCCACGGCGCGCCGAACCGGCGGAAGCCGACCCGGGGGAAGACGCGGATCTTCGGCTTCTCGACGTCGATCCGGTACTCGAACCCGATCGAGAAGTTCGTCGTGTTCTCGAACTCGGGCTTGCCCGCGAAGACGGGCTTCTCCGCCGTGTCCGCCCAGGCCAGGGACTGCAGGTCGATCGTGGCGCGGAGGCGGGAGTCCTTCATCATGTAGAAGGTGGCGCCGACGTTCAGCTGCGCCGGCATGTCGAACGCCGGGAAGATGTCGGGCGCGACGTTGAATTCGAAGTGGATCGGGCTCTGGTAGGCGATGCCCAGGTTGATCTTCAGATTCTCGGTGTTGTCGTACACGCCGACCAGGAGGCCCAGGCCGAACCCGAGGCCCAGCTTGTTGTCCGTGAAGGTGCCGGAGGGGGAGGAGAAGCGCCAGTTCTCGTACGCGACGTCAACCCCCAGGCCCGCCGCCACGTGGGTGAAGAAGCCGGGCTCGCCGGCGTTGACGAACCGGAAGTCCTTGGCGAAGGCCACGCGGAACCGCTGGAAGCCCTGCTCGAGGTTGGCCTCCGGCTGGAAGACGGTCTGCGCCGGGTCGGCGACGAGATCGAGGGCGTAGTTGATGTGGTAGGGCCGGGCGAAGCAGACGCCGACCGCCATGGGATTCTCCGCGTCGCCCACCTGGAAGACGAATCCCAAGTACGAGGGAATGACGGCGGGGTCGACCAGGATCGTCTCGGGGTTCACCGAGAATTCGATCGAGTCGTTCGGCCCGCGGTTCTGGTCCACGGGGAAGCCGAGGTACGTCTGGTAGCAGAGCGACATCTGGTCCGTCTGCGTCGCGATGCCGGCCGGGTTGAGCCAGACCGAGATGGGATCGTCCTCGAACGCGGTGTAGCTGCCGCCCATGCCCTTCGTGCGCGCGCCGATCTGCTGGTCCTGGGCCCAGGCCGAGGCGGCCATGGCGAGCAGAAGGGCGAACGTGGACGCGTATCTCATGAGCGACCCCCCAATGACAATCCCGGAAACCGGCGGGAGAATATCTGCGGAATGGTAGGGCCGCGCGGGGGGCCTGTAAAGCAAATTGTAACCGTTCCGGCGGCGCGTCGTACGAAACCGGCGGCAGGGGGTCTCCCGGCCCTTCGAACGGGACGCCCGGTTCAGCCGATTTGGGATATCATGGAGATGACATGGAAGCGACGACGCTCCCGACCCGGGCGGCCGGAGAGACCGGCGCCCTCTGGCTGGGCGGATTGCGGTGGGACGCCACGTGGCTCATCGGCAGCGCCGCGATCGTCCCCCTCGTGCTGCTCTTCGTCTGGGCCGGGGTCCCGAACGACCTCCTCAACCTCGGCGTGACCACGATCGTCGGCGGTCCCCACCTCTTCGCCACGTACAGCGCGACCTACATGGACCCGCGGTTTCGCCGCTCCCACCGGCCGATGCTGTTCCTCGTCTCGATCCTCGTGCCGGTGGGCGTGGTCTGGATGACGCTGTACGATTTCCAGGCGCTGATGAGTTTTTTCATCTTCGCCGCCTCCCTCCACGTGCTCCAGCAGAACGCCTACCTCGCGGACGTCTACCGCCGGCGCGGCGCGCTGCCCGAGCGCAAGGGGGCGCGCTGGGTCGATTACGCGTTCCTCGGGCTTTCGTTCTATCCCATCGCCTCCTACAAGCTGGTCAACGGCGTCTTCCGGCTGGGGGACATCGAGATCCTGATCCCGCCCTTCTTCCGCACGGAGGCGACCTACTGGGTGGTGGGCATCGTCTTCGCGATCCTCGCCGCGGCCTGGGTGACGAAGACGATCGACGAGCGGCGCCGCGGCGTTCTCAACGTGCCCAAGACGGTGCTCATCGGAGTCACGGCCTCCATCGCCTTCACGGTGCCCCTCGCGGCGGGCGGCGAGCGTCTCGAGCTCGCCTTCCAGTCCGTGAACGCGTGGCACTCGATCCAGTACCTCGGCCTGGTCTGGTTCATCCAGTCGCTCAGGAAGCAGCGGGGGCAGATCGAATCTCCGTTCGTCCGGAGCCTGTTCGGGGCGGGGCGCGGCGGGGGACGGTACTACGGCTTCTGCTTCGTGGCGAGCGTGACGCTGCTGGCGGCGATGGTCGTCCTCTCGCGCGTCGATCCGTTCGGGCTCGGCGCCGCCGTCGCCTTCAACCGCTACTACTACATGGGCGTCCTGAGCTGCCTCCTCATCCACTACGCGCTCGATGCGTGGCTCTTCATGGCGGCAAGTTTCGGCGCGGCCAAGGCGGAGGGCGTGCCGTACGCCGCCTTTGGCTAGCCGCACCGAGGTCTATCCCTTCCACTTGAAATACCCCGCCCTGTGCTTTCGTGGAAAATCGTCGGGGTGAAGAATCTCGGCCAGGATCTCCAGCCCGTCCACCAGTCGCGGGCCCGATCCATTGAAGTAGGAATGGCCGTCCGCGACGTACACCTCTCCATTCCTGGCCGCCGGGATCCGGCCCCATTCCGGACGCGACGCGGCCGCGGGCAGCTCCCGTCGCGTCCGCTCCAGCGTGAACCCGCAGGGCATGACGATGAGCGCCTCGGGCGCCGCTTCGACGATCGCCTCCCAGGTGGTGCGCGTCGAATCGCGCTTCGGCCGCGCGAGGGCGTCCCGGCCCCCCGCCATGGCGACCATCTCCGGCACCCAGTGGCCGCTCGCGAAGGGAGGGTCGAGCCATTCCAGGCAGAAAACGCGGCGCTTCGCCAGCGTCCGGGTCCGGCGGACGACGCGCTCGATTCTTCGGCGAAGGTCCCGTTCGAGAGGTCGGGCGTCCGCTCCCGCCGCCTCGGCCAGCTCGCGCAGGTCGGTGAACATCCCCTCGAAGTCGTGCGCGTGCTGGGGGACGACCTTGGGCCGGGGCTTCACCGCCGCGAGCACGGGACGCAGGTCCGTCGGCGGCGTCGCGCAGACGTCGCACAGGTTTTGGATGAGGAGGAGGTCGGGCCGCAGGCGCGCCACCAGGTCGACGTCGACGCGGTAGAGGCTGCGTCCCTCGCGTCCCGCCGCGGAGACCTCGCGGTCGATCTCGGCGCTCGTCATCCGATCGGGGTCGATGAGGCTCGTCGAGACCACCGGTTTTCGCCGGGCCGAGGGAGGGAAGTCACATTCGTGCGAGACCCCGGCGACCGAGCGGCCCAGGCCGAGCGCGTACGCCATCTCGGTGCCGGTCGGGTGGAAGGAGACGATTTTCATAGCACTCGGCTGACAGCTTTCAGCTCCTGAAGATCACAGCGGTCAGCTTTTCGGAAGCGAACAGCGATCAGCGATCAGCTTCCGAATCGGGCCGCTGTCTGCTGAATGCCGCCGGCTTCCGGGCCGCTGACCGCCGTTGGCTTCAGGAGCTGAACGCTGAGCGCTGAACGCTGAACGCTGAACGCTCTCCCCTTATTTCAAGAAGTCCAGCTTCTTGCCCCAGATGTGATCCGGGTATCGCTTCGCGGTTTCCCGGCACTGTTCGTAGATGCGCTCGACGTTTTTCGTCCGCTTGAAGTCGCACACGCCGATCCAGTAGACCGACTCGGGCGCCGCGTCCGTCTGCGGGAACCTCTCGACGATGCGCGCGTACCGGCCCGCGGCTTCTTCCCACGCGCCACGGTTGAAGGCGGCGCGCGCGCCGGCGAGGTGGATCTGCGCGGCGAACTCGTCGGGCGGGAGGTACCCGATGAAGCGGTGATGCTCCAGCCCGTCGCCGTCGAGAAAAACGAAGGTCGGCGTCCACGGGATCCGGAACCGCTTCGAGAGATCCCGCTCCGTCAGCACGTTCGCCCGGAAGGGCGCGACGTTCGCCCCGATCTCCTCCGCGACCGCTTCCACCGGAAAGGTCGCCTTGTCGAGCTCCTGGCAGGCGATTCAGTGCGGGCTGTGGAACTGGGCCATCGCGAGTCGGCCCGTCCCCTTCGCCTTCGCGAGCGCCGCGTCGAGCGTCGTCTCCCACGTGATCGGCATGGAGCGGAGTCTAGCGCGGGACAAGGGACGCCGCCACTTCCGGGAGGAAACGGGTGTTACAATTCGTGCATGACCGCCCTCCTGGCCGCCCTCCTGTTTCTCCAGGCGAAGGCTCCGCCCCCGATCGCGACGACGAAGGAGGCGATGCAGAAGGTGCAGCTCATCGTCGGCGAGTGGCGCGTGACCGGCATGCGCGGCGAGGAAAAGCGGGACGGGTGGACCGAGAAAGCCCTGTGGAGCTTCAAGATCGAGAAGGACGTCTACTCGATCCGCCTCACGACGACCGACGCCGCCGTCTGGAAGGAGGCGACCCTCGCGTTCGACCTCAAGGAGCAGGTCTACACTCTCGACGCCGCCCTCGCGGCCGGTGGCGAGCGCCGCTACGCCGGCAAGCTCGCCGACAAGGAGCGCCTCCTCACCCTCGAGCAGGCCACCGACGCCTGGCCCCGGGAGCGCGCGGTCTTCAGCCTCCTGCGCGACAACCGGTTCCTGATCGACATCGAGGTCCAGGCCGAGAAGGGCAAGGATTGGAACCGGCAGTCCCAGCTCGGCTGTACGAAGGAGGGCGTGCCCTTCGTGCGCGGCGAGGGGCCGAAGTGCATCGTGACGGGCGGGACGGGCTCGATCCCCGTGACGTACGCCGGGAAGACCTATTACGTCTGCTGCACCGGCTGCAAGGCCTTCTTCAACGACGCGCCCGAGAAGGTCATCGCCGAAGCGAAAAAAGCAGGGTGGATCAAGGACTGAGCGACCGAAGCGCCGCGCGGCCTATCGCTCGACCGTCCGAGATGCAATCCGGTATTCCCAATCCGCGATAACCCGCCCCGGTGAAGAAGAGATTCGGGAGCGACGTCCGCCGCGCCTCGATGTCGCGCACCCGGGCCTCGTGACCCACGGCGTACACGGGATTGGCCCCTTCCCAGCGCCGGGCTTCCGCGACCTCCGGCTCCCCGGTGATTCCCATGACGCGCTCCAGCTCGGCGCGAGCGCGACCCACGAGCTCGGCGTCCGATCCCTTCATCGCTTCGGGCGGGATGAAGCACCGGAAGAGGACCCGGCCCTCCGGCGCCCGGCCCTCGAACTTCGACGAGGACCACGTGCAGGCCAGGAGGCTCCGGACCTCCGCGCGCGGAATCACGAATCCGGTGCCGTCGAGGTCGCGCGGGACCGAGGCCCGCGGATATCCGAGCGATACGGTCGCGCTGCCGACGTACGTGATCGCGCGGAGCGACTCCGCCAGCCCTTCGTCGAGCGGACGGACGAGCTCCGCCGCCGCGGGCGCCGGGATCGCGAGCACCACGACGTCCGCGGTAATGGCGGCGCCGTCGAGAACAAGCCGGAAGCCCCGCTCAATTTTCCGGACCGCGGCGCGGGTGCGAAACTCCACTTCCTGCATGCGCTCGACGAGCCGCTCCACGAGCTCCTCCATGCCGCCCCGGAGGGAGACGAACGGGCTGACGGCGCTCACGGGCGGTCCCCGCCGGAGCGCGCGGATCAGGCTCCCTTGCTCGCGCTCCATTTCGAGGAACCGGGGAAACGTCGACTTCAACGAGAGGTGGTCGCCCGGCACCAGGTGGATTCCCGCCATCAGCGGCTCCGCCAGCTTCTCGAAAGCCTCGTCGCCGAACCGCCGGCGGACGAATGAACCGAGGGACTCGTCCTCGACGGGGGGCCCGGCCTTTCGCCAGCGCTCGGACAGGATTCGGAGTTTTCCGCGCCAGGAAAAAAGCGGGCTGCGCAGGAAAGGCCAGGTCCGCGTCGGGACCGTCAAGTGGACGCCGTCGGGGACGGGATGAAGGATCCCTCCGGCGAGCACGTGAACGCGTCGACTCCGCGTCGGGATGATCCGCTCGCCCAGTCCCGCCTCGCGGCAGAGCTCGACCGCCCCGGGCTTCGTGGTCAGGAAGGAATCGGGGCCGCCCTCGAGGATCCATCCTCCCGAGCGCTTCGTGACGATGACGCCGCCCAGGCGGGGGCTCGATTCCAGGAGCGTGACGCGGACGCCGGCGCGGTGGAGCTCCCAGGCCGCGGCGAGGCCCGCGATTCCGCCGCCCACGACGGCGGCCCGTTTCATTTCAGGGCCTTGCGGACCGCCGAGGCGAGCGCCTCGATCAGGAGGGGCGAATCGTTCAGCGACGGCGCGCGCGAGGCGCGGATGCCGATCGATGAGGCGTGCCCCGCGTGGAGGACGTCGAGATCGTACAGCACCTCGACGTGGTCGGAGACGAACCCGATGGGGGCGAAGACCACCTCCTTCACTCCCTGCCCGGCGAGCCGGTCGAGGACCGAATTGACGTCCGGCTCCAGCCACGCCTGCGACGGATCGGGACTGCGGCTCTGGTAGGCGAAATCCCAGTCCAGGCCGGGCCGCCGCTTGGCGATCCCCTCGATCGTCTCCTTGATGTGGTCCGGATAGGGAGCGGAGTTTTCCACCGGAATGCTGTGGGCCGTGAAGAGCACCTTCTTGCCGATCGGAAGCCGCTCCGCCCAGGCCTGCAGGAACGCGGGCTCGCGATGCCACTGCATGATCTGCACCGCGTCCATGCCCTTCGGCAGCGCCTTCGCCATCGCCTCATGGTAGCCGGTCACGCTGATCGGCGCGTGCTGCGGGGCCATCGGGAGCCCCACGAGCATGTCGATCCCCACGGTCTGCGCCTCCTCGACGGCGTCCGCGATGAAGGGCCACCAGTAGCGCATGCCGACGAAAACCGGGATGCCGAGCCAATCCTGGAGGTCGCGGGCCTGGCGCTTCGTGATCTCGGTCAGGGGCGAGCGGCCGCCGATCTTCCGGTAGCGCTCCCGCACCTCCTCGATGAAGGCCGGGGTGGGTTTGCGACGCTGCATCACGAAGCCGAGAAATTCGCCGACGTCCTCGACGCGCTCCGGGGTGCCGTGGGCCATCAGGAGGATGCCGGGGGTCATGGCAGGGTCCTCGCGTGGACTCGCTCGATTGCGGCCACTACATGCTCGACGGGAGTTTCAGGCAGGATGCCGTGCCCGAGATTGAAAATGTGGCCGGGCCGCCCCGCGGCGCGGTCGAGCACCGCGTCGATCCGGCGGTCGAGTTCCTGGAGCGGCAGGAGCAGCGCGGTGGGGTCGAGGTTCCCCTGGACCGCCAGGCCCGGGCCGAGTCGTTTCCAGGCGTCGGCGAGATCGACGCGCCAATCGAGCCCGATCACGTCGCCTCCCGCGTCGCGCATCAATTCCAGGAGCGCCGCCGTCCCCGTGCCGAAGTGGATGGCCGGGACTTTTCCCCGGAGCGCCTCGAAAATGCGCCTCATGTGGTCCTGGACGTACCGGCGGTAGTCGTCCACCCCCAGGATGCCGACCCAGCTGTCGAAGACCTGAACGAGGCTCGCGCCCGCCTGCGCCTGGGCCGACAGGTGAGCCGTCACCGCGTCGCCCAGCTTCGTCATCAGATCATCCCACGCGCGGGGCTCCGCGCCCATGAAGCGCTTCACTTTCGCGTAGTCCCGGGAAGGCCCGCCCTCGACGAGGTACGTTGCCAGAGTGAAGGGCGCGCCCGCGAAGCCGATGACGGGCATGCGTCCCTCGAGCTCGCGTCGCAGGATCCGGATCCCGCCGAGAGGGCCGCGCAGGTCGCGCTCGGGTTCGACCGGCCGGAGCGCGGCGACGTCCGCGGAACTCCGGACGGGATTGAGGATCCGCGGACCCTCCCCGGCGGCGAACTCGACCTGGATCCCCATCGGGACGAGGATCTGCAGGATGTCGGAGAAGACGATCGCGCCGTCGAGGCCGGGGAGCGCCTTCACCGCCGTCATCGCCGCGGCGGCGGCCAGCTCGGGCTCGGCGCAGATCTCCAGGATCGAGTGGCTTTTTCTCAGTTCCCGGTACTCGGGCAGGAACCGTCCCGCCTGGCGCATGAACCAGACCGGGGTCTTGTCGGCCGGTTCGCGCCGGACGGCCTTGAGAAGGCGATGGGAAGTCGTCACGTGCGGATGACTATACCCCCGTTTCCTCATGGCGTTGAAGCTCTGGAGCTTTGAAGCTCTGAAGCTTTGCAGCGGTTCTGCGCTACATTATCGCCATGCGGATTGAGTGCGCCCGCTGCGGGCGGGCCGTGGCGCCGGGGGACGATTCCTGCTCCGGCTGCGGCTTCGACCCCGTGAACGACCCGGGCAAATTCGGGCCCTATGACATCCTGGACCGGCACGGCCGCGGAGGGTTATCGGTCGTCTTCAAGGCGAGGCGGAACGGGACGATCGTGGCGCTCAAGGTGCTGGAATCGACCCGCCAGAAGCGGCTCGACCAGTTCGCGCGCGAAGTCTCGGTCATGTCGTCGCTCTCCCATCCGAACATCGTGAAGGTCCACGGCTCGGGCGAGGTCGACGGACACCGGTTTCTTGCGATGGAGTTCATCGAGGGCTCGCCGCTCGACGCGGCGCTCCGTCGCCGGCTGCTCGGCGTCCCGGTCGCCGTGGCGGTCGTGGCGCAGGTGGCCCGCGCGCTCCATCACCTCCACCAGCGGGGGTACGTCCACCGCGACGTGACGCCGGGCAACATCCTGCTCGGGCCCGCGAACGAGGCCAAGATCGCCGACTTCGGCCTCGCGCTTCGACTCGAGGAGGTCCGCCGGATGACGCAGGGGGTGACGGGAGGAACGCCCGTGTACATGAGCCCGGAGCAGGCCGCCGCGCGCCACGAGGTCATCGACGGCCGGTCGGATATTTACGGCCTCGGCGCGGTGCTCTACGAGGCGCTCGCCGGAAAGCCCCCCTTTTCGGGCAACGACACGCTCGAGATCCTCCGGAAAATCCAGGAGGACAACCTGAACATGCCGGAGGGCGTCGACGCGGACCTCGGGACGATCCTGCGGCGCGCGCTCGACAAGAATCCGGAACGGCGGTACGACACCATGGCCGAATTCGCCGGCGCCCTCGAGGACTGGGCCTGGCGCCATCGCTGACGGAGCGGACGATGAACTGGAGTTGGCACGTCTTCACGATCGCCGGAATCCCGGTGCGCCTGCACTGGACGCTTCTCTTCGTGCCCGCCTATTACCTGTTCGGACGCATCGGCGGAGGCACCGATCCCCTCTGGAGCGCGTTCATCGCCGCGGGCTTGGTGATGAACTTCGCGATCATCCTGATCCACGAGTTGGGCCATTGCTGGGCCACGCGCAGGGTGGGGGGACACGTCGACCAGATCCTGCTCTGGCCATTGGGCGGGATGGCGTACGTGGGACATTCCGACGATCCCCGGACCGACATGTTCGTCGCCGTGTCGGGACCGGCGACTCATCTCCTCGGCGGAGTGCTGTGCGTGGGCCTTATCTTCCTGCTGGGCATTCCCTGGAATTGGGACTACATCAATCCGATTTCCAAGCGCCTCTGGTGGTTTGGATTCGGCCCGACGCTGGCCGTGGACGCCCTCAACGTGAACATGATGCTCCTCGCCTTCAATCTGTTCGTGCCCGCGTACCCGCTCGATGGCGGCCGGATCCTCCTCGATATTCTGACGCTCCGACAGGGGTCCTGGAGGGCGGCCCGCACGGCGGGAACGATATCGATAATCATCGGCATCGCCATCGTCCTGCTCGCGTTCACGACACGGGACTTCTTCCTCGCGTTCATCGGCGTCTGGGTCCTCCTAAACGCGATGCAGCTCCGCGCCACCACCCAGGCGGACGACACCTACTCGATCAAGGGCTACTCCGACCGCGGCTATCGATTCGAGGAGCCCCGGAAGGAAGGTTTTTTCGCCAAGCGCCGCCGCCTGAAGCGCGAGCGCCGGGTGGCCCAGCTCGACGCCGAGGAGGCCGAACTGCGTCGGCGCGTCGACGAGCTCCTCGACAAGGTCAACAAGGACGGAATGGCGAGCCTTACACCGACCGAGCGAAAGACTTTGGAACAGGCGAGCGCGCGCTTGCGCCGCCATGACTAGTATCGGGCTCGAAGCTCGCCACTTCCGAGGCGGGAAACGGGAAACGGGGCACGGGAAGCTATGCCCGGAACCCCCGTCGCCGTATCATCTCCACGAATCCGGAGGACCCCGTTCATGCTGCAACGCGCCTTGATCCTGTCCATCCTGGCCGCCACCGTCGCCTCGGCCCAGGAGGCGCCGCCCAAGCCCGTCCCGCTCTGGAAGAAGTGCGGGATGGAGATCTCCTGGATGAGCGACCGCCGTTCGCTCCGGGACAACAACCAGGGCGGGGCGCTCGCCAAGACCGAGGTCGACCTCGAAGAGCTGCTCGGCGAAGTGCGCGACAAGGCGAAGGAGACGGGCCGGCTCATCCTCTGGTACATCCCCCAGGTCGCGGGGAGCCACATGTACCGGGGCGCCATCCTCGACCACTACATGAACGTCGCCATCTGGAGCGATGAGTCCGTCGTCGACCTGGTCCAGCGGCGGTTCGTGCCCCTCCGCGCGGCGTGCGCCAAGGAGCTCGCGACCGAGACGAAGGTCAGCCGCTGGCGCGTCGTCGAGCCCGCGATCGTGATCCTCGACGCCGAGGGCAAGGAGCTCCACGCCATCCAGCGCATCCGCACGTTCAACGCGGATTTCATCGCGGCGGCGCTGAGATCGGTGCTCGAGAAACACTCCCCGGCGAAGCCCCCCGAGGGCGCGGCGGGCGATGAGTTGATGAAAGGCGGCTGGTTCGACGCCGCCGCGAAGAAGCTCGCCGACGATCCGCTCAAGCTGGCCGACCTCCGGCGGCGGGAGGGCAAGATCGACGAGGCCCTCGGCCTGCTCGACGCGGCGGCCAGGAAGGGCGCCGACGCTTCCGCGGTCGCCGCGCTGCGGGGCCGCGCGCTTCTATCGGCCGGCCGCATCAAGGAGGCCAAGGAAGCACTCGAGAAGAGCGATTCGGCGGAGGCCAAGTACTATCTCGCCCACGCCGAGCGGATGCTCTGCCACGACGACGTCGCCAACGCGATCTGGTCGAAGCTGGCGGAGTCCTCCGGGGAGACCCGGTGGGGATGGCGCGCGGCCGCGAACACCACCACGCACAGGGATCAGAAGGCGTACGGGCCCGCCGCGGTCGGATTCGAGGATGTTCTCTGGTCCGCGGCGCCGGCGGCCGGGGCGACCACGACGCGGTGGGAGCGCACTCCCTCCGATCTCCAGGATGTCGCGAAGCGCGCGACCGCGTGGCTCATCCGCAATTTCTCCCCGATCCACGGATGGAACGATTCGCGCTACGCCTACTGGCCGTCCCCCGAGATCCAGCCCAACGTCCACATGGCCGTGACGGCGCTCGCCTGCGCGGCGCTCTTGGAATGGCGGGAGGAAGCCCCGTCGGGCGTGGAGACCGTGCTCGCCGCGGGGGAGGCGTACCTGCTCGATGAGAACAAGATGGCGCGCGGAAAGAACGAGGAGCCGTACGCCGACGCCTATCGGCTCCTCTACTTCGCGCGGAAACAGGACGTGCGCGGGCTGACCGGGAAGGGACACGAGACCAACGTGCAACAGATGAACGCCATCGTGAAGAAGCTCGCGGCGATCCAGGACAAGAACGGCAACTGGGCGCACGAGTATCCCAATCCCTTCTGCACCGGGGCCGTCCTCCAGATGCTGCTGCTGGCGCGCAAGGCCGGGGCGGAGGTCGAGGAAGGCGTGCTGACGCGCGGCGCGGAGGCGCTCAAGGCGACCCGCGACGACCAGGGCCGCCAGGCCTACGACGCGGGAGGCAAGGGCGACAACGATTCCAACTCCAGCGGCCGGGACGCCATGTGCGAGGGCCCGCTCCTCGAGCTGAAAGCCACGGACCGGAAATCGTTCGAGACGGCGATGGACCAGTTCTGGACGTTCCTTGACCGGCGGGAGAACGTGCGCGTCTGCGACTTCCACTCGGACGGCGAGCTCGCGGGCTTCTTCTTCTTCAACAACTTCTTCCACACGACGGAAGCGGCCCTGCAGCTCGAGGGGAAGTCGCGCGGCGGGGCGCTCGCGAAGGCCGCGGCCCACCTCGCGAAAATACCGGAGATCGACGGGAGCTTCATCGACAGCCACGAGATGGGGAAGAGCTACGGGACGGCGATGGCCCTGCTGTCGCTCAAGAACGCCTTGAGGAAGTGAAAAAGAAAACCCCCGGCCTCGCGGCCGGGGGTTGGGTGATCGTCGGGAACGCGGGCGCTACTTGTCCTTCTTGTCGCCCCCCTCTTTCGCGTCCTTCTCCGCCTTCTCTTCCTTCATCTTCTCGAGGATCTCCTCCTTCGCCTGGAGGAAGTCCTTCCTCAACCTCGGCCCGAAATGGTCCTTCATCGCCGCGAGGGCCTTCTCGAACGCCGGGATGTTCTTGTCCGATTCCGCGAAGAGGAGCATGTACCCGTAGAAGGGGCCGAACTGGTCATCCCCCGACGGAATGCGTCCGGACTGCTCCATCGCCCAGAACTTCTTGCCCGCCGCGATCTGGAGCTCCTTGGCCTTCGCCCGGTCCCGGACCGCGTTCAGGGGCTCGAGGATGTCGTTCACTTCCAGCCCCACGATCTCCCCGTCGATCTGGGCCTTCTGTTCCGCGGACACGCCCTTCAGCGTCTCGTTGTACTTGCGGGCCGCGTCGAGCTTGAATTCACCGAGCTTCAGGGCCCGGATGAAGAACTCGACCTTCGCGACCGGGTCCCCCTTCTCGGCCTTCGCCTTGAGCTCCGTGTACTCCTTGCCCGACTTCATCATCCCCTGGAAACCCTCGATCGTCCGGTCGCCCTCGAGATTGGCGATCACCTTCCCCGCGGCGTCCAGCGCCACGAGGTGGGGAAAGCCGTGGCCGCCGACGGTGGTGAGGAGGCCGTCGTCCTTGCGCCCCTCGATGCGCGTCGTGATGTGGCAGAAGAGGACGAAGCCCTTGGCGAACTCGGGGAACCCGTCCTCGGAGAGCGCACCGCTCTCCAGCGCGTTGCAGGGGGGTCAGTTCGCGTAGCTTCGGGTGAAGTACGCGAAGATGAGCTTGCCGCTCTTCTTCGCGGCGGCCTTCGCCTCGTCGTAGTCGGTGATCCACTTCGTCTTCTTGAAGAAGGGCTTCTCGAGCTTGTGCGCGAGATTCTCCTTCATCGCGTCCTGGTTGTCCTGCGCCCTCGCCGGCAGGGCGGCGGCCAGGAGCGCGAGCGTCGCGGCTCCGATCAGGCCTGGTTTCACGGGGGTCTCCCTAAATGGGTCGCCGGGGGTTACACGCCGGTATCTCGTCACCCCGGGCTCGAATTCGATTATGTCCCGTTTTTCCCGGCCCGGCCACTATTTCGTCGGCGCGGGAGGATCGACCGGGTATCCGGCCGCCCGCCACGCCTGCATGTGGCCGTCGAGGTGGAGCACCTTCCGGAATCCCAATTCGATCAGCTTCCGGGCGGCGGTCTCGCTGTACCCTCCGGCCCGCCCCAGGCAGCATCCGCAATAGACTACGATCGGCTGGTCCTTCGATATTTCACGAAAGCCGGCCTCGAGGTCGGAAAGCGGGACGCGGATCGATCCCGGGATGTGGCCGGCGTCGAACGTCGCCTTGTCCCCGACGAAGACGAGCGCGAGGGTCGCCTTGTTTTCCTGGAGCGTCTTCAGCGCCAGCGGACCCATCCCCTGGAATTCCCCTCCCGGAATGGGGCCGGGATTTCCCCGTTCCTCTTCGACGAGCCGGCGGTATTCGTCCGCGTCGGGCTTCGCCTCGACGGGCAATTTCCAGTTCTTCCACCCCGGCAGGCCGCCTTCGAGGGCGTACACCGCCCCGGGGTACGCCTTCAGCAGGGGAGCGATCGCATCGAAGTGGGGATAGGGATTTCCGACCGCGACGAGGATCGAGTCGCGGGGGAACATCGACGCGACGCGATGCATCGCTCGAGGTGGAACGTTCACGCTCCCCGCGACGTGCTCGAGATAGAAGTCGCTCCCCTCGCGGATGTCGACCAGCGTGGCCGGGCGGCCCTGGAACGGAGTCCCCGAGAACCGGGTTGCGGGGCCCTTGAGGAGTGCCTGGGCGAGGTGCGGAGGCATGAGCGGAATTCCCGGCGGGGGGTACGTCATCGAACCCCATTCCCCGGTCTCCGCCGCCTTGATCTTCGTGGGCTCCGACTCCCTGGGAACCGCGTGATTGTTCCACCACGGCCGGGCGTGATCCTCGAGGAGCCGGCGGACCTCGGCATCCTCCGCCGGACGGAGCGGCGGCGGCGTCTCCCGGCCCCGGAGGAGCGAGAGGGCGCCCAATCCCGCGGCGACGCCGATGACGACCGCCAGGACCGAGGCCTGCGCGCGGTTCATGAAATCAAATATTACAGGAAGCCGGTCGGGGCCGGGCGTATATCCTGAGACCATGAAGCTCGCGCTCCCGCTTTCCGTGCTCGCCCTCCTGGCGCTCTCCGGCGCGCCGCAGGAAAAGACCGCGTCCGGGTCGCTCGGGATGGTCACGGCGGAGCACAAGGAGGGAGTTCTCGCCGGCGTCCGGATCCTCGAGCACGGGGGCAACGCGGTCGACGCGGCGGTCGCGGCGGCCTTCGCGATGGGAGCGGCGATGCCGAGCCACTCCGGCCTCGGCGGGCGGAGCCAGCTCCTCGTCGTGCTCAAGGACCGCTCCTATCACATCGACGGCGGCACGCAGGTTCCCAAGAGCTGGACGGAGAAGGAGGGGCGCCTCGCGTCGGTCTGCGTCCCGGGCTCGCTGGCCGCGCTCGATCTCGCGCTCAAGGAAGGCGGGACGATGAAGCTGGCCGACGTCATGGCGCCCGCCCTCGAGCTGGCGAAGAAGCGCAGGAATCCCGACCTGGCCGTGACGCTGGAGGCGATCGCCGCCGGGGGGCCGAAGGAATTTTACGAGGGCAGGATCGCCGACTCGATCGCGGCCGACATGGCGGAGCGCGGCGGGTTCGTCACGAAGGAGGATCTCGCGGCGTACCGCGCGGTGAAGCGGGAGCCGCTCCGCGGAAGCTACCGGGGATATGAAGTCCTCACGGCCGACCGGCCCGCCTCGGGCGCCGTCGTCCTCGCCGCGCTCAATGTCCTCGAGACGTTCGACATGGCCAAGCTCTCCGAGGTCGACCGCGAGCACGCCCTGATCGAGTCGCTCCGGATCGCCTTCGAGGACCGGAAGACCGCGGTGACGGATCCCAAGGCGCACGCGAAGAAGCGCGCCGGGGAGATCGACTTCGCGAAGGCGGGGACGCCGCGCGTCGACGCCGAGGAGGAAGGGGACACGACGCACATTTCCGTCGTCGACCGCGACGGCAACGCCTGCGCCTTCACGCAGTCGCTCGGCCCGTGGTACGGCGCGGGGGCGGCCAAGGGGCTGGGCTTCTACTACAACGCGACGCAGGGCGTGTCGGGCATCGTCAAGCCGGGCGAGCGCCACGTGACGGGCCAGTCGCCGACGGTCCTGAGGAAAGAGGGGAAAGTCGCGCTCGTCCTGGGCTCGGCGGGCGAGCGGCGCATCACCTCCGCGGTGACGGAGGTGATCCACCACGTCATCGATCGCGGCCGCGGCGTGCGCGACGCGGTGTACGCGCCGCGCTGGCACTGGCAGGGATCGCGCCTCGTCTTCGAATCCAATCCGCCCGACAAGTCGCTCGATCTCCCGCGCGAAACGCTGGACGAGCTGCGGAAGCGCGGCTTCAGCTTCGGGCGTTTCAACTCCAGTCCCTACTGGGGCCGCGTCCAGGCGGTCCTGTGGGATTCATCTAAGAAGGAGTGGATCGGGGTCGCGGATCCCCGGGGATCAGGAGCGGCGAAAGCCCCGGAGAAGTAGCTTCCAGCTTCACGCGCCCAGCTCCCAGCTGGGCTTCGAAGCCTCGAGCCCACAGTGTCGAGCTTCGAGCGGCGGCGAAAGAGGTGCGGTCGCATGACTTTCGATCTGGCGGTGTGGCATTCGGAGCGGCGGCCCTCCAGCCTGGAAGCCCAGCGGATCTACGAGGAGCTGTGCGACGGCCACTCAACTCACGGCCTGAAGGCGAACGACCAGGTTCGAGCTTTCAAGAGGGAGTTTGCCAAGGACTATCCGGATCTCGACGTTCCCGGCCGGGAGGATGTGGCCGAGTCGCTTCGGCCCGAGGGCGGCGAGGATTGGGATCATGCCGTGGTGCTGAATTTCGGGTGGTCCGCGGCCGAGAAGATGTTGGCGGTGGTTTGCCGGGTCGCCGCAAAGCATGGGTTGATCTGTTACGACCCGCAGCAGGGGGTGGTGCATTTTCCGCGTGAGCAGGCTCCAGCTTCCAAGCCGTGGTGGAAATTCTGGTGATCGTTCGTGCCGGCCCGTCTGACCGCTGATCGCTGATTGCTTCTCCCTAATGTCCGACAACTCGCTTTTAAGTTGACTAGTGAACGTTCGTTCACTATACTTGTCTTCGGAATGGACCCCCTCTCTCCCCGGCAGCGCCGGTGCCTCGAGGCGGTGCTCGCGCATCGCCGGAGGACCGGCCTGCCCCCTACTTATCGCGAGCTCGGGCGCGCCCTCGGCATCGCCTCCACGAACGGCGTGCGGCGCCATCTCGAGGCGCTCGAGCGAAAGGGATATGTCCGGATGCGGGCCACGGCGCGCGGCCTCGAGCTGACGGAGGAGGTCGAAGGCGCGGCGGGGATCCCGATCCTCGGCCGGATCGCGGCGGGCCGCCCCGTCGAGGCGCTCGAGAACTTCGAGGGGGCGGTCGACATGGGGGCGCTCTACGGGACCTACCCCGAGGTCTTTGCGGTGCGCGTCGTGGGCGACAGCATGATGGGCGCGGGGATCCGCGACGGCGATCTCGCCATCGTCCGGGCCGCGCCGAAGGTCGAGAACGGCGCCGTCGCCGCGGTCGCGATCGACGGCGAGGCGACCGTCAAGCGCTTCTACGCGGAGCGCGGCGCCGTGACGCTCGTCGCCGCCAACCCGAAGTACGCCCCGCGCATCGTCCGTGAGGACGAGGGGCGCGAGGTCCGCGTCCTGGGCCGCGTCGTCGGCCTGGTGCGGAGGATGGGTTCCTGATGTCCCCCCAGGATCGAGAATCCAGAATCGAGAATCGGCCCCATGTCCGAGGTCCGGGTCGACGAGCCGCTGGGGTGGGTGACCGCCCGGTTCGAGAAGGGCGCCATCTCCCCGATCGCCTTCCGCTGGAAGGCCCGGGAGTTCCGCGTGACCTCTGTGAACGCCCGGTGGGTCGACCGGTCCGTCCGTCCGATCCGCCATGGCTTCTCGGTCAGTGCGGCTTCGGGTGAGGTGATTGAGCTCGAGTACAGGGAAGGCGACCCTGTGTGGTACGTGACGGCCATCGTTACATGAGATTTCGAGTTCGGAGTTCGGTGTTCCGGGTTCGTTCGAAGTTCGGTTCTGCGTTCTTGACGGCGGGCGCACTGGAACGACGAACCGAACCCGGAACCAAGAACGAACTCCGAACCAAGAACAAGGAACTCGGAGCCCGGGCTTGCCCTGGGCGAGACCCGCCGGCAGGCGGGCGGGTCGAAGGGCGTGACGGCGGTCGGCTGAATGCTTCGGACGCTGTCGGCTGATCGCTGTCGGCTGAGAGCTGCATAGAGAGGGATGCATCGGGGCTTGCCTTGGGCGAGCCCCCGGAGAGGGCGAGTCGAAGGGGAAGGAAAGGATGCGTGACCCGTGCGGACCTCGATCCTCCATCTCGACATCGACGCCTTCTTCGCGTCCGTCGAACAGCTGAAGAATCCCCGCCTGCGCGGCAAGCCCGTCGTCGTCGGCACCGGCGTCATCGCGTCGTGCTCGTACGAGGCGCGGCGGTACGGACTGCGCGCGAGCATGCCCCTCCGCCAGGCGCAGCGCCTCTGCCCCCACGCCGTCTTCCTCGAGGGCAACCAGCACACCTACGCCTGCTTCGCCGAGGCGGTCTGGGAGATCTGCCGCCGCTGGCTCCCCGCGATGGAGGTCTACCTCGACGACGCGTACGGCGACCTCGCCGGCACGGAGGCGCTCCTGGGCCACCCCCTCGGCGTGGGGCGCGAGCTGAAGCGCGAGATCCTCGAGAAGAGCGGCCTCCACACCACGGTCGGCGTCGGCGCCAACCGGATGGTCGCGCGCCTCGCCGGAAAATCGGTCAAGCCCGACGGCCTCGCCTTCGTCCCGTGGGGCGGGGAGGACGCCTTCCTCGCCGACCGGCCCGTCGGCGACCTCCCCGGCGTCGGCCCCGCGACCGGCGCGATGCTGCGCGAGATGAACCTGATGAAGATCCGCGACCTGCGCGCCCTCTCGCCCCAGGTCCTCGAGGCGATGCTCGGGAAGAACGGCCTCGCGCTCTACGAGCGGTGCCGCGGCCGCGACACCCGGCCCGTCCACGAGCGCGAGATCCCCCAGACGATCTCCCGCGAGACGAGCTTCGACCGGCCCACCTGCGACCGCGCCGAGATCCGGTCGTACCTCCAGTACCTGGCGGAGCGCGCGATGCGCACCGTCCGGAAGCTCGGCCTCACGGCCCGCGGCGTCCGCGTCCGCGTCAACTACGAGGACGCGGACCTGGCGCGCACCCGGGCCATGGGCACGCACTGGATGGAGGCGGGGACGACGCTCCCCCGCGGCACCGACGTCGACGAGGAGGTCCTCCCCGCGATGTGGGAGGGCCTCGACCGCGTCTTCACGCGCCGCGTCAACCTCACCCACCTGGGCGTCGTCCTCTCGAAGTTCGCCGTGGCCGATCCCCAGGCGGAGCTCTTCGAGTCGGCGCGCGATCCGCGCCTCGTCCGCCTCCACGCGGCGCTCGACACGATCCGCGACCGGTACGGCCACGCTTCCGTCGTGGCGGGCGCGTCGATCGGCCTGCTCGGACGGATGCACCAGGACAGCCGGGGGTACGTGTTGAGATGCCCGTCGCTGACGAAATAGGCGAAGCATCAGGCCTCAAGCATCAGGCAGCAGGGTTCCTCAAAAACGCTTCTTTCGGTCCCCTGATTCCTGATTCTTGATTCCTGATCCCTGATCCCATGATTCCTCTGCACGTCCGCAGCTATTACTCGCTCCTCCGCGGCGGGTCGCCGGTCGGCGCCCTCGTGGCGCGGGCCCGCGAGCTCCGCCTCCCCGCGCTCGCCCTCACCGACACCGACGGCATCTACGGCGCCATCCCCTTCTGGCGCGCCGCGAAAGCCGCCGGGATCACCCCGCTGATCGGCGCGGAGGTGGCCGGACTGACGCTCATCACCCGCAACCGCACGGGCTGGTCCAACCTCTGCGCGATTCTCTCGCGCCGACACCTGGGCGAGCCGTGGGACACCGCCGCGTTCCAGGAAGGACTCCACGTGATCGCGGGCGATCTCGCCCTCGCCCGCTCGCTCGTGGGAAAAGTCGACCGCCTCTGGCTCGAGTTCGTCCGCCCCGCCCGCTCCGCGACGGCCGAGCGCGACATCCTCACGTCGGACCTCCCGCTCGTCGCCTCGAGCGACGCCCACGTCGCGACCCCCGCGGAGTTCCGGACCCACCGCGTGCTCTCCGCGATCCGGGAGAACACGGTCCTGCCCCAGCTCGGCCCGACGTGCGACCCGGGCCACCACCTGCGCGACCTCCGCGCACTCTTCGCCGACCATCCGGAGGCGCTCGCGAACAACGAGCGCATCGCGGCCGACTCCGCCTGGACCTTCCTGCCCGCGCCCACCGTCTTCCCCCGGCACGGCGCGCCGCCCGGGACGCTCGGCGCGCTCTGCGAGACCGGCCTCGCCCGCCGCTACGGCCCCGTCCCCCCGGCGGGGGCGCGCGAGCGGCTCGACCGCGAGCTCGGCGTCATCCGCCGGCTCGGCTTCGAGGACTACTTCCTCGTCGTGCGCGACATCGTCGACTACGCGCGGTCGCGCGGCGCCCCGGTCGCG
>Ga0075423_10001221_pt1 | contig 22262 bp, 19 predicted proteins | sample SoiMethybrSBSTD2_FD_80114 | JGI IMG/M metagenome (GOLD analysis project Ga0075423, IMG submission 80114) | Bulk soil microbial communities from a Populus tree surrounding site in Tennessee, USA - Soil MetaG P. TD hybrid SBSTD2 | ecosystem: Environmental > Terrestrial > Soil > Tree plantation... | reverse complement strand
GGATATTGACACACTCGCGAGCGAAAATCAGACACAACACGACGATACCGGCATCGGCAATCACCTCGCGGATGATGCGACCGAGGTTTTCACCCGCGAGCGAAATATGGCGCTACGCACCAATGCAGAAGAATTATTGGCGCAAGTGGATGCCGCGCTAGCACGGCTCGACGAAGGGACATATGGCATCTGTGCGCGCTGTGGCCGCGAGATCACCAGCGAGCGCCTCGAAGCGCTGCCCTATGCTACGCTCTGCATCACATGCCAATCGGAAGTCGAACGCAGTCGTTAACACAGCAGAAACGATGAGCAGAACGAGTATAGAGCTGCGCTACTGGCTGCGACCGGCCCTGGTCGCGCTCATTATTGTAGCGCTCGACCAAGTCGCCAAAGCCTGGATCTGGCGCACACTTGGGCCAGTTCAGGGCACGAGCCGCCCGTTGATCGGATCGTGGCTCAGTTTCACGCTCGTCAAGAACGATGGCGTCGCTTTTGGCCTATTCCCGAATTTCCCCGCTTTTTTCACGATCACTTCAATCGTGATCAGCATCGGCGCAATCTATTTTTATCGCTTTCACCTGCCCAACCACCGACCCTGGGTTCAGTTCAGCGTCGGGCTGATCGTCGGCGGCGCGATCGGCAATATTATCGATCGGCTACGCTACGGCTTTGTGATCGATTTTATCCATGTGAGCTGGTTCCGCGGTATCTTCAATCTGGCCGACAGCGCGATCACGGTCGGGGTGATTATGCTGGCGGGGTACCTCCTTTTCACGGGCGAGACCCCCGCCCGCCCGAAGCCGGCCGATGATGCGTTGCTCGGCGAACTCCTGAATCAGGAGACCTGGTCGCAGCAGAGCGACCGGCAGTAGCAGACAGCGCCGGAGACAGGGAACACGCGGGTGGACGAGCAATTACTGCGGCTTGTGGTAAGTTTAGATGCGGAGGGGGCGCGCATTGATCGCTATGTGGCCGATGCGGTGGTTGATCTTTCGCGGAGCTACGCGCATCAGCTGATCGAGGACGCCCATATTCTCCTGAACGGTCGGGACGCGCGGCCAAGCACCCCCGTTCGCGTTGGAGATGTCGTCACTGTCCGGCGACCGATCTCGCAGCCGACCGACCTGATCGCGCAGGATATTCCGCTGAACGTCGTCTACGAGGATGCCGATGTCGTCGTGGTCGATAAACCAGCCGGGATGGTCGTGCATCCCGCGCCGGGCCACCTGAATGGGACGCTGGTCAACGCGCTGTTGGCGCGCTACCCCGACATCACCGTCAGCGGCAATGTGCGCCCCGGCATCGTCCACCGGCTTGATCGCGACACGTCGGGGCTGCTGGTGATCGCGCGCAATGATCGCGCGCTGCATCTGCTCCAGGAGCAGCAGCAGGCGCGCACCATGCTAAAGGTGTATCTCGCAGTGGTTGAGGGCCGTTTCAAGGAGTCGGAAGGGCTGATCGACGCGCCGCTCGGTCGCCATCCGACTGATCGTAAACGCATGGCGATCCTGCCGAATGGCCGGCCCGCTCGCACGCGCTGGCAGGTGATCGAGGATCTGGGCGATTACACGCTGATCGAGGCCCGGCTGGAGACCGGTCGCACCCACCAGATCCGCGTCCACTGCGCGTACAAGAGCCGCGCGGTCCTGGGCGATCCGCTGTATGGGCCGCGCAAGCCGCGCACAACCTTTGGGCTGACCAGGCAGTTTCTGCACGCCCACCGGCTGGGGTTCGTGCTGCCGTCGAACGATCAGTGGACCGAGATCGAGTCGCCGCTGCCGCCCGATCTGCTGGCGGCGCTCGAGAAGCTGCGCATGCGGGCGCTGGGCCGAGCTGGTTCATAGCGCATACACATCCATATGCTACAATACGCGCGTTAGAGTATACAAAGGAGCAGCTATGCGTGCGAAAATCATGATCATTGGTGCCGGTTTCGTCGGCTCGACGGCCGCGCATTGGATCGCCTCTAAGGAGCTTGGCGATGTTGTCTTGATCGATATCATCGAAGGCATTCCGCAGGGCAAAGCGCTCGATCTGCTGGAGGTCGGCCCGATCGCCGGCTTCGACCTGAACATCGTCGGCACGAACGACTACGCCGATACGGCTAACTCGGATATCATCGTCGTGACCTCGGGCGCGCCACGCAAGCCGGGCATGAGCCGCGAAGACCTGATCAAGATCAACGCCAACATCACCCGCGACTGCATCGAAAAGGCCGTCGCGCATTCGCCCAACGCGATCATCATTATGGTCAATAATCCGCTCGACACAATGGCCTACCTGGCCAAGCAGGTCAGCGGGTTTGCGAAGAACCGCGTCGTCGGCCAGGCCGGGGTGCTGGACAGCGCGCGCTATCGCACCTTCATCGCGATGGCGGCCGGCGTGTCGGTTGAGGATGTCCAGGCGATGCTCATGGGCGGCCATGGCGACGAGATGGTGCCGCTGCCGCGCTTCACGACGATCAGCGGCATTCCCGTGACCGAATTTCTCTCGCAGACGCAGCTCGACGCGATCATTGATCGCGCGCGCAAGGGTGGCGGCGAGATCGTCAACCTGCTCAAGACCGGCAGCGCCTACTACGCCCCCAGTGCTGCGACGGTGCAGATGGTCGAGGCGATCCTGCGCGATAAGAAGCGCGTTATTCCCTGCGCCGCCTACCTGGAGGGCGAATATGGCCTCAACGACCTCTTCTTCGGCGTGCCGGTCGTGTTGGGCGCGAACGGCATCGAGAAGGTGATCGAGCTGCCGTTGAATGATGCGGAAATGGCGTTGGTCAACAAGAGCGCCGATGGCGTGCGTGCGTCGGTCGAAACACTGAAAATGCTCTAATGGCTCATCATACATAAGCATGCGGGGCGCAACGCAGGTTGGCTCCGGTCGCGGTACGTCAATGACTGACTCAGGCGATCTCGATGAAAGCAGCCAGGATGCCGGCCTGCTTGTGCGGATTGCGCATGGCGACCTGGTAGCGCTAGAGCAACTTTTCGCCCGATATCAGCGGCAGATCTTTCAGCTTGCGCTGGGGGTCACGCGCGATATCGAGACGGCAGAGGAAGTGCTGCAAGATACCTTCTACCGGCTCTATACGCACGCTGCAAAGCTTGATGGGTCGCTGCCGCTGCTGCCGTGGCTGTATCGCGTCGCCGCGAATCTGTCCTACAATCAGTCGCGACGGCGCTCGCGCTTGAGTGAATCGCTGCATGCCCTGGCCGAGCGCCTGTTCGATCCGGCCCGGCGCTCGCCGGAGCATATCGCCGAACACCACGAGCTGCAATCGATCATACGGGCAACGCTTGAGGAGCTGACCCCGAACCATCGGGCGGTGCTGGTCTTGCACTACTTACACGATTATTCGATCACCGAGATCGCGAGCATTCTGGATTGTCCGGAAGGGACCGTGAAATCCCGGTTGCATCACGCGCGGAAGCTGCTCAAGGAGCGGCTCCAGCAGCGCTATGGCGGGTCGACACTGCTGCCCGACCAGTTGTGAGCCGCCAGGCGCGATCGCGCGCTGATACTCTGGAAGCATCTATGCCAAATGTACCTTCACCCAGCTACTACAACCGCTGGCAGATGCTGGGCGGCATCCGCTTTTATACGACCGCCCGTTGGTTTGTTCTCCTCTTTTTCGGCATCACCGGTCCGCTCTTATCCCAGGTTCCGCTCTGGCCACCATCGGCGGCGATGTCCACCGTCGCAGTGCTGATCTGGTGTTATCTCCTGTTCACCTTGCTGGCGACATTCGCGCTGTTCCTGCCATGGCTCGGCGCGCTGCTGAATGTCGCCTTTATTATCGACATCGCGTTCATCGCACTGTTCAGCCGGTTTAGCAGCGATCATCCCGACCTGTTCTACCCGCTCTATCTGCTGCCGCTGATCGGCGCAGCGCTCCAGATTCGCCCGGCGGTCAGCCTACTGACTGGGCTGGTCGCCGCCGGTGCGTATGTCGTCACCTATCTGCTTGGGCCTGGGCTTCCCACGACCACGATCGATTGGGTGGCGTTCGCGCTGCGCGGCACGATCCTGGTGATCATGCCATGGCTGACGAGTGGGCTGGCCGAGCGCTGGGGCGATACCAATCGGCGCAGCGTGGCGCTGGCCGAGCAGCAGACCGAGCATGCATGGGGCGAGGCGAACGCCTATCGCGACCAGATGCGCGCGCTCTACGAAGTCGCCTACATGCTCTCGACGACGATGAACTATCAGAGCGTGCTCGACGCGGCGCTGAGCGAAAGCCGCAAGCTGGTGCCCTACACCACCGGACTGGTGCTGCTTTCGACCGGGAATTCGGATGAACTCTACGTCGCGGCGGCGTATGGCGCACACGAGAACGACAGCACGGTCCGCATTCAGGTCGGGCGCGGCAGCATCGGGCAGGCGCTGCGCTCGGCCGATCCGTGCATTATCGCGGATGCCGGCAGCGAGCCCGAAGTCCAGCCGATCACCGCACTGGCGCGCTGCAAGGCGGCCTGTTTGGTGCCACTGCGCGCGGCCCTGCGCACCTATGGGATCATGATTATCGCCAGTGATCGACCGAACGCCTTCACGCAGGAGCAGCTCGGGATGGTGACTGCGCTGGCGAATTATGTGATCATCGCGCTGCACAACGCCCAGCTGGTCCACGACCTGCGCGAGGAGCGCGCCAAGCTGCTCTCGAAGGAGGAGGAGGTGCGCCACCAACTCGCGCGCGACCTGCACGACGGCCCGGCCCAGGCGCTCGCCGCGATCACCATGAACGTCGAGTTCATCAAGCGCCTGCTGGAGCGCGACCCCGAGCGCGTCGGCGGCGAGCTGGATCGGCTCGGCGCGCTGGCGAAGCGCACGACGCACGAGGTGCGCACGATGCTGTTCGAGCTGCGACCGCTGGTGCTGGAGACGCAGGGGCTCGATACGACGTTGAGCCAATACTTCGAGCGCTTTCAGAGCGATGGTTCAAAGATCATCCTGGAGACGAATAATGTGACCGTCAATCTCGATACAAAAACCGAGGGGACGCTGTTCAACATCATCCAGGAGTCGGTCAATAATGCGCTCAAGCACGCCAAGGCGCAGCATATCTGGGTGCGCCTCAGGCAGACGCCGTCGATGCTCGAAACGACGGTGCAGGACGATGGCCGCGGCTTTGATATTCAGAAGGTGCTCGCATCCTACGAGCAGCGCGGCTCGTTCGGGCTGCTCAACATCGAGGAGCGTGCCAAGCTGATCGGCGGCTTCGCCGAGATGCACTCGGCGCCGGGCGAAGGCACAACCGTGCGTGTCGTGGTGCCGCTGAATTGACGATGGAAAACCCCTACATTGCCCCGGCGCGCGTCAAAGCCGCTCTGCGCGCGCTCGATCTCCATCCATCCCGCAGCATGGGCCAGCATTTCCTGATCGATCCGAGTGCGCTCCAGGCGATTGTGACGGCGGGCGAGCTGACGCCCGCCGATACCGTGCTGGAGGTCGGGCCAGGGCTGGGCGTGCTGACGTGGGAACTGCTGCGCCATGTCGGGGCGTTGAGCGCAGTGGAGCTTGATCGACGCCTGGCCGAGCGTCTGCGCGCTGAGTTCGCCCACGAGCCGCGCCTGACGATCATCCAGGGCGATATCCTACGCCTGCCGCCAGACGTGATCCTCGACCACGACGAGCGACGATCAGCCAGCGCTGGTCGTTCGTCGTACAAGGTCGTCGCCAACCTGCCCTACGCGATCACGTCGCCGGTGCTGCGCCATTTTCTCGAAGCCAGCCCTGCGCCCACGCTGATGGTCGTTTTGGTGCAATCGGAGGTGGCGCAGCGGATTAGCGCGCAGCCGGGCGACCTGAGCGTGCTGGCACACGCGATCCAGATCTACGCCGAACCGACGATCATGGCGCGCGTGCCGGCCAGCAGCTTCGTGCCGGTGCCGGCGGTCGATTCGGCGATCCTGCGTCTGCGGATGCGCGCACGTCCCGCCGTGGCTGCCGACGAGGTCGATGCGCTGATGCGCGTGATCAAGGCCGGCTTCCTGCACGCGCGCAAAAAGCTCTCGAACGCGCTGCCGGGTGGCCTGGCCGCGATGGGCACGCCGATCACGAAGGAGCAGGCGATCGCCGTTCTGGAGCGCGCCGGCGTGGACCCCGACCGCCGCGCCGAGACCGTGACACTGGCGGAGTGGATTGAGGTCTATCGGCTACTCAAGCCGTAGTCCTTCAAGAGGATTCGGCGAGTGTGTATTCGAAGATGTACGAATGCTTGCCGTCGGCGATCATGATCGCCATGGTGCCCGCGAGACCAACCAGCTGATCGGTGCCTGAGTCCGGCACCACGGTGATCGTCAGCTGCGGTGCGCCGCGCGTCATGGTGCCATTATGCTGGAGCACGAAGCTGCCGCTGCGGCCATGCAGCGTTCCGCTGACCTGCTCAAGCGCGACGTAGCCAGCCGAGCCCGCGACATCCGTGCCTGCGGTGAGCATCTGGCCCTTGCTGGTGGCTTCGAGGTCGCCCTGGAACTGTTTGTCGATTGATAGCCTGCCGAGGGCGCTGTCCTCGGCTTTTTCGTCGGCAGCCTGCGGGTTCAGCTGTACTTCAAACGTCCCATGTGCCTGAGTCGTCATGATTATCTCCTGCTCCTTCTGGGCGAACTCATAGGGTGACCAGCCCGAGCTGCGCCGCCCGGCTGACCGCCTCGGTGCGGTTGCCAACCCCCAGCTTTCCCAGGATCGCCGAGACGTGAAACTTGACGGTGCGCTCGCTGATCACCAGCTCGTTGGCGATCTCTTTGTTCTGGCGTCCCTTTGCGAGCAGATGCAGCACCTCCAGCTCGCGCTCGGTCAGCGCTTCGGGGAGATCGGCCATCGCGCCGGCACCGCTGACTTGGCGCAGCAGCCGCGCCGCGACGACCGGCTGGAGCAGCGAGCCACCACTATGGACTACGCGGATCGCCTGAAACAGCTCCTCGCGCGGCACGCCCTTGAGCAGGTAGCCCTGCGCGCCGGCCTGCACCGCCCCCAGAATGCGCTCGTCGGTGTCGAATGCCGTGAAGATGATCACTTTCATCGTCGGGTCGGCAGCCCGAATCGCACGGAGCGCCGCGACGCCGTCCAGCTCGGGCAGCTCCAGATCGAGGAGGATCACATCTGGGTGCAGCGCCGCCGCCTGCTCAACCGCCTGCGCGCCGCTCGCCGCCTCGCCCACAATCGCGAAGTCGGCTTGCGTTTCGAGCACGGCGCTCAGGCCATCTCGGACGATCGGGTGATCGTCGGCGATGAGGATGCGAATCGTCATACAACCCCGTTTTGCCTTGGCTGGTAGCAGCAGACGATCAACTCTTCGACATTGCCGCGCTTGCGGCCATCGCAGTTGATCTTGCGGCTCGCGAGTACGACCGATGTGCTCACGGCGTGGGCCGCGTACAGCTCGCGGGTCAGCGGCGTGTGCGAGTTGCTCAACATCACGTACACGCCACGCTCCATCAGCGTATCGAAGATGCCGGCCAGTCGGCGCTGGTCTGCGGGGCCGAAGGATTGACCAGTGTAGTGCGTGAACGAGGATGTGGCGCTGACCGGCACATAGGGCGGGTCGAAGTAGACCAGATCGCCCGGCTCGGCCCGCTCTGCTACGTGGCTGAAATCTTCGACGCGCAGCTCGACGCGCTGAAGCGCCTCGCTGGCGGCGCGCATGTTGTCGGGGTCGCAGATCAGCGGGTTCTTGTAGTAGCCGAAGGGCGCGTTGAACTGGCCTTTGTTGTTCAGCCGATACAGGCCGTTGTAGCAGGTTCGGTTGATGAAGATCGTCCGCGCGGCGCGCTCGACCGGACTGCGCTGCGCGAAGTCGGGCTGGCGATCCCAGCTGCGCACGCGGGTGAAGTAGTCGCGGTCGAGCCGATGCCGCTCGTGTTCCTTGAGCGCGCTGATCAGCACCTCGACATCGTCGCGAACGACTTGATAGCACAAGATCAGCTCGTCGTTGTAGTCGCTCAGCGCTGCCCCGTGCTGGAGCTGCCCACTATTGTACAGGTGGAAGAACAGCGCTCCACCGCCGACGAACGGCTCGTGATAGCGCCGAAACGCATACGGCAGCCGCTGCGACAGCTCCGAAAGCAATTGGCCTTTGCCGCCGGCCCATTTGATGAACGGGCGTACGGCGGCGGAAGCCTCGAGGGCGTGCGAGGTTTGTGTCATAAAGCGGATTGGCTCTTCTGTGGAGATACCAGATCTGATGTTTCATTCCAGGATGCGTGATCGATTATAGCATAGATTGTTCATTCCGCTAGGCGACTCAATCGCGAGCAGCGGGCGGGCGCGTTGTGCATGCTATAATATCGCCATAATAGACGCCGCGCGGAGGCGACAATGAGTATCTTCACGACCTTCTGGCTGTCGATCAAGGATCTGTTCGACGAACTCTTTGCGCTGATGATCGCCAACCTGCTCTGGCTAGTGCTCAGCGCACCGCTGGCGATCGTCGCCGGCCTGTTGATCTACATCGGTTTGCTGGTGCCGGGGGTGCTAGTGGCGCTCTTCGGAGTGTTGCTGGTGGCACCTGCGACTGCCGGGCTGTATAGCGTTGTGCAGCGCGTCGTCGAGGGCCGGGTCACATCGTGGCGCGTGTTTTTCGCAGGATTCCGCGAGTACCTGCTGCCGAGTTGGCGAGTGTATGGTCTGTGGTGGCTCGGCCTGATGCTGATCGTGGTCAACGTGCAGTTCTATAATCGGGTGAATTCCAGCGTCGGTTTGTTTCTCAGCATCCTTTTTCTGTATGTGCTCCTGGTTTGGCTCGCGCTGTTGATCTACATCGGCCCGCTGCTGCTGCTCCAGAGCGACAAGCGTATCCGTGTGATCGCCCGCAACGCCTTCCTGATGGCGCTTGGTCGCCCGATCTTTACCCTGCTTACCTTGATCATGATGCTGGTGATCTTCTTCGCCTCGCTCTGGCTGGTGATCGTGCCCTTCGTGCTGACCTTCGCTTTCCTGGCGCTCTGGAGCTTTCGCGCCACGAGCAGGCTGATCGCCGACGCCGAGGCCCGGCGGGCCGCTCGTGACGGAAAAGTCGCGGCAGACCAGCCTGTCGTAAAGGGGCGCGGCGGGCAAGTTCGCCCACGCGATTGATCTGGAAATCGGGCAGAGCGTGGCCAACACACTGGCTGTGCGCTCTGCACCGCTGATCGTTTGCCGCTAGTTCGTTCAAGGAGCCTGCGTGTGAGCCAGATCACCCCACTTTCCGACTGGCGCCGCAATCTACTCGCGGCGACCGGACTCGCGCTGTTGTTCGTGGCGTTGTTCTACCTGCTCGCGCTCCACGACACGCCGACCGCTAACGCTCAAGCAGGGTCGTTGCGCCTGGAGATCACCAAAACACTCGAGGGCAGCAACGTCGTCCGCGTTGGCCAGTATCTGACCTTCACGATCCGCATCACCAACACCGGTACGATCACGGTTGTGCGATTGCCCCTGACCGATCAGTACGACGCGAGCATCCTGCGCCTGGAAAGTACTAACCCGCCGCCCTCGACGACCGGCCCTGGCTCGATCACATGGACCGATCTGACCACTAATACACTGTTCGGTCCGTTGGCACCAGGTCAGTCAATCCAGGTTGTGGTCACGTTTCGTGCGATCGCGCCGCGTCCGGCAACCGTGAATAGGGCGCGCATCGGGGCAGCGCTGGGATCGAATGGCTCAACCGGCGGCGGCGGCGGTGGCCAGGCTGGTGGTGGCACGGTTGGCGGCCAGGTGGTTGTGCAGAAGCAGCCGCTCGCTGGTAGCGTGCCGCGCAGTGGTCAGCCGATCACATTTACGATCGCACTGCGCAATGACGGCGCGGCTGATATCGTTAGGCTGCCTTTGCAAGATGTGTACTCGACGACCTATCTGCTGTTCTGGCAGGCTATTCCGCCGCCGACATCGGTTAATACGTTCACGGGCGAGCTACGCTGGGACGATCTGCTGCCGAGCCTGGGCCTGACGCGCCTGCGCCCGAACCAGACGATTACCGTCACCACGGTTTTTACGGCGATCGCGTCCGTCGATGGCCTGGTGGTCAACCGCGCTGGGGCGCAGGGCGCGCGCGACGAGTTCGGCAATGGGCTGGCGTCACCACGTCAGACCGAGATTCCGATCCAGATTCTGCCCGGCCTGACGACGCCCACTCCCCGACCACGCCGACCACCGTCGCCAACCGAGCAACCAACCGCAACACCGATCGCTGTCGCGCCGGCGGTCATCACGCCAACGATTGATATAACCGCGACGATCAACGCAGGGAGCGCGGTGATCACACCTACGGCGATGCCGGCACCGACGAGCTTGCCGACGACCGGCGGCGGCGACGGTGCCGATGCATGGCTGTTGGTCGCGCTGACGCTGTTGCTCGGCGGCGCGCTGGCGCTGCTCTATCGGCGTCATTCGTCGGCCTAAGCCGGTTCGCGTCAAATCAGGCGCTGCCCGCCGTCCACCGGCAGCACTACGCCGGTGACATACTCGGCCTGCGCCAGGTAGACCACCGCCTGGGCAACATCTTCGGGCGTGCCCACGCGACCCAGCAGGACGCTGCCCGCAGCACGCTCGGCCTGTGCGGCGGTCCAGTCGTTTGGCAGCAGGACCGGGCCGGGCGCGATCGCGTTCACACGCACCTCGGGCGCGAGGTCTTTCGCCAGGGCCTGGGTCAGCGTCACGAGCCCGCCCTTGCTGACCAGGTAGGGCGTGTGGATGCGCCACGGTCGCAGCGCGCCCACATCGGCGATGTTGACGATCGCGCCGTGGGTCGCTCGCAGCGCTGGCGCGGCCCGTTGAGCTGCGAAAAAAGCGCTCCGCAGATTCGTGTTCAGCAATTCGTCCCAGCGCGCCTGTGTGACGCTGCCGATCGGCGTAGCACCCCAGATGCCGGCGCTGTTCACCAGCAGATTGAGCCGGCCCCAGCGGGCGATCGCCGCGTCGACCACCCGCTCGACTTCGCCCACATCGGCGAGGTCGCCCGCGATTGTGCTCCCCGCAACGCCAAGCGCGCTCAGCTCCGCCAGCAACGCCTCGGCTTGCTCGGATGAGCGATGATAGTGGACGACGATCATTGCTCCAGCACGCGCGAGCGCCAGGACGATCGCTTTGCCGAGGCGGTGCGCGCCGCCTGTCACCAATGCCACACTGCCCTGTAGTTCCATGCCGACTCCTAACACGAAATAGCCGATAGCCGTCGTTCGTTTCATGCATCAGTGTGCGGCACCACCGCATGGACATCTACTATAGCTATCCTAAAATGATGCGTCAACGTGGTGTTGGACGGCGGCCATCGGTGCTCGCATCAACGAAAGGAAAAAGATATGATGATACGCTGCGCCGATAACCTCACGTTCATGCGGGATTTAGCAGACGAGAGCATGAAACTCATCGTTACCTCGCCTCCATACAATATTGGCAAAGCCTACGAGCGCCGAAGTTCGCTCGACAGCTACTTGGAAGCACAGGAAAAGGTCATTTCTGAGAGTGTCCGGCTGCTGCATCCGCAGGGGTCACTTTGCTGGGAAGTTGGTAATCATATCAGCAAGGAGGGCGAGGTCGTCCCGCTTGATATGGTCTTGTATCCGCTTTTTAAACAGCAGGGGTTACGCCTTCGTAACCGTATTATCTGGCACTACGAACATGGCTTGCACTGCACAAAACGATTTTCCGGTCGCTATGAAACAATACTTTGGTTTACTAAAAACGATGAGTATACGTTTAATCTTGATCCAGTTCGGGTGCCATCCAAATATCCTGGCAAAAAATACTTCAAAGGTCCGAGAGCTGGCGAGTTATCAGGAAATCCGCTCGGTAAGAACCCTGGCGATGTTTGGATTATTCCCAATGTCAAATTTAATCATATTGAGAAGACGATTCACCCCTGTCAGTTTCCTATCGAACTCGTTGAGCGGCTGGTACTCTCAATGACGAATGCGGGCGATACGGTGTTCGATCCCTATATGGGCGTTGGTTCATCAATCATTGCTGCACTAAAAAACGACCGTAATGCTTATGGGTGTGATATCGAACAACGCTATGTTGATATCGCACATGAGCGTATTCAAGCACTCCTCGCCGGCGTTTTGAAAACGCGACCGATGGGCAAACCGGTATATGATCCGAAGCTGCCTAATGGAGGTCATCGGTGAGGATTGTCGAATTGTACGAGCATCCAGGGCGCGAAGCGACGGCTGAAGCTTGGCCGACAGAATGACGCTGGGTTATGTCACCTTTACAGGGCGCGGGCGATCGCAAGGGTGGTTATCTGCTGGCGGGGAGGCGGCTGGGTAGCGCTAACGGCGCGGGGTCGGCGGTCGGCTGGCCGGCCTTCGCAGGCGGGTTGGTCGCTTCAGCGCTGGGCAGCGGCGGCATCGATGGTGTCAACGGCGCAGCAGTCGGCAGCACTGGTATCACGGGAACTGCTGTGACACTGCTGACCGGCGCAGTCGGGTCGCCCGGTGTCGCGCTGGGCGGCGGATCGGTTGGGACGGGCACCGGTGCTGGCACCGGCATGGGTGTCACGGGCAATGCTGTATCGGTCGGGTTGGGCGTCGGTGCCGGCAGCGGCAGTTTGGGTGTCGGGACGATGCGGTTGGTCGGCGTCGTCGGCGGAGCGCTGGGCGCTGGTGCGGGCAGCCGGGCCGGCTGCGATATTGGCGTGGCTGTATCCGCTGGCGTGGGTGGGCTCACCGGCAGCGGGCTGATCATTGGGGTGGCTACCGGCGCTTCGATCAGCGGCACCGGAATAGTCGCCGTCATGAACGGCGCAGTGGTCGCCTGCGGCATCACCAGCCATGCGTTTCGCAGCGCCGCAGCCGGCTCGACGCGCACAACCACTTGGTCGCTATCCGAGGCCGCATTGTCGGCACTGATCGTCACCCTGTTGGTGCAGGTGCCGGCCGCACTGGCGCGGACTGTTACCTCTTTGACGCCGCTCGCGCCCGGTGCCAGTGTCCCAATCGCCTCGATGAAACCGTCGGGCGTGAAGCATCCGCCGCTGGCAGCGTCAGTCAGGACCACGCCGGTCGCCGGAATCGTGCCGTTGTTGCCGTAGCCGATCCAGAAGGTGACTTGGTCGCCGACCGTGACCGTGCCCGCGCTGGCGGCTTTGACGACGAAAAGATCCGCCGTTGGTGGTGGCGTCGGCGTGGCGGTCGGTGACAATGTCGGCGACGGCGTCGGCGTTTTGGTTGGGATAACCGTATCGCTCGGTGTGGGCGTGTCGGTCGGCGTACGAGTGGGCGTACGCGTGCGCGTTGGCGTGGGCGTATCACTCGGCGTGGGCGTATCACTCGGCGTGGGCGTATCGCTCGGCGTGGGCGTGGGCGTACGCGTTGGCGTGCGCGTCGGCGTATCACTCGGCGTGGGTGTATCGGTCGGCGTACGCGTCACGCTCAACGTCGGCGTGGCAGTCGGCGTGTTGCTGGGCGTGGCAGTGTCGGTCGGCGTGGCGGTGTCGGTCGGTGTCGCGCTCGGTGTGGGGCCGAGCACGGTGAACGGCGCCGTCTGGATCGTCTGGCTGGTGAAGCTCCCAGCGATCATGACTTCGTTGAGGTAGGTGCCAGGGGCGGTTGTGTCGAGCACATCCGCCTCAATCACACCGCGGAAAAAGCCACCCTGTGGCAGCACGTTGCTGCCGCTCGCCCAACGCCAGCGGACGATCCTGCCGCCGCCGGTGATCGTCGCAGCGGGATCGGCGCTCGACGCGCGAAAGCCGCCGGGCAAGCGATCTTCGACCATGTCGAGACTCACCGGCGGGCCAAAGTTGAATACCGTGATTGTGTATCGTAGCGCGGTGCCGGCCAGGCCCTGCGTCGGCTCTACCGCCTTGGTCACGTGAACCGGCGGGACCGGCGTTGGCGTATTGGTTGGCGTATCGGTTGGTGTATTAGTCGGTGTATCAGTCGGCGTGTCAGTCGGTGTGTCAGTCGGTGTGTCAGTCGGCGTGTCCGTAGCAGTCGGCGATGGTGTATCGGTGGCGGTTGGCGATGGCGTGTCGCTAGGCGTTGCGGTAGCCGTGGGCCTGGGCGTGTCGGTCGGTGGCGTGATTGTGACAGGCTCCGGGCTCGGCGTCGTAGGAATCGGCGTTTCGATCGGCACGTTTGTCGGCGTAGGGCTGCTGGTCGGCAGCTCAATCGTCGGATCGGGTGTAGCCGACGGGACGATGACGGTCGGCGCGAGTGTCGCATGGAGCGCGGTTGCCGATGGCGCGATCGGCAGGGTCGCCACAGCGGACGCCGCCGGCCCCGGCGCGGTCGGCGAGGCGGTTGGGCGCAACGGCGTCGGGCTGGGCGTGGCGGCTTTGTCTGAGCTAGGCTCGCGGAGGCTCAGCACAGTCAGAGTCGGCGTTGGGGTCTGCGCGGTCGCCACGCCCGGCTGGGCAGCCAGAATCGAGATGTCGCTCGGCGTGAGCGGCGGCAATACCGCTGCCGGCACAATACCAGGTGTACTGCCGGTGTCGGCGAGGTCGTGCTCGGCGGCGAAGGCCGCTTGTGGGTTGAGCGGCGGCAGCGCGATCGCCGCACCATCCCAGTGCCGGTAGTCTGCGGTGAGCTTCGCGAGCAAGCTCTGCGGGTAGATGCTGCTATGCGGCGTGACTACGTACAGGACCACCTGCGCGACACCACAAATACCCGCCAAGGCCAGCAGGAGCGCGACAGCGACGAGCAGACCCAGCACGAACCGATCACGCCGCGGTTGCGAGGCTGGCGATGTTGTTGTAGTGTGAGTTTGCATCAATGCATGGCAAGGTGAAGCTGAATGTGCTGCCCTGTTCCGACGTGCTTTCCAACCATAGGATGCCGCCCTGTCGTTCGATCAACTCACGCGAGATCGCCAGCCCCAGCCCAATGCCGCGCTCAGACGAATTAATGCCCTCGGCGCCACGCGTGAACCGTGTAAACAAGCGATCATACAGATCGGGCTGAATACCGTGCCCGGTATCGCTGATGTCGATTCGCACCTGGTGTTCGAGATGCTGCGCGCAGATGCTGATGCGGCCCGATTGGGTGTAGCGCCGGGCGTTGTCGATCAGTTGGTGCAAGGCGGTGCGCAGTTGCGATGGGTCGGCCAGGACGAACGGCAGCTCTTCGGGCAAGTTGACGACCAGATCCAGCCCCTTCGCCGTCACAGCTGCGCGGACCGACCAGAGCATATCGTCCAACAGCTGGCACAGATTCACCGGCTCGATGTCGAACGTCAGCGAGCCCGACTCCAGCCCGGCGAGCGTGATCACATTGTTGAGCAGCGCCGTCATCGTCAGCGTGTGCGTGCGCATCGACTCGATCAAGAAGCGCTGATCCTCGGTCAGCGGGCCGATGAAGTTGCGCAGCAGCAGCTCGGAGCTGCCGCCGAGCACCATCAGCGGCGTGCGCAGCTCGTGCGAGATCGTGGCGATGAAGTTGGTCTTCGCGCGGTCGATCGCTACCTCGCTGGTCAAATCTTGCAGCACATAGACATCGCCAAGCCGCGCGCCCTCGTCGGCCAGCACGGGTGCCGCTGCCACCCGAACAACCCGATCGCCGAGGTTGAACAGGTCGGGCGTGTGTACTTCGCCGAAGGCGAGCGCGGCAGCGTCGAGTGGTCGCAGCGGGAGATCTTCGAAGCGCTGCGGCCCTGGCGTGCCATCGGCCATGCCGAGCAGCGTGCGCATTGCGCGATTGATCACCAGCACCGCGCCGGCCGGGTCGCAGACGACGACGCCGTCGGTGATGCTCTCGACGATCGCCGCGCGCTGGCTCGCCTCGGCGCGCACCGTGCGATACAAGTCGAGCAGGTGCGCGGTCATCTCGTTGAGCGACGCCGAGAGGAGGCCGACCTCGTCGCGCACAGTCACCGAGCTGCGGCGCTCCAGGTCGCCCGCCGTGACCGCCTGGGCCGTGGCGACCAACTGCTGGAGCGGGCGCGTGATCTGGCGCGCGATGAAGATGCCCAGCGCGATGATCGCGACCAGGAGCATGATCGTGAGGGCCGTCAGCGGCAGGCGCGCGTCGGACCATGCGCCGATCACATAGTCGCTGGCGAGCGCGATCGAGAGCAGCCCAATCACTTTGCCACGGATGCGCAGCGGTGCATAGGCAAACTGATAATCGCGCGCATTGACCTTAACGACATCGAAAATGCTCTGTTTCTCGGCAAGCTGGAGGTCGCGAATGGCGCTCACATGATCCTGGCGGACGTTCAGTACGCTCAGGCCGCCCATGGGCGCGACCGTGCTGGCGAACGCGGCACCATCCTCGGCTTTGTAGATCGTGACGAGCGCGGCCTGCGAGCTGGCGCTCAAGCCTTGTAGCAGCGTATCGAGCCGGGTCGCGATGATCAAGCCGCCGACCACCTGATCGCCCTTGCTCACCGGGGCGACGGTGAACATGTAGCGCGTATCGCTGTCGGACAGATCGAGCAGCCCGGCGAACTTATCGCCGAGCGCATCCGGCTGCCCGCTGAGAATACGCGGCACGAACCACAGCGCGCTGATGTCGCGCGGCTCGTGTTCGACACGCGTGCTGCCGCTGGTGGCAGCGGGCGCGCGCTCCCAATCGAGCAATGAGCGCCCGGCGCTGTCGAAAGCGATCAGCCGGTCGACGCGAACGCCTGGCCGCTGGAGGCTGACGCGAAAATAGGGGTCGAGCGCCTGGGTCAAGCCGGTCGTGTTGTTGGCGGCGAGCGCATCGGCGACGGCCGGCGCGCCGGTCTGCACGTTGGGACCAGCAAAAGCAGCCTCGCGGAGAAAGAGCAGGTTGGCGCTCTCCTGATTCACCAGCGTATCGCTGGCCGCACGCGCCACCTGGACCAATTGGTTATTGAGGCGCTCTTGGGCCGAGCCGGTGATGATCAGAAAAGACACAGCCGAACCGGCCAGCGCCACTAGGAGGCTGAGCAGAAGAAATGGCAGGATAATTTTATAATGTAGGTGCGAACGTAGTTCTTGGACGAAGCGCATGGACCGTATCCCCCGGCGACCCCGATGCTGCATCGAGATATCGACGTATATTGTTGCCGGCTTTGCGGGCGCTGATTGCAGTATAATCCTCCGGCGCGGCCCGATCAAGTGGGCTACAAAGCGTCGTAGAGCCCTAGCAGATGACAATGTTGTGATATGCATCCGGCGATAGTAGCAACAGCAGCACCGGCAGTGTCAGGGCACCACCGCTGCGCTCACATGCTGCCTGTCATTTACAGAACTTACGCGGTCGGACCTGCCTGGCCCATGAATGGGCAGGCTACGGGTACGAAGGCCACCTGCGTGGCCTGAACGAGCCCGCCGGGTACCCTCTGGGTGCCGGGCTTTGTAGCCGTAGCCGAGGGCTTCAGCCCGACGCTGCCCGCCCGACTGCTTAACTCCTGTCATTTATAACGCTGCCGGGCACGAGAATGATATGGGTCGCCGCGTGCTGCACATGATCACGCTGGTGCTTACATCTTTAGACCTTGACACATCGTGTGACGGGGCTATAATGGGCACACTCACAGATAGACCGAATCTTTCATAGTCCTAAGCATCATTCTCCCGATCTGCGTCGCTCAAGGTCGGAAAAGGCGGCTGGATTAACCCGCGTGGCGCAACCAGTGTGGTGCGTCGCTCATCATCTATTGGAAGGAGCAACCGATGGACCGATCCCTTCGTAGGCTGCTTGGCGTGTTGCTGGCGGTTATGTTGCTGCTGGCCGCGTGCGGGCAGGGTAGTACGGGCTCAACGTCAACACAGGTTCCCCAACCGACTGCGATGGTCGAGCAGCCGACCGCGATGGTCGAGCAGCCGACCGCGATGGCTGAACAGCCGACCGCGATGGCTGAACAGCCGACCGCAGCCGAGCAACCGACCGCGATGGCCGAGCAGCCGACCGCCGGAACCACCGGGACGGCTGGCGACCTACTCGACACGGTGAAGAAGCGCGGCAAGCTGATCGTCTCCACCGACGCCAACTACAAGCCGCAGAGCTTCAAGAACGCCGACGGCACCTTTGAAGGCTTCGATGTCGATGTCGCACGCGAGATCGCCAAGCGGCTGGGCGTCGATGTCGAATTCCTCGACATCAACTTCGACATTATCACCGCCGGCACCTGGAACGGCCGCTGGGACATGAACGCCGGCTCGATGACGATCACCGCCGATCGCCAGAAGGTGCTCTACTTCAGCACGCCCTACTATTACACCCCGGCGTCGTTTGTCGTTCACAAGGACAGCAAAGCCACCTCAATCGACGATCTGAAGGGCAAGAATATCGGCGTTGGTGCCGCGACGACCTATCAGAGCTATCTGGAAGGCAAGCTCACCCTGGTGGGCGAGCAGGTTCTGCGGCCAGCCCCGGATGGTGCCAAAGCCAAGATCTACGACACCGATCAAGCGGCGCTGACCGACCTGGCGCTGGGTGATGCCGTGCGCGTGGATGCGGTGCTGACGGCGCTGCCGACCGCCCAGGACGCGATCAACAGCGGCCAGCCGCTCAAGATCCTCGGCGACCCGGTCTACTACGAGGATCTCGGCATCGCGATTGATCAGAACAGCCCGCAGGACTCGAAGAGTCTGGCCGACGCGGTCAGCAAGATCATCGACGACATGCACACGGACGGCACACTGACGAAGCTCTCGATGAAGTACTATGGTGTCGATCTGACGACCAAGAAGTAATCAGCGTGTTATGAGGTAAGCCGTATGCGTTACGGGTTGTAGCCTGATCAACGAATACGGCTTACCTCCCGGCAAGGGGGCAGGATGGCGAACCAAGCTGTTGAGCTACAACCCGCTGCACCACGACGCCTACCGCGGATTCCCTTCCACATCTCGCTGGTGCTGTGGTGGCTGTTCTGGCTGCTGATGTTAGTGTTGCTCTTCAGCGGCCTCTCGTTCGCGATCGGCGTGTTTCAGGTCAAAACGATCAAGCTGGATGCCCAGTTCATCAACGACTGGTGGCTGTTTATCTCGGGCGGCGTGATCATCACCTTCGAGCTATCGGTCATCTCGATCACCTGCGCGACGATCCTGGCGTTGCTGGCAGCGCTGGCGCGGCTTTCGCGCATCGCGCCGCTGAATAGCCTGGCAAGCCTGTATGTCTCGCTGATGCGCGGCACCCCGCTCTTTTTGCAGTTCATCTTCATCTACCAGGCGCTGCCACAGGTTGGGCTGCTGCTGAACTCGTTCATCTCGGCAATCGTCGCCTTGAGCCTGAACTACGGCGCGTACATGAGCGAGATCTTTCGCGCCGGCATCCAGGCGGTCGGCCGCGGACAGATCGAGGCCGCGCATGCGCTGGGTATGACCCCCTGGCAGACGATGCGCCGGATCGTGCTGCCACAGGCGTTCCGCATTATCACACCAGATATCGGCAACCAGTTCATCGCGATGCAGAAGGACACCTCGCTCGCCAGCGCGATCGCGTTGGAGGAGTTGATGGGCCGGGCACGCCAGGCCGGCGCACCGCGCCACCACTTCTTCGAGGCGCTGGTCGTCGCCGCAGTCTGGTACTGGCTGCTGACCGTCGTCCTGACCTTCTTCCAGAGCCGGCTGGAACGCCGGATGGCCCGCAGCGATAGATAACGTACTCGCGACAGCTAAGGGATGAATGACGTGTGACAATCGGCCTGGTGCAGATTGCAGATTCGTCATCCTGCATTCATCATACAAACAATGCAAGAACCAGTTGTCAGCGTCACAGATCTCCACAAGCGCTTCGGCACGCTCGAGGTGCTCAAGGGGGTGAACCTCCAGGTCGTGCCGCGCGAGGTGGTCTGTTTGATCGGTCGCTCCGGCTCGGGCAAGAGCACCCTGCTGCGCTGCATCAATTTCCTGGAGGAGCCCGACGTCGGCGTTATCACCGTCGCCGGCATCAGCGTCCCAGCCGGCGAACGGACGGCCGAACACCGTCGGCGGATCATTGAGCTGCGCGAGCGCGCCGGGATGGTCTTTCAGAGCTTCAACCTGTTCCCACACAAGACCGTGCTGGAGAACCTGATCGAGGCACCGCTGATCGTCAAAAAGATGCAGCGCTCAGCGATCATCCCGATCGCCGAGGAGCTGTTGGCGAAAGTCGGCCTCTCGGAGAAGCGCGATGTCTACCCGAGCAAGCTTTCGGGTGGCCAGCAGCAGCGTGTCGCGATCGCGCGCGCGCTGGCGATGCAGCCGCAGGTGATGCTGTTCGACGAGCCAACCTCGGCGCTCGACCCTGAGCTGATCGGCGAGGTGCTGGAGGTTATGCGCGAGCTGGCGAAGGAGGGCATGACAATGATCGTCGTGACCCACGAGATGGGCTTCGCGCGCGAGGTCGCTGATCGCGTGATCTTCATGGACCAGGGCATCTTCGTCGAGGAAGGGCCGCCCGCTCAGTGCCTCGCGAGTCCGAAGGATGAGCGGACGCGCCGCTTCCTGGAGCGCTACCTCTAAGGACATCGCGGGTTTTCACACAGCCCAGCCCACACCTTATTACTTTTTGTAGGTCATTTTTCGCTCCGCAGAGCGAAAAATGACCTACAAACATTCTACGCATTCACCTGCTCGGCGAACTGGAGCTGATACAGCCGGTAGTAATAGCCGCGCTGATTCAGCAGCTCCTCGTGCGTGCCGTCCTCGACGACGCGGCCCTTATGCAGCACGATGATCCGGTCGACATGCCGGATCGTCGAGAGCCGATGCGCGATCACGATCGATGTGCGACCGCGCAGCAGCCGCTCCAGCGCCGTCTGGATCAGCACCTCGGTCTCGGTATCCACGCTCGACGTGGCCTCATCGAGGATCAGCAACACTTCGGGATTGAAGGCGAGCGCGCGCGCAAAGGCCAGCAACTGGCGCTGGCCAACCGACAAATTCGAGCCACGCTCGCGCACCTCGTAGTCGTACTCACCCGGCAGCCGCTCGATGAACGGCGCGGCGTTGGCGATCTCCGCCGCGCGGTGCATCTGCTCGTCGCTGATCGAATGATCGTGCAGCCGGATGTTGCTGGCGATCGTCCCGCTGAAGCAGACCGGATCCTGCGGCACCGCGCCGATGTGCCGACGCAGCTCGGCCTGGCGGACATCGCGAATATCCACGCCGTCCAGCGTGATCGCGCCCTGCTGGATGTCGTAAAAGCGCGCGAGCAGGCTGATCAGCGAGGTCTTGCCTGCGCCCGTCGCACCAACAACGGCCACCGACTGACCGGCTGGAATGTGGAACGAGATGCCGCGCAGCACCGGCGACTGCGGATCGTAGCCAAAGACCACCTCCTTGAACGCGACCTCGCCGCGCACCGGCTGCGGCAATGCGCGCGGCTCGTCCGGATCGACGACATCCTGTGGCGTATCGAGGATGCGGAAGATGCGCTCGGACGACGCCATTGCGCTCTGGAGCGTGTTGTAATTCTCGGCCAGCTCCTTGATGGGCTGGAAGGTCTGGTCGGTATATTGGATGAAGGCCACCAGCATGCCGATCGTCGCCAGCCCGCCCAAGACGGTCTGCCCGCCCAGGTTGAGCAGCAGCGCCAGCGCCGACGTGGAGAGAAAGCTGACCGTCGGGAAAAAGACCGCGAAGGCCAGCAGCGAGCGGAACTGCGCGACGCGGTAATCCTGGCTCAACTCGTCGAAGCGAATGCGACTGCGCTCCTCGCGGTTGAAAAGCTGAGTCACCAGGATACCGGTGATCTGCTCGTTCAAGTAGGCGTTGATGCGCGCCAGGCGCTGGCGCACCGCCCGAAAGGCCGCGCGCATAACCCTCTGAAAGAAGAATGCCGCCAGCAGCACGATCGGCAGCATCGCGAAGCTGATCAGCGCCAGCCGCCAATTGAGCAACAGCATGGCGATCATAATGAACACCAGCCTGGCGGTATCGCCGAGCAGCGAGACCATCCCCTGCGTCAGGAACTCGTTCAAGGCGTCCACATCATTGGTCAGCCGCGTGATCAGCCGACCGACCGGGTTGCTGTCGAAGAACGACAGGCTCATGCGCTGGATGTGGCTGAAAATGCGCATGCGAATATCGACCATCACCTGCTGGCCGATCGCCTGCATGATATAGGTCTGGCCGTAGCGACACGCGAAGGCAGCCAGCAGCGCGCCGATATACAGCGCAGCGATCGGCAGCAGCCCGCCGGGGTTATGCGCAGCGATCGGACCATCGATCGCCTGGCGCATCAGGTAGGGCGGTGCCAGCTCGAACAGCGCGGCGAATATCAGCAGCACAAACGCCAGCGATATAAGACGCCAGTACGGCTGGACAAACACGCCCAGGCGTCGCATCAACCGGCCATCATACGCTTTGCCCAGGATCTCATCGTCTTCGAAATTCACTCTCGTCATACATATCCTCCCTGGTGCATTGGGAGTCTCACCTTCCGGGAAGCTTG
>Ga0075423_10001219_pt1 | contig 22292 bp, 16 predicted proteins | sample SoiMethybrSBSTD2_FD_80114 | JGI IMG/M metagenome (GOLD analysis project Ga0075423, IMG submission 80114) | Bulk soil microbial communities from a Populus tree surrounding site in Tennessee, USA - Soil MetaG P. TD hybrid SBSTD2 | ecosystem: Environmental > Terrestrial > Soil > Tree plantation... | reverse complement strand
GACGGCGGCGGCCACTTTCGTGTCGAAGGTCATCCGCGCCGGATGCTCGGCCAGGGTGATGTAGACGGCCGCGCCGGCGAAGAGCGTGCCGCACAACGTCGCGACAAACTGCATGGCCGTGAGCATGCTGGATTCCTCCGCCAGGGCAGGGCACCCGCGCTCTCCGGATGCGCTACCCGGTGACCCAGCCGTACCAGTGGTGGCTCGGCCGCGGGCCCTCGTCGAGATACGCCATCTTGATCTTCGTCAGATAGTCTTTCGGGATCTCGTTACGCTTGGCGGTCACGTCGACGCCGAAGACCCGAGCGGCGTTCAGTCCGAAGATCTGCTCCTTTTCGCTGCGGGTCAGCGGCGCGTAGCGGTGCTTCTCGACGAGCGCGGCGGGCATCTCGAACCGCCGAAACGCCTCGATCTGCCACTGCGGCGTCCCGTACCAGATCGAGTCGGTGCCCCAGAGGACGTGGTCGGCGCCGAACGCGCCGACGATCTGACCGAGCAGGTGCGCGCAGGCGGTGGGGTTGGTCGTGACGAGCTGGCCGAAGGTCGAGCCGAGCTCCATGTAGATGTTCTTGAGACCGGCCTGCTTGGCCATCTGACAGAACTCGGTCGTCCACGGCACCTCGCCGGTCGGCTTGGCCGCGGATACGCCGAGGAGCCCGGAGTGATAGACGAGGAAGTCGATGTCGGGAAAGTCCCGGGCGGCCTTGATGAGATCGCGCGGATGGTTGTAGTCCGCGACGGGGCCGAGCGGCAGCCCCTTGTGGACGCAGAAGTGTGTGACGCCGGTCTTGCGCGCCTTCTCGAGCATGGGATACGCGATCTTCTCGTCGTCGAGGAACCAGCCGTGCTCGAATCCCTTCGCGGCCGCGCCGGTGTACGCCTTCCAGGCGTCGACCTTGAGCGTGGCGGCCTGCTGGTCCATGAAGTCGAGATCGGCCTGACCAAGCTGCGGTGAGACGAGCCCGTGGGCGAGCATCCGCCGCGACTGCGTGACGCGGTTGATCTCGTCGCGGATGTGCGTCATCTCCTTCGGCGGCACGACCGCCTCTTGCGGGTACGGGCCGGGCGGCGTCGAGATGAGCCCGATCGACGTCTCGCTGTCGAGGAAGACTTCCTTGATCATGTTCTCCCACGCCAGGTCGGCCATCGTCCCGCGATCGGATTCGAGCTTCGGGTTCAGCCGCCGCGAGTTCCGGCGAAGTCCGAGCAGCGCGCCCTTCGAGACCGCGCCCCGGCGCCCGGCCTCGGCGTTGCTCGGGTCGTAGCCGGCGCTGACGTAGTGGAGCTGCACGTCGAAGATGAAGATCGGCGCGCCGCTGCGCTCCTGGAACGCCGCCGGGTCGGCCGCCTCGACCGGCAGCACGTCGAAGAAGCGGCCGAAGACCGCGTTCATCGCGAGCAGCGAGGTGGCCATGCCGCCGCTCCGGCCCAGGAACTCGCGCCGGCTCACTCCAAGCCGCGGCGCCAGACGTGAGGCCTCGGCGAGGATCCGCTCCTCCACTCGTCGCTGCGCCGGCGTCTGCGGCAGCGGCGGGAACTCTTCGTTGGAGACGAGCCGGGTCGGCAGCGGTACGGCAGTCGACAGTCCCCGGCGCATGCCCGGACGCACCTCGAACACGTGGCGATTGTTCCGGTTCATTCACGCCTCCCCTGCGGCTGCGATGGACGTCCCCGCTTGATCGCCTCGCCGAGCGTGAGCCCGAAGCCGTCGCCTCTCTTAGGGCTCTGCTGCATGTACGCCTGCGTCTCCGCCTGCTCCTCGCGCGCCAGAGCCTGAGCGTGCGAGAGGCGGATGCGCCGGCCGCCCTCTTCGATCGCGAGCACCATCACCTTCATCTCGCTGCCCGCCGGAAAGGTCTTGCGCGCGTCGGCGCCGCGGCTCATCGAGAGCTCGCCGGTGGGCACGAGCCCGGTCTGTCCTGGACCCAGGCGCACGAAGATGCCGAACCCCTCGTGCCGCTCCACGGTGCCGACCAGCACCGCGCCCACCTCGACCTTCGACTCCATCTGCTGGCCGAGCTCCGCGCCCTCGGGGGCCAGCGCCAGCGCGATGCGACGCTTCTCGCGGTCGATCGCGATGATCAGCACGGTGATCTCGGCGCCGGCGCCCGCGGCCTCGCGCAGCGCGCCCTGACGGCTCCGGGGAATCTCCGTGATGTGCAGGAGACCGTCGACGCCGGGCAGGAGCTCGACGAACACGCCGAACTCCGTCGAGCGCACCGCGCGCCCGCGGACGATCTGCCGCTCGCGCAGCTTTCCGGCCACCGCCGTCCAGGGATCGCCTTCGAGCGCCTTCAGGCTGAGCGAGATCCGCCCCTTCTCCTGATCGATCCGCAGCACCTTCACGGTCACGGCCTCGCCCACGCGCAAGAGATCTGCCGGGCGGCTGGCGCGCGAGTGCGAGAGCTCGGACAGCGGCACCAGCCCCTGCACGCCGCCCAGATCGACGAACGCGCCGAAATCGGCGAGCGAGGCGACGGTGCCGGTGAGCACCGCGCCCGGCAGGATCTTCTTCCGCGTCTCCTCGGCCATCTCGGCCGCGCGCTCCTCGAGCAGGCGCCGGCGGGAGAGGACGAGGTTGCGCCCGTTCTCGCTGAAGGTCGTGACGCGGAACTCGAGAACGCGGCCGACGTATTCCTCGGTGGTTTCGACGCGGCGAAGGTCCATCTGCGAGAACGGACAGAACCCGCGCAGCCCGCCGACCGTCACCTCGTACCCGCCCTTGATCACCGCCGCCACCTTGCCCTCGACCGGAATGCCGGTCTGCGCCGCGACGGCCAGGGCTTGACGGGCCTGGGCACCCTGCCGGAGCTTGTGCGAGAGCCGGATCTCGTCGCCGGTCGAGACGACGGTGGCCTCGACCGCATCGCCGATGGCGACCTTGAGCTTGCCCTCGTCGTCGGTCAGCTCGGCGCGCTCGATCCAGGCCTCGCCCTTGCCGCCCACGTCGACGAACACGCTCTCGGCGGAGATCTGGATGACGCGGCCCTTCACGACCTGGCCGACCTCCAGCACAGGTCGGGCGGCCTCACGGGCGAACAGGGTCGCAAAGTCTTCAGGGTCGCTCATACGCTCCACCCTAGGCGGGCGATCTCAGGAGGTCAAGACGGATCGGGACGCGAGCCGCCGCGGAGGGCGTCGTCGATCGCCGCGAGCAGCAGGGGGACGTCAAGGGGCTTGGTCAGGTACGCGCGCACCCCTCCCTCGAGGAATTGCCGCATCCGCGCGGGCATCGCGTCCGCGCTCAGCACGATCACCGGAATGTCCCGCGTGCGCGAGTCGGTCCGCAGCTGGCGGAACACCTCTTCGCCCGGGATATCCGGCAGGTGCCGGTCCAGCAGGATCAGCGCGGGCCGGTGATCGCGCGCCAGATCCACCCCCACTCGTCCCTGCATCGCCGAGAGCACCGTCGTCCCCGGCCGGCGCGCGAGAATGCTCTCGACGAGCGCCAGATTCGACAGGTTGTCCTCGATGTAGAGGATCTTCTGCTCCTCGCGCGGCGCGCTCTTCCTGACGACCGGCGCGCTGGCCACTGCGGTCACGGCGGGGCTCGCGGCGGGCGCCGCCACGCGGGTCAGCTCGATCGAGAACGTGCTGCCGGTTCCGGGCTGGCTCCGTACCCGCAGGCTCCCTCCCATCGCCTCCACCAGCGACTTCGACAGCGCGAGCCCGAGCCCCGTGCCCTCGACCGCGCTCGCTTCCGCGCCCAGGCGATCGAACGGCGTGAAGAGACGGGCGAGTCTGTCCGCCGCGATCCCCGGCCCGGTGTCCGCCACGTCGACCCGCACCCGATCGTCCGCCGCCTCGGCGTACGAGGCGGTCACCGTGCCTCCGGCGTGGTTGTACTTCACGCCGTTCGACAGCAGGTTCAGCATCACCTGCTGCAGCCTCTGGCGATCGGCCAGCACGTGCACGTGCGCGTCGATGCCGGTGCTCCGCACGGTCACGCGCGCCTCCGCCGCGGAGGGCTGCACCAGATCGATCGCCTGCCGCACCGTCTCGTGCAGCGGCACCGGCTCGAGCGAAAGCTGCATCCGGCCCGCTTCGATCCGGCTGATGTCGAGGATCTCGTTGATCAGGCCGAGCAGATGCCGTCCGGCTCGCAAGATTTGCCCCACGCTCTCCTGCTGCTCCGCCGACTGCGCGTCCAGCTCGAGCAGCTGCGCGAATCCGAGAATCGCGTTCAGCGGCGTCCGCAGCTCGTGGCTCATCCGCGACAGGAACTCGCTCTTGGCCTGGTTCGCCCGGTCGGCCTCAGCCGTGGCCACGCGCAGCTCGCGGGTTCGGTCCTCCACCCGCGCCTCGAGCTCGGTGGCCTGTCGCTTCACCTGCTCGTGCAGCCGCGCTTGCGCGATCGCGATCGCCAGCTGCGTCGCCGCCTCCTGCGCGATGCTCACCTGCTCGGGCGGAAACGGCTCCGCGGCTGCCCCGATGCTCACCGAGCCGATCAGCTCGCCGCCCGCGATCATCGGCACGACCATGTAGACGTGCACGCCCGAGGCCAGCAACGCCTCGGCTTCGGGGCTCGGCGGCATCGTGTCGACGTCGAGGATCTGCGGCTCGCCACGCTTGAGCGCCTCGACGTTACCGGCCATCCGCAGGGAATAGCGGATGCCCGGGCCGGCATAGCTGCGGCGGCGACCGGCCGCGGCCAGCCAGTACGCCTCGCCGGCCTCGAGATCGAAGATGTTCACGATCACGCGCGGGATACCGAGCAGGTCGCGCAGCGGCCGCACCACGGCTTCGGCAATGGCCTCGGGCGCCTGCTCGCTGATCAGCGCGCGATCGATCTCGTGCAAGATCCGCAGCCGCTCGGCCTGGCTGGCCAGCGCCTGCTGATTCTGCGCGTTGTTGATCGCCGCCGCCGCCTGGTCGGCGAATCCCTGCAGAAGCTCGATCTCGGCTTCGGTGAACACACGCGGCTCCGGGTTGCCGACCGACAGTACGCCGATGACCCGGCCGGTCACGCGGAGCGGCACCGCGAGCCCGGCCACGATTCCGGCCGCGGCGTTCCGCTCGCGCTGCTCGGGATTCGACACGAAGCGCGTGTCGGTCCGAAAGTCGTCCGTCCAGATCGCGCGGCCTTCTTCGGCGGCCCGCCCGACCAACCCGACGCCGCGGGGCACGGTCTCGCGGTTGGCCGCGAATTCTCGGGCGCGACCGGCGAGGGCGATGGCCTTGAGCGAGCCGTCGGGCTGAATGAGGCGAATCGCCGAGCTGTGCACTCCCAAAAGCTCGAGCACGCTCTCGGTGATCCGCTCGCTCACGGTCGTGAGATCGAGTGTCTCGTTGACGAGCCGGGCGACCCGCGCCAGCTCGTGGGCCTGGTGCTGCTGGCGGACGACCTCGGCGTGTAGCCCGGTGTTGCCGTCGGCACCCGAGCGCCCGGCGCGCACCCGGCGCTCGAGGTCGGCGATCTTCTCCTGGAGCTTCGCGATCTCGCCGTCGCGACGCTGCGACGGGCTCACCGGCGGGCCCCTGCCAGGACCCTACCCGACTGCTCGTCAGCGGGCAGGTCGGGCGGGTACACCGTGAACGTCGAGCGCTCCGCGGACAGGCGGGCAGGCGGCGCCTGTGCCGTGACGACAGCCGGCTGCCACGACGCAACGACGACCAGCGACGCCAGGGCCCACGGTCGAGCGGCGCTCACGCCTCTTCAGGGTATCGCATTCAGGCCCGGCGCCAGAATCGCCCGAGCTCCTGGCTCAGGAGCTGGAAGGAGTTCGTGGACGTCCAGTAGAGCACCATGCAGGCCGGGAACGTATAAAAGAGCAGGAAGAAAACGCCGGTGACGGCCATCAAGTTCCGTCGCTGGCGCCGGATCAGCGGCGGCGTGAGGACGGCGGAGCGGAAGCGCAGCAAGGTCGCCAGCGACACGCCGCTCATCAGGAACGGCAAGAGGTTCAGGTGACAGCCGAAGAACGGTACGCACACGGGCAGCGTCGCGAGGGCGTCCGGCCTCGACAGATCGCCAATCCAGAGGAACGACACGCGCTGCAGGTCGAAGTCTTCCGCCAGCATGTCGAAGACGGCGATGAACACCGGCAGCTGGATCAAGAAGCCGGCGAGGCTCTTCAACGTGTAGAGCGGATTGACGCCGTGCTCGCGATAGAGCGCGATCGTGCGCCGCGTACGCTCCTCGCCGCGATAGGCCGCCTTGATCGCGTCGATCCCGGGCTGAAGGCGCGCCTGCGTCGCGTTCACCTGCTCCTGGAGGCGCTCGGCGATGGCGGTCAGCGGCAGCAGGAAGATCTTGACCGACACGGCGAGCGCGATGATCGCCGCACCGGGATGACCGATGAGCTCGGTCAAGCCGCGCAGCAGGAACAGGAGACCGAAGCTCAGCGGGCGGAGCCAGAACCAGAGCCCGGAGAAGAGCAATCGCCCGAGCTGCGGATCGGCGCGGGTCAGCGCGGCCTTCTCCAGCGGGCCGGAATAGAACGTGTACCGCCACGAGGGCCGGCCCCGCTCGTCGGAGAGCGCGAGCGGCGCGCTCGCCCCGGACCGCGGCGCGAGCAGGCCCGGACCGTCGGAGCGGACCAGCATGGTCCAGAAGCGGCTGCGGAATCCCATCCAGTCGCCGGCGCGCAAGGTCGTCGGCTCGCGGACGTCGTCGGCCACGGCTCGCACCGAGCCGCCGGCAACGACCACGCGACTCATTCGCTCGAGCATCGCCGCGAAGCCGGGCGCCGGCGGCGGGAACAGGCCGCGGGCTGCGTCCAGTTCGAGCTCGACACGACGCTCGGACCCGAACGCCGTCGCATTCGGCCCGATCAGCCGCGCGGTCATGACCACCTCGTAGCCTTCGCGCGAGACCGCGAACGATTGCACGAGGCGGACTCCGCTGACGGGCAGATCGGACTGAAAGGTCGCGATACGAGAGCGCTCGTCCTGCCCGAGCTCGGCCGTGAAGCGCACACGCCGCAGATCGACCGAGGGCTCAGCGTCGCGCAGGATCAGGCGGATCACGGGAGCGTCGCCCTCGCCGATGAAGCGTACCGAGGTCCCCGAGCCGGAGTCGGCCCGTGCGCACGAGGGATGGCAGGCGCGCCACCCGACGGGCACCGCGCCATCGAGCGCGATCGTGAGGTCGATCCGCTCGGTGCTCACGCGAACCTCGCCCGCGCGCACCTCGTCGGCCGCAGCGGCGCCGAGCGCGCCAACGACCCACAGCGCGCAGCCGACGAGCGCTCCCGAGAGCCTCGCCCTCATCGATAGAACCGGGTCATCTCCTGCATCGCGGCGCGGAGTGTGTCGCGCGGCGGCGCCTGCGAGGAGAGGAGGCGATAGTCCCGGCCGCGGACCTCGTAGTAGGCGGGGAAGATCACGGTCACCCGCTCCGGCTCGACCACGGCGTACTCGCGGTAGCTGGCCACGACGAGCCAGCTCCACTCGGCGCCCGAGAACAGGCTCGAGCCGCTGGCGTAGTCGGCCGGCGGGTTCGTGCATCCGAAGAGCTCGGTCAGCAACGTCGGGGCGATATCGTTGTGCGACGTGCGATGGGCGACGACGCCCGGCGGGCGTCCGGGCCATCGTATGACCAGCGGCGAGCGCATCTGCTCCTGGCTGTAGGCGGTGCCGTGGCCCTTGAAGCCGAGCCGGTTCTCGTCGAACTCGATCCCGTGATCGGAGGTGACCATCACGATCGTCTGGTCGAGGAGCTTGCGGCGCGCCAGATCGGCCAGCACCTGCCCCAGCAGCGAGTCGACGTAGTGCACGGCCGCCAGATAGCGCTCGTTGCGCGTGCGAAGCTGGTTCGAGGCGCGCGCGGGCACCGGAATGCTCGGGTGGTAGTCGGCCGGCGGGTCGACGGCCACCGCGGCGTTGTAATAGAGGAAGCCGAAGAACGGATGCGACGCGTCCCGGCGATCGAGCCACTGGAGCCACTCGGCGGTCAGCGCGCGATCGCGCCCGCTCGAGCCTTCGCCTGAGGTCTCCGTTCTCAGGTTCGGGACGTGGGCGAACGCCGTCCGATCGAGCTCGACCAGTCGATAGATCGGGGAGCTGGCGAAGATCCCGAGCTCGTAGCCGTGCTCGCGGATCACGTCCATCAGCACCGGCGACCGCGTCCGGCTCGCGAACGCATCGAAGTACGTCCCCGGAATCGCATAGAACAGCGAGAAAATACCGGGCCGTGAGGAGTTGCCACCGCTGTAGTGCTGATCGAACTGGATCGCGCCGTGCGCGAAGTCGGACAGCCGCGGGGCCGCCTCGGGGGTCAAGGCGTCGGCGCGCATCGCGTCGATGACGACGAGCAGCACGTTCAGCGCGGGTGTCTTCGCCTGGCACCGCAGCGGGGCGAGCGGATACTTGAGCTCACCGGCCGCCGGCTGGCCGAGCGCGGCGACGCCGCGATCACGGACCTTTTTCCTGTCCTTGTCCAGGAGCCCGAGCTTGGCGAAGAGCGCTGGACTCCGCAGGGGATAGTAGGCCGGCAGGTACCGGGTAAACGCGGTCACCGACACGTCGTAGTGCACCGCGGCCCAGGCGTGGACGAGATGGCTCACCACGAAGCACGAGCCGAGGGCCACGCCGAGATACCGTCCGAGCGGGCGCGCCGGGGCGCTCGCCGTACGCTGCCACACCCAGCCGGCCAGCATCGCCTCGATCGCCAGCGCCGAGACGAAGTAGAGTCCGAGAAACGCCCAGGTCTGTGGCTCGAGCAAGGTGAAGGTCAAGACGTTCAGGTGATATCGGTTCTCCGAGAACACCAGGCTGTCGAGCAGCACGAGCGCGACGCCGGCGCTGCCGAGGAGGACGCCGAGCGGGATCACCAGCCGCGGACGCGGCACCAGCGCGACGAGGGGCACCAGCAGCACGAGCAGCGGGATACAGGCGAGCGCGCTCAGATGGCCGACGTAGGTGACGAGCGCGTAGCTCCAGGAGACCGCGCGCCCGAGCGCCGCGTAATGCCAGAGATAGCGCAGGCCCACCAGCGCCAGCAGCGCCGCGTTCACGGCGCCGAACCAGCCGATCCAGCGCAGCAGCCGGCGTCGCGGGCTCACGCCTGCCGGCCGCGCGCGCCGGCGCCGGCGTGCTCGTCGGCGATGCGGGCGATCTCACGCGCGCCGACCTCGACGCTGCGGCCGAAGTTGAAGACCCACTCTTCGCGCCTGGCCACATTGCGCTTGCGCAGGTCGGCCGAGCCCTCCAGCAGCTCGAAGACGTAGCGCGGCGCGTCCCCGACGCGGTCGAGCGGCAGGATGTTCCCGAGCTCGCGGCGGATCCGCATCTCCATGGGCTCGATGCCGAGCTCGGCGTAGCGCGGGTTGCGCACCCGCGGCGGCACGTCGACGAACAGCACGGGCTTGCCGAGGCTCAGGGCGTATTCGATCGCCATCGCCGACCAGTCGCAGATCAGCAGGTCCGACTCGTGCAGGGAGGCGCTCTCTTCCATGCGGCTGACGTGCCGGAAGGCCGGATCGCCGCCGAATCGGGCCACGAGCCCCTCGACGACGCGCGGCGCCAGTCGCGTGGTCTGGTAGTGCGGCCTCAGGATCACGCGGATGCCCGCGGCCAGCAAGGCGGCGATCAGCGGCTCGCCGCAGACGTGCAGGATCGACTGCTCGCCCCACGTCGGCGCCAGGAGCGCGGTAGTCGTCTCCGACCGCGCCGGCGCTTCCGCGGCTGCCTGGGCGACCAGGCGCTCGAGCCGCGGATAGCCGTGCGCGAACAGGTGCTTCGGTTTCATGCCCTGCAGCTCCTCGCGCCGGCGGAGCTCGGCGACGTGATGCGGGCCCACGCACAGGAGACTGTCGTAGTGGTCGTACGAGTCGGCGTGGTCGACCATATGCGTGCTGCCCATGCTGTGGAACACGTAAGCGTAGTGGACGGGGTGGACGGAGCGCTTGAGATGGAAGTTGTGCAGATCGAGCATCGTCAGCACCATCACGTCCGCCTTGAGGGTCTGGAAGAACCAGGTGCAGAGGGCGCCCTGCCCGATGCGAAACCCGTGGACACGCCCACCCGGGTCGGGCGGCAGCGGCGCCGTGGTCTCGGAGGTGACGTGGCACACCGTCCGCGAGAGCCGCTCGGTCAGGAACTCGATCAGCGGCTGCAGATGATGCCAGTCCTGGTGCGTCTCGGAGTAGAAGACGATGTTGCGATCGCGCGGCGGAAGCTTGTGGAAGCGGCGGTAGTTCTTCCAGTCCTGCCACATGCTCATGATCGGCGCGACGCTCGGCGCGCCAGCGGCCGTTCTCTCGGACGCGCTACTTTTCCGCTGCCGGCCTCTTGCCGCGGAAGAACCCGATCAGCCGGTACCAGAACATCTTGACGGCGAGTGCCACCGCGGCCGCCACCCCGAGCACCGCCGAGACGAGCATGCTGCCCGTGCCCGGATCGAGATAGGCGTATGCCGGCGAGGCGAACGACAGACACGCCGCCAGGACGAGCACGAAGAGAACGACGCGACTCGAAATCATGCCGGGCTTCCCTCGCATCATGACTCAGACACGAAACGTATAGGTTCGATGGGGATCGCGCTCGATGTCGGGCGGGAAGCTCTTGCGCTTGTCGGCGAAATACTGCACGCGGTGGTCGCCGGCCGAGCGGCGGTTGTAGGTGATGTAGAGCACGCGCCGCCGCTCGGCGGTGAGGTTCGGGGCCGAGGCGTGCGGCGTATAAGAGTCGAAGAACACCGCGTCGCCCGGCCGCGTCGGAACGGCGCGGCCGCCGAGGCGCCGCATGTCGTCGTCGGTGAGCGGCTTCCACTCTTCGCCAATGAGCCCGCGGGTGTGATGGCCGGCGCAGAGCTCGAGGCAGCCGTTCTCGGCGGTCGTGGAGTCGATGCTGACCATGGCCGTCACGAACAGGTCGGCGTAGGTGCTCCAGCCGGCCTGCTGGTCCTGATGCGGCTTGAAGCCGTCGCCGCCGGGCAGCTTGAAGTTGATCTTGTCCTTGAAGAGCACGGCCGGCTCACCGAGAAGGCGCGACACCGTGCCGCCGAGCTTGTCGCCGTCGCAGAGCGCCGCGAACCCCTCGTGGAACGGGCAGAAGTTCTCGATGCGCTGCAGGACGCGCTCGCCTGGCTTCAGCAGGTTCGGCTCGTAATATTTCATGGCGCGCCCGGGCACTTCCGGGCTTCGCTCGAGCTCGTCGGTCCAATTGGAAACGCGCGCGATTTCCTGCTCGTCGAACAGGCCCGGAACCACCACGAATCCGTCGCGCTGGAAGACTTCGCGCTGCATCGAAGGCTCGGGAGCCCGCGCGAGTGGCGTCTGAGACCGCCGGGTCGTCGTCTTGCTCAATTCCGCGTCATCCTCCTTGACTGACCGCCGGCCATACAGTTTCGCTTGAGTGTCGATCCTGCGTCGTTTCGGTTACGCACAGGATACTATAGGCACCGATGAGCCATGAACGAACCTCGGCGATCATTCTGGCCGCCGGCGTCGCGGGGCGGCTCGCTCCGCTGACCGATCACACCCAGAAGTCGCTCCTGGCCGTCGGCGACCGCCCGATCCTCGGCCGGATGCTCGACGCGCTCCACGCCGTCGGCGTCCCGGACGTGGTGATCATCGTGGGCCATTGCGCCGATCAGGTGCGACGGCTCGCGGCCTCCGCGCCGAGCGGGATGACCGTCGAATGCGTTCACAATCCCGCCTATCAGAAGGGCTCGTCGATGTCGCTCTATTGCGCGCGCGACGTGATCCGGCGCCAGCCGACCCTGATCATGGACGCCGACGTGGTCTTCCCGCGCGAGTTCCTGCGGCGGCTTGTGGGCTCGCCGGCGGAGCAGGCGTTCCTGATCGACGAGGGCTTCGCCGACACCGGCGAGGAGGTAAAGATCTACGTGCAGAACGACCGGGTCATCGCGCTCGGCAAGAAGGTCGTCCCGCGGGCGTGGGACCGGGTCGGCGAGGGCGTCGGCTTCTTCAAGTGCGGACGGGCGGCCGGAGGCGATCTGATCACCCTTCTCGAGCAGGTCATCGACGAGAGCCAAGGCGTCTGCGAGTACGAGGATGCGCTCCATCTCCTGGTCAGTCGCCAGCCTGTCGGCGCCGTGGAGGTGACGGGCCTGCCGTGGACCGAGGTAGACTTCGCCGAAGATCTGTATCGGGCCCAGTCCGAGGTCTACCCGGCGATCACGAGGATGGAGGGCGCATGAGCGCGCGAGGAATCCGGGCCGTTCGAGATCACCTGGCGAAGCTGCCGCCGTCGAGCTCGCTCACCCTGGAGCAGCGTCGCAGCCAGTACGACCGCGCCGAGCGCGTCTTCCCCACCCCCGCCGACGTCGCGGTCGAGGTCGTGACGGCGCCCGAGCGGCCGGCCGAGTGGCTCACGCCGCCCGGCGTCCACGCCGATGCGGTGGTGCTCTACTTCCACGGCGGCGGGTACGCGATCGGCTCGCCGCGCTCGCATCGCCATCTCGCCGCGGCCATCGCGCGCGCCGCCGGCTCGCGGGCCCTGCTCCTCGACTATCGGCTGGCGCCCGAGCACCCGTTCCCGGCCGCGCTGGACGACGCGATCGCGGCCTATGAGTGGCTGCTGGCGCGCGGCATCGCGCCGACCCGGATCGTGTTCGCCGGCGACTCGGCGGGCGGCGGCCTCACCGTGGCGGCCCTGATCGCGCTGCGCGACCGCGGGATGCCGCGCCCGGCGGGCGGGGTCTGCATCTCGCCCTGGGTCGATCTCACGTGCAGCGGCGCGAGCTACGCGACGAAGGCCGCGTCGGATCCGATCGTCACGCGCGACGCCGTCGAGGCGCTGGCCCAGGCGTACGTCCGGGCCGGCGACCGCAAGACGCCCCTCGTCTCGCCGCTGTTCGCCGATCTACGGAACCTCCCGCCGCTGCTCATTCACGTCGGCAGCGAGGAAGTGCTGCTCGACGACGCGATCGGACTCGGCTCGCGCGCGCGAGCCTCGGGTGTCGACGTCAAGGTTGAGGAGTGGCCCGAGATGGTCCACGTCTGGCACTGGTTCTTGCCGATCCTCGACGAAGCCGAGAAGGCGATCGCGGGGATCGGCGACTTCGTGCGCAAGCGCCTCGGCTAGTTCGCTGGACTCACCGCGGGGCCGGCGCTAGAGTTCCGGCCATGCGCGCTGGGGTCTCCGGCGAATCGGCCTCCGATGGCGCCACGGTCACCGGCCGTGACCGCGCCACTCTCCTGACGACGCTGCTCCTGCTCGTGATCGCCGCGGCCGCCTGGACGCACGTCCTGGTTCTGCCGATGGCGATGGACGACATGGCCGGGATGGAAATGGCGATGAGTCCGACGCTCAGCGACGGCGCCGCGTACGTCGCGGCGTGGGCCATCATGATGGCGGCGATGATGCTGCCGAGCGCGCTCCCAATGATCAGGCTCTACGCGGCCACGTCGCGAAACGTCGCCGGCTGGGGCAAGGCCGTCAGGATCGGCCTCTTCACGATCGTGTATCTCGGGATCTGGGCCCTGACGGGCGTTCCGATCTATCTCGCGAGCGTCGGCCTCAGCGCGGTCGACACGACGACCATGGCGTACGCCATTGCGGCGGTGCTCGTCGTCGCCGGGCTCTTTCAGCTTTCACCGCTCAAGCAGGTGTGCCTGCGACATTGTCGGAGTCCGCTCGGGTTCCTCCTCGGTCACTGGCGCGAGGGCTGGCGCGGCGGCCTGGCCATGGGCGGCGCGCACGCGCTCTATTGTCTGGGCTGCTGCTGGGCGCTGATGATCGTGCTGGTCGTGGCGGGCGCGATGGGCTTGATCTGGGTCCTGCTGATCGCCGCCGTCGTGGCCGGCGAGAAGCTCCTGCCGCGCGGAGAGTGGATCGCGCGGACGACCGGTCTCGCGCTGGTGCTGCTGGGCGTCGTGGTCGCGCTTCGGCCGAGCCTCGCCGCAGCCTTGCGCGCCGGTGGACACTCGATGTAGCGAATGGAATCGACGGACGGGCCCGTTTCGCGAGCCCGAGCGGAGGGTGCGATGGCGACTGTTCCCTGGCGGGTCAACGGTGAGTACTTCGAGGCGTGTAGCTGCGACTCCGTGTGCCCCTGCCCGACCTCTGGCCTGGCGGCCCGGCCCACCAAGGGCTTCTGCGACGTTGGGCTCGTGTTCCGGATCGATCACGGCCAGCACGGCAACACGCGCCTCGACGGCCTGTGCTTCGCCGTCCTGGCCCACACGCCCGGACCGATGGGCCAGGGCAACTGGACGGTCGGCGTGGTCGTGGACGAGCGCGCCTCGACGGAGCAGCGCCAAGCGCTCACGGCGATCGCGAGCGGTCAGGGCGGCGGCCCGATGGCCGCGCTCGGCCCGCTGATCAGCCGCTTCGGAGGTGTCGAGGCCCGGCCGATCAAGTTCGAGATGAGCGGCATGCGCCGAACGGTGACGATCCCCGGCGTGCTCGATCTCGCGGTCGAGGGCATCGCCGGCGCCAACAAGGGCGAGCCGATCTACTTCGAGAACGTCGGGCATCCCGTCGCGGCGAAGCTCGCGCTCGCGAAGGCATCGCGAAGCCATCTGCACGGCTTCGGCATCGATTGGGACGACACGTCGGGCCGCAACAACGGCCACTTCGCGCCGTTCGCCTGGAGCGCGAGCTAGCCGGCTCGGCTCCGACTTCTTTCGGCTAGGTGCGCCCGAGCAGCTCGCCGACGGCGCGATGTGCCTGATCGAGCGCCGCGTCGGTGTAGGCGTACGCCGCGGCATCGGCGTTGGCGATCGCGATGCGTCCGAACGGTTTGCGCGCCGCCACGCAGGGTAACGGTCCCCCGTCGAGCCAGAAAGGATCCCAGAGCGAGTTGTACTGATACGCGTAGCCGTGCGGCCAGCGGTTCACGGTGATCGCCAGCACGTCGCGCGCCGCATCGAAACCTCCCGGCCCCAGCATGCGCGTGAGCTGGTCTCGAACGCTTTGCTCGAACATCGCGAACGTCGTCGCGAGGAGCTCGACGCGCCCGGCCCGGTGCTGCTCGCGTGCCGGCAGTCCCGGCTTGCACGGCGTTCGGCTCATGTGCACGACGATCGGTTCGTCGGGCCGCTGCGGCGGCCGGTAGCTTCCCGCGCGCACCGGGAGATCGAGACTCACCGACGAGAAGAAGCTGCCCGGGCAGTGCGCCTGGCTCACGCGTAGCGCCTGGAAGCTGGTCCAGCTTTTCAGCACCACGTTCGTGTACACGAGCGGAACCTTCGTGGCCGAGGCGAGCGCCTCGCGCTGGGGCTCGGGGAGCTCCGGGCAGAGGTACGGGATCATCTGGTGCCAGCAGGCCAGCACGCAGCCGCGAGCGCGAACGCGCTCGAGCCGTCCGGCCCGCACGTAGCTGACCTCGACCTCAGCTCGATCAACGGTGTGGCGCACGCGCACAACCGTGCTCTGGAGGCGCACGCGCGCCGGGCCCGCCTCGTCGAGGCGCCGGTAGTCGACGCGGTTTAGACCGTCGGTGGAACACCGGGCGGCCGCGCGCGGGATCAGATGGCAGACGAGCAGTCGGGCGATCGTGGCGTTGCCGTCGGGGAAATGAAGGAACGCCGAGCGCGGGCCGGGCCGTGCGTCGAGCCCCATGCCCGGCCCGGGCGTGCGCGAGAGCTTCATGCCGGCGAAGCCCGGCAGGCCAAGACCCCACGCGTCGAGCGCGGAGACCGCGTCGATGCCGAGGCCGTAGAGCGCATGCGGGCGCGCCTGGAAGAAGGGCAGAACGCCTGGATCGTAGCCCGCGAGCTTCGTCACGAAGTCGGCATAGCTCATGCGCGCCAGCCGCGCCTTCTTCGCCTGATCGTCGAGTCCCGGGAGATGGTCGCCACCCGCCTTGATCAGTCGCGCGACGTCGCGCCGAGCAGCTTCCGACAGCGGCGCCTGCGCCAGGAAAGCTCGCCATGGATCCGACCCGCCCTTCGCCGACGGCGCGTGGGCGGCGCCGCTCTCGGCGGGCACGCGGAGCAGCCGGTCGCTTCCAAACGTCTCGCGGTCGAAGAACATCCCGGAGCCCAGGTCGAGCCGCGGGTAAAGGAGCCGATCGAACATCGTCTGCCAGCTCGACGTGGTGATACCGAGCTCGCTCAGCAGCGAGCCGGCGACCGCGCTGTAGGGCGCGGGACTGTCGATCGCGAACGTGCCGCCGTACCCGATCAGCATGCGCCCGCCCACGCGGAACTCGTTGCGCCGCGCGTGGCCGCCGAAATCGTCGTGATTGTCGAGGACGAGGATGCGTGCGGCCGCGCCCGCGGCCTTGCGAAAGTACCAGGCGGCGGCGAGGCCGCTGATGCCGGCGCCGACGACGACCAGGTCGTACCGCTCGCCGGTGTCGACGGCCTCGCCGGCGCTCGGTCGGAACCGGCCTTCGCGCAGCGCGTGGGCGGTCTCGAACGAGCCGTCGTGGCTGCCGCGCAGGCCGGTCAGGGCCGGAGGATACGGCGCCCCGCGCTCGACGTCGGCGGCGGTCAACCCCAGGGATTCGAGCGGTGAGAGCAACGCGCCCCCGATCGCGAGCGCCGCGCCGTTCAAAAAGTCGCGGCGCGCAAGCTCGCTCATGGGTCGTGCCGCGCCGGATACTGCCGAGGGCCGGTCAGCGCTTCCCCGGGTCCGGGTTCGCGTCGGACAGCACGCGGCTGACCGCGGCGTGCGCCATGATCACGTCGGGTGACTCTTGCAGTGCGACATGGTACTTGTCTTGGAAGTCTCCCGCGGTCCCCGACTTCAGGAGCCGGTGCGCCTCGCGGAACGCCGCCTGCACGCTGTCGGGCGGTAGCGGCTCGTCGGCGTCGACGACCTCGTCGATCTTCGCGATCATCGACGAGAGCGAGCGGAGCCACTTGAAGCTCTCGTCGTGGAGCAAGAGATGCAGAAGCTCGCGCGAGGCGACGAGCCCGTGACGCTCCTCGTAGGCGCGGCGCTCGCGGTCGAGCAGCACGCCGTGGAGCTTCAGCAGCCGCGTGCTGAGCGCGCGCATACGGTCGCGGTCCTGGTCCATGACTCCAGTCCTCGCCGCGCCCGCGCTCCCGCTCAGGCCAGCTCGCGGTCGAGGTCGTCGATGCTCGCGGCCACGATGTCGACGAGCTGGTCGACTTCCTCGCGCGTGATGCAGAGCGGCGGCGCGAGTCGCACGACCTGGCCGCGCGCGTAGACGATCGCACCGCGATCCCACGCCTTCCGGTCGAGCCCCGCGACTTTCTCCTTCGCGAGCGGCCGGCCCGAGCCGTCCGGCTCGACCAGCTCGGCGCACACCAGAAGGCCGCGGCCGCGGACCTCGCCGACGATTCGCTTCTTGCCCACGGCCTGCTGGAGGCCGTCGCGCAAGCGCGCGCCCATCGCCTCGGCGTTCTCGATCAGGTGGTCCTTCTCCATGATCTGGATGTTGGCGAGCGCGGCGGCGCACGCGACCGGGTGCGCCGCGTAGGTGCCGGGGTGCACGTTCTCTTCCTTGGCGTCGTCGGGGAACGCGTTGGCCAGCCGCCGCCGGGCGATGGCGGCCGAGAGCGGGATGTAGCCGGACGTGATGCCCTTGGCGACCGTCATGAGGTCGGGGACGATGCCGTCGTGCTCGACCGCGAACCACCGTCCGGTCCGACCGAATCCAGTGATGACTTCGTCGGCGATCATCAGCACCTCGAGCTCGTCGCAGATCGCGCGCACGGCCCTGAGCCAGCCGATCGGCGGCATGATGAAGCCGCCGGACGAGATCACCGGCTCCATGATGACGGCCGACACCGTCTCGGGCCCTTCCTTCGCGATCGCGTCGCGCAGCTCACGCGCGCGGCGCTGCACGAGCGCCTCGTCGGTGCCCGCCCCGCGATCGCGAAACGGATACGGCGGAGTGACCTTCGCGAAGCCCGGCACGTGAAGATCGGCGTACGCCGCGGTCAGATGCGGTAGCCCGCAGACGGCGAAGGTGCCGGTGGTGCCGCCGTGGTAGCCGCCCTGGAGCGAGATGACCTTGTGCTTGTCCGGCTTCCCGGAGGCGAGCCAGTAGTGACGTGCCATCTGCATCGCGCGCTCGTTGGCCTCGGCGCCGCTGACGGCGAAGAACGAATAGTCGAGGTCGCCCGGCGTGAGCGAGGCGATCTTTTGCGCCAGCTCGGCGGCGGGCCGGTTCGAGAACTGGCGCGTCGTCGGATAGTACGCGAGCCGCACGGTCTGCTCGGCGATCGCCTCGGCGATCTCCCGGCGGCCGTGACCGACGTTGACGACGGCGAGGCCGGCGAAGCCGTCGATGAGCTTCTTGCCGCGCTCGGTCCAGACGTGGACGCCCTCGGCCCGCTCGATCACCAGCTCTTCGTCGGCCAGCCAGGGATGGTCCTGTGTCTTGTGCGTCCAGAGATGCCTGATCGCGTCGCCGCTCGTCGCCATGGGTAGGTCTCCCCTCTCAGGCCCGATGCTATCATCTCGCGCATGTTCATCGTCGGGATCGACGTCGGCGGCACGTTCACCGATCTCACGGCCGTCGACGAGGCCACCGGCCGCGTGGTCGTCACCAAGGTGCCGTCCCGGCCGCGCGACGAAAGCGCCGCCGTCCTCGCGGGGCTCGAGACCCTGGGCATCGCGGGCCGCGACGTGCGGCGGCTGGTCCACGGCACGACGGTCGGCACCAACGCCGTGCTCGAGCGGCGTGGCGCCCGCGTCGCGATCCTGACGACCGCCGGCTTCCGCGATCTGATCGAGATCGGCCGGACGAAGCGCAACATCCCCGCGCTGTTCGTGCCGACGTTCGTGCGCCCCAAGCCCGTCGTCGAGCGCAAGCACCGCTTCGAGGTCGCCGAGCGCCTGGCCGCCGACGGCACCGTTCTTGCGGCGCTGGACCCGGCCAGTGTCGAGCGGGCGCTCGACGACGCGGTCGCCGCTGGCGCCGAGGCGGTCGCCGTATGCCTGCTGCACGCGTATCTCAACCCCGCGCACGAGCGGGCGATCGCGGATGCCGCCAAGGGCCGCTACCCGCGGCTGCCCGTGTCGTGCTCGGCCGACGTCGTCGCCGAGTACCGCGAGTTCGAGCGCTTCTCGACCACCGTGCTCAATGCCTACTTGCAGCCGATCATGGATAGCTATCTAGCCGGGCTCGAAGAACGTCTTCGCGCGACCGGCTACGCGCACGGAGTGCTCACCGTTGCGTCGAGCGGCGGCATGATGACGACCGAGACGGCCCGGCGACTGCCGATCAAGACGATCTTCTCCGGGCCGGCCGGCGGCGTGAGCCAGGCGTGCTTCGTCGGCGAGATCGCCGGCGTGCGCGATTTCATCACGTACGACATGGGCGGCACGTCGACCGACGTCTGCCTCGTGCGCGGCCTGGCGCCATTGACGACCTCCGACGGCATGCTGGGCGCGTTTCCCGTGAAGGTGCCGCAGCTCGACATGCACAGCGTCGGCGCGGGCGGCGGCTCGATCGCGTGGCTCGACGTCGATGGAAGTCTGCAGGTCGGCCCGCGCAGCGCCGGCGCCGCGCCCGGGCCGGTCGCCTACGGTCTCGGCGGTACCGAGCCCGCGGTCACCGATGCGAACGTGGTGCTCGGCCGGATCGGCACGACCAAGCGGCTCGGCGGCAGCATCGCGATCGACGCGACCGGCGCGCGCCGCGCCCTCGCCGACCTCGGCGCGCGGCTCGGGCGATCGATGAGCGTCGAGGCGCTCGCCGAGGGCGTCATCACGATCGCGATCGCGCGGATGACCTCGGCGATCCGTGAGATCTCGATCCAGCGCGGCCACGATCCGCGTGACTTCACCCTGATCGCCTTCGGCGGCGCGGGGCCGATGCACGCGCTCGCCCTGGCCCAGGAGATCGGAATCCCGCGCGTGCTCGTGCCGCGTCATCCCGGCAACTTCTCGGCGCTCGGCCTGCTCGCTTCGCAGATCAAGCACGACGACGTCAGGACGCGCGTTGGCCCGTTGCGCGAGCGGCTCGGCGTGGCGCTCGAGCTCTTCGGCGAGATGGAGCACGCGGCTCGGCATCAGCTCGAGCTCGAAGGCTTCAGCGCTGGGGATCAGCGGCTGGTGCGCTCGGTCGACCTGCGCTACCGCGGCCAGGCGTTCGAGCTGAACGTGGCGCTCGGCGAGCCGAGTCCCGACGGGCTCCGGCACGACGCGATCGAAGCCGACTTCCACCGCCAGCATCTGGCGGCCTACGGTCATTCGAGCCCGGGCGCCGAGATCGAGCTCGTCAACGCGCGGCTGACGGCCTGCGGCGTCGTCGCCCGGCCGGCCGGCGAGCGCTACCGCAGCGCGAGCAAGTCGCTGGACGAGGCGCTGATCGAACGGCGAGCCGTGTGGTTCGCCGGCGCGCCGCATGATTGTCCGGTGTGGGAGCGCGAGCACTTCCCGGAGGGCGCCGCCATCTGCGGTCCGGCCGTCGTGGAGGAGTTCGGCGCGACCACGATCGTGCCGCCGGGCTGGCGCGGCGAGGTCGACGAGCACGGCAACTTGAGATTCGAGCGCGAGAGCGGCGCATGATCGATCCGATCACGCTCGAGGTGCTGCGCGAGGCGTTCGTGTCGATCGTGCGCGAGATGCGGGTCACCCTGGTGCGCACGGCCTACTCGTCGATCCTCTACGAGGGCGAGGACTTCTCGTGCGTGCTGATGGACGGCGACGCGCAGATCGTGGCGATGTCCAAGGGCCAGGATCATCCGCTGCACATCGTGCCCATCGGCTGGTCGATGAAGGCCGTGCGGGAGAAGTTCGGCGACGACATCCACCCGGGCGACATCTTCCTGCACAACGAGCCGTACACGGGCGGTACGCACCTGAACGACGTCGCGATGATCTATCCCCTGTGGGCCAACGGCGAGCTCTTCGTCTTTCCCGTCGTGCGCGCCCACTGGGGCGACGTGGGCGGGATGAGCCCAGGCAGTCTCTCCGGCCGCGCGACCGAGATCTTCCAGGAGGGCGTCCGCATTCCGCCGATCAAGGTGGCCGAGCGCGGGCGGCCCAACGAGGCCGCGCTCGACCTGATCTTCAGCAACATGCGCGGGCCGCGCGAGCGTCGAGGCGACTACCAGGCGATGCTCGGCACCTGCCGCAAGGCCATCGAGCGCATCGAGGAGCTCGTCGCCCGGTACGGCGCCGCGACGATGCGCGAAGCGGTCGCCGAGCTGATGGACCGCGCCGAGGGCCGGATGCGCCGCGCGATCAGCGGGCTTCGCGCCGGCGAGTACGTGTACGAGGCGCACCTGGAGGCGGGCACCGATCGGCTCGATCCGCTCACGGTGCGCGCAAAGGTCGTCGTCGCCGGCGACACGATCACGGTGGATCTCGCCGGCACCTCGCCGCAGACGCTTGGCCCGACCAACGTCGGCCCCGCGATGGCGCCCACCGGCGCCTTCACGATCATCAAGTCGTTTCTGGACCCGGGCTCCGATGTGAACTCGGGCGCCTTCCGGCCACTGACCGTGATCACACCGCGCGGCACGATCGTGAACGCCGATCCGCCCGCGGCGTGCGGCGGCATGGTCGAGGTGAAGTACTGCGTCGAGTCGGCCGTGATGGGGGCGCTGGCGCAGGCGCTCGACGGCAAGATCGCCGGCGACCTCAAGGGCGGCGGCAATCACTGCTACGTCGGCGGCCCGCACCCGCGCACCAGCGAGACGTTCATCTTCTACGAATACCCGGCCGGCGGCACCGGCGGCTTCGACGGCGGCGACGGCAACAACACCGTGCGCACGTGGACCGAGAGCGACATGACGACGCTCCAGCCGATCGAGGCCGTCGAGCAGCTCTATCCGGTGCGCATCGAGCGCACGGCCCTGCGAGAAGATTCCGGAGGGCCAGGGCGCTGGCGCGGGGGGCTCGGGCTCACGCGCGAGGTGCGGATCCAGGCGTCGGGCACGCAGCTGTCGGTGCTCGCGGAAAAAGCGGTGCTGCCGCCGTTCGGCGTCTGCGGCGGCGGGGCCGGCGCGACCAATCGGTTCTGGGTCCGTCGGGGCGCCACGCCGATCAAACCATCGCCCTTGCCCGGCAAGGTCAGTGGCTTTCCCCTCGAGCGCGACGACGTGCTGCTGATGGAGTCGAGTGGAGGTGGAGGTTTCGGCGATCCGCTCGAGCGCGACCCGGAGCGTGTGGCCGCCGATGTGAGCGAGGGCTACGTCACGCGCGAGGCCGCCGAGGCGATCTACGGCGTCGTGCTGCGCAACGGCGTGCCCGAGACCGCCGCCACCACGGCGCGGCGCGCCGGCCTGCGCGCCGCGCGACTGCATGTCCGCGTTGCCTCGGGCGCTGGGCTCGATGGCCAGCGCGGGCGCGAGATTCGCCTCAGCGCCGATGTGGCCGCAGCGCTCGGCGTGGCTCCTGGCGCGGTCGTCGAGCTGATCAACCCGCGCGGCGCACCGCTGCGCGCCTGGGTCGCGAGTGTCTCCGCCGCGCACGCGGCAAGGGGCCTTCCGATCGCCGAGCTCGCTCCG
>Ga0075423_10001218_pt1 | contig 22297 bp, 19 predicted proteins | sample SoiMethybrSBSTD2_FD_80114 | JGI IMG/M metagenome (GOLD analysis project Ga0075423, IMG submission 80114) | Bulk soil microbial communities from a Populus tree surrounding site in Tennessee, USA - Soil MetaG P. TD hybrid SBSTD2 | ecosystem: Environmental > Terrestrial > Soil > Tree plantation... | reverse complement strand
GTGGATGAACCGCGCAATGACTTCCTTGCCGGTGCCAGACTCGCCTTGAAGGCATGTCGTCACCTCGGTCGCTGCGACGCGCGTCGCGCGTTTGATCACGTCGCGCCAGCCAGCCGACGTGCCGATGGGAGTATCGGTGTCGTGGCCATCATCGATCGAGGCGCTCGATCGGCGATGTGGCACGCTGCTGATCGTTCCTGATGCCCACGCCGGGTGATGCGGGTCGCACACGAGATCGTCTGCTGCAAGTTGGGCGTTCATTGGCCTACCCCTGTCGTCGGTTCGCTGCACGGTCTCGCCGTGCCGCGCGGGAGCCAGAATCTCCGATTCGAGGAGGGCCATCAATCACACGTAGGTATCGATTACACCTAAGTATCGGTACGGTGAGCTGGACGCGTGCGTGGAGGTGCAGGAGGGCGAAATCGGAGGATCGTGGCCGCGACCGCGCAGGTCGGGCCACGTTGCTGGTGATCGGGGCGGGTCAGCGCACGGTGTTGATGATCACGGCGCCGTAGACGCGGTGGATGTAGCGGGTTTCGCGACCGAAGAACTCCGGCGCGTCATCCTTCGATCGGGTGATGCCGAAGCGGTAGTCGCCGCGCAGTCCCCAGCGATTGTTGTGCGCGTACCACTTCACGCCGCCGCCGGCGTTGCCGCTCAAGAACGTCTGATCGCTCGTGATCCCAAGCGCCGGGCGCTCGAACATCGTGAGAGCACCAACTCCGCCGACGCCGTAGGGTATGACGGAACCGCCGGTCGGAATCGACACGACCACGTTGCCGGTGTAACTGAGCACGTTCGGGGCCTTGACGTTGCTCGGCAGATCGCCGAACTGAAGGTCCGATGTCGTCGCGAGCATCGAGGCGAGCTCACCCTCGACACCGATGATGCGATTGAGGTTGAAGGTGACGGCCGTGCCGAACCCGTAGTTGCCGAAGCTCGGTGAGTTGTTCTTCGACTGGAAGAACCCGGCGCCCGCCGGCATGTAGGTGACTTCGACGAATCCCGGCACTGCACCACCCTGATTGGCGTCCTGCGCGTACGCGCCTCCGACCCCGAACGTGATTGCCGCGAGAACAAGAACTGCGATCCTGCGTGACATTGTCTCTCTCCTTCGAGTCAACGACTCATGGCGCGATATCGCGCGTCGAGGTCGCTACATCGCAAGCGCAATGCCCATCGTGCGGTCGCAAAACAGTCCCGTCCTACTTGCCTGGAAACCGTTCTGTCACGCGAAAGGCTGCTCGCCGTTGAGCACCTCGTGCGTGTGTTCGTGCATGCGGGCACGCAGAGGCGTGCCGCCGATGCGATTGGGCGTCACTCCGCGACGGCGAGAGATTTGCTCATGGCCGTGGAAATGCGGAATCACGGAGCACGGTGACTATGGCTGAAGATCTGATTGTTGCGACTCCACCTCGCTTCGTTCAGTTCAGGGCGAGGACCACTGCGTGGCTGAAGGTCCAGACACAGAAGTTCGGAACACCATTCGTGGTGTTGCTGCTGGCGGCGGCCCTGGTGTTCACGATGACCCGCAACTGGAATGCCTGGGAGGGCGCGCGCGTCGATCAGGTCACCAATGACGCGTACGTGCGAGGCGACCTCACACCGCTGAGCACGAAAGTCGCGGGTCTGGTCCACGAGGTGAGCGTCACCGACTATCAGACCGTTCACAAAGGCGACGAGCTGGTTCGGCTGGTCGACGATGACTACCGGGCGCAGGTTGCGCAAGCGAGCGCCGCCGTCGAAGCGGCGAAAGCGGGGCTCGAGAACAATCGCCGACAACGCGAGCTCCAGGACACGCGTATCGCGCGGGCGGAGGCGGGTATAGACCAGGCCAACGCCCAGATTACGGCCGCCATCGCTGGAAAAGCGGCGGTCGCCGCGGATCTCACTCGAACTCGAGCCGAGCGCGGCCGGCAGGAGGCGCTCTTCAAAGCCGCGTCGGCCACGCAGCAGCGAGTGGAAGCAGCAGTCGCCGACGAGCAGCGTTTCAGCGCGCAGGCCGAGAGCCGCGATGCCGATTTGACGCAGGCGCGCACGCTCCTGCGCAGCAACGAGCTGGCGGTCGAGACCGAACGCCGCACCAAGACCGTGCTGGAGTCGCAGGAGCTTCAGCTCTGCGCCGATCTGCTCGCCAGACAGGCAGCACTCGATGCCGCTCAGATCAACTTGGGATACACCCGCATCGTCGCGCCTGCTGACGGTACTGTCGGCGAGCGGCAGGTGAGACCCGGACAACTGGTGTCGCCCGGAACGCAGGTCATTCCGTTCGTCGCAGATGCGCGATGGGTGCAGGCCAACTTCCGCGAGACTCAGCTCACCAACATAAGAGCGGGTGACCCCGTCGAGATTCGTATCGATGTCTACCCAGGCGAAGTCTTCCGCGGAAAGGTTCTCGAGATCGCTCCAGCCAGCGGATCGCAGTTCGCTCTCCTGCCTCCAGACAACGCCACCGGCAATTTCACGAAGGTGACACAACGGGTGCCGGTGAAGATCGCGCTTGATGACGTGACTGAGAAAGCCCGGTTGCGACCAGGCCTCTCCGCGGTCGTGACCGTCCGAACCCGAAAGTAGGCGAGCTCCGATGACCGCCACGACAACGGCGATCGCTCCGCCTGCCCGGCAGGGTGGTGCGGCGGCACTCGCCGCCTCTCTACCGGCCGACTTGTCGCACACACCGGTGTTCGGGATTCTCGGCGTCGTCCTCGGCGCGGGGATCGTGTCGCTCGCGGGACGGATGCTCGGCCTCGGTCTCGCCGATCTCAAAGGCAACGTCGGCATCGGCTTCGATCAAGGCGCCTGGATTGGGAGCGCATTCAACATCGCCCTGATGTTCATCGGGCCATTCACGGTCTACCTGGGCGCCTTGATCGGACCTCGCCGGATTCTGCTGGTGAGCGCGGCCGTGTTCTCGATCGTCTCGGCCTGTCTGCCTCTCGTGCACGACTACCGTCTGTTGATTGCATTGCTCGCAGTTGCGGGTCTCAGCTCGGGCACCTTCTATCCCTTGACGCTCACGTTTGCGCTTCGCAACGTTCCGCTTCGGTATCTGGCGCTCACGATCGCGCTCTACGCCACCTGTGTCGAAGGCGCGGTCAATTTCGCGCCCTCTCTTTACGGCTTCTGTCGCGATCATCTGTCGTGGAAGTGGATGTTCTGGACGTGGGCGATCATCACGCCAGTGATGATGGCGTGCATCTATCAGGGCATTCCGGCGTCTCCGAAGGCACGGCCCTCGACTGGTGCGCCGAGCTTCGTCGGATTCTTCTTCGCCAGCGCCGGTACCGCATTGTTGTTTGCGGCCCTCGATCAGGGGCAGCGGCTCGACTGGTGGCACTCGGGCGTGTTCAGCGGTCTCGTTGCGTCAGGCACGTTCCTGGTGCTCTGTGCCATCGTGCATCGTCTGCATCGGCCGAATCCGTTCGTCGATGTGCCGTACATCGGTCAATGGAACACCGTGCTGCTCGGAGGCGCACTCACGGCTTTTCGCTTCGCGCTGCTGGCGACCATCATCATCATCCCGCAGTCGCTCTCGGTGCGCGGCCTTGACGCGAGTCAGTTAGCGCCGGCGGTGTTGTGGACAGCCGTACCCGAGTTGGTGCTCGCGTTCTTCGCGGCCCATCTGCTGAACAAAGGCGTCGATTCACGCCTGGTGATGGGCGTGGGCTTCGCCACGATTGGCGCCGCATGCGTGGTGAACGCGCAGTACACCGGCGTGTGGTCTGCCGAGAACTATTTCCGGACCGAACTGCTCATGGCGGTTGGGCAGTCGCTCGCGTTCGTCGGGTTGGTCTCGACGATCATTCTGCAGGCCTTCACCTCTGGAGGGCTGAAGAGTCCGTTCCGGATTCTGACCTTCGCGGCGTTCTTCCATACCGTGCGTCTGTTCGGCGGGCAAGTTGGCGTGGTGGCGATGACGCGTTTCATTGCCGAACGCGAGAAGGTCCACTCGTTTCTGCTCGGACTGCACGTGCAAGCCGGTGATTGGATCGCTGATCACCTGCTCGGCAGCGTGACCGCTGGTCTGGCGGCAAAGTCGGGCGGCGTCGCTGCCGGTCGCGCCGCGGTCCTCGTCGACGGCAGGATTCGGTTGGAAGCGTACACGCTGACTTTCATCGATGCGTTTCATCTCGTCGTCTGGGTCTGTGTGGGCACGCTCGTGCTGATCGCGGTGATGCGCAAATCGGCGATCGGATTCGGGGCGTTCACTGCGCGTAGCTGAGTCTTCGCGTGATCGAGAGGGATTCATCATGTACGTAGGCATCGTCCTGATGGTCGCCAGTCTGTTGATGGTCAGCTCACCGGCAGCGGGTCAGAGCGCAGCCGCGCAGTCGCCGCGACTGATCACGCTGCGCGAGGCCGTGGACCTGGCGCTGCAGAAAAATCATGTGGTGCGGCTCGCCGGACTCGAGGTCGAGGAACAGGGGCACGTCAAGGAGGTGGCGAGAAGCGCGTACTTCCCGTCCGTGCGCAACGATACCGCCGTGACTCACGTGTCGGACACGCAACTCATCGAGATTCCGGCTGGTGGGCTCGGCGCCGCCGGCGGCAGTCTCATTCCCCCGCAGTCGTTGATCCTCAATCAAGGCGGGAAGTCATTCGCCGTCACCGGGTTCGGGATCGTGCAGCCGCTGACGCAGTTGTTGAAGATCAACGCGGCGAATGATGTCGCGCGTGCGGGCGTCGCCGCCTCTCGTGGAAAAGCCCGCAGCACCGAGAATGACGTCGCGCTCCAGGTCCACAGGCTGTACTACAGGATTCTGATCGCGGAAGCCCAGCACAGCGCGATCCTCGCCAAGATAGATGCCTCTGACACGCTGCAGACCGAGCGCGTCCAATTGGTCAAGTTTGGCAGCGCGCTCGACACCGATCTCATCGAGAGCCGGGCCCAGTCGCTGCAGGCGAAACAGGAGCTTCTCAGCAACGAGCTGCAGCTCTCGGATCTTCACATGCAGTTCAACGACGCGATTGGTCTGCCTCTGGGAACGGCAGTGGCGCTCGATCCATCGGTGAGCAATGCACCCGACAGTTGCGAGCGCGAAGCGTGTATCACCGCAGCGCTCGAGTCGCACCCTGAGATCGCAGAAGCCCGGGCCACCGTCGAAAAGGCGGCGGCCGCGGTACGGCTGGCGCAATACGACTTCGTGCCCGATGTGGAGGCCTTCGCGCGATACAGCTTCCAGGACAACGTGTCGTTTCTCGCCAGCAACTTCGCGACGGTGGGTATCCACCTGACCTACGAATTGTTCGACGGCGGAAGGCGGCGCGCGAATGTCGCCGCGCGGCGCGCCCAGCTCGCGCAGGCAAAGGAAAACCTGGCGCGGCTCAAAGACGAAGTCGAGCTGCGTGTGTCCACGGCCTACAACAAGCTCGAACGCACGCGCCAGATGGTGGCCGTTTCGCAGGAGCTCGTGACACTACGAGTGGAATCTCGTCGCGTCGCCGCTGAGCAGTTGACGCGAGGCGCGACCCTTCACTCACAGGCGTCGGCGTCGCTGGCCCAGGAGCTCGAAGCCAAGGCACTGCTGCTGCAATCGCGCCTGGACTACGTGCAGGCAGCCGCCGAACTCGATCAAGCCACCGGTCGCACGCCCCGCTGACATCAACGAACCTCGAACCTCGAACCTCGAACGTCGAACCTCGAACGTCGAACCTCGAACACCGAACCTCGAACGTCGAACCGTGAAGGGCAGATGGCTTCGGAACCTTGCTCCGAAGCCATCCGTTGGTGGAAGGGGTCGAGGCGGGTTGGCAATGTCGTCACTGTACGGTGACGTGACGCGTGTGGGCTCGGCAGGCGCGTCAGTGTTCGATCTCGTTCGGCGTCAACGCGAGGCCACGACCAGACCATCGTGTGGGCCAGTGCTTTGGGTTGACCACGGTCGCCAATCAGCGCCGCAGTCATTTGGTACTCACCTCGTCCTGATGCGTGTTCGCGCTCTGCTGTTGTAGTCACGTCGACTGACAGCGATGTTCGACTGCGGTGCGACGAGACATCTCGATCGTGTGTGCATGCGTGCACACGGTGCGGATTACTGCGATCTCGCTGTGTCGTCATCGAGCGCCCCGTCGCACCCGATCATCGGTGGTGCAACTCGCGCACCAGATCGTCGATCGCTGTTCGTGCGTGGAGCGAGGGAACGGTGCGCGCGTGAGTCGTGAGTTGTGCGATCACACGCAGGTGATGTCTGCGCGCGACACATCGATGCTGTCGATTTCGTCGATGAGAGCCTGGCGATACAAAGGTATCGACCGCTACCTTCGTCTAATCGACGCGATGCATGCCTGCCGATATCGTTGCGATTCAGGAGGTGCGGCGATGAATCGCAAGATGATACTGACGATGGTGATGGCGGCGGCGTGGCTCGCGGTCCTGGGCGGCCTGGCCATGTCCGCGCAGGACAAGTACACCGTGAAGGTGCCGGGCGGCCTCGCGTTCGCCGAGTTCAAGGGATACGAAGGATGGCAGACGATTTCGATCAGCCGCAACGCCAAGGTGCTTGCCGCCACACTCGGCAACCCCGCGATGATCGCGGCATACCAAGCCGGCATTCCCGCCAACGGGAAACCTGTTCCGGACGGGGCGAAGATGGCCAAAATCCACTGGCTGCCGAAGCAGAACGCGTTCTTCCCGGAAGCAACCGTGCCGGGCAACCTGGTGAACGTGGACTTCATGGTGAAAGACAGCAAGCGGTTCGCGGACAGCGGCGGATGGGGATGGGCGGTGTTCGACTACGACGTCGAGTCCGACTCGTTCAAACCCGGCACGCTGTCTGGCACCCCGCCACAGGGAAACGACGCCAAGTGCGGCTTCGCGTGCCACACGACAGCGAAGGCGAGAGACTACGTCTTCACCGAGTACGGAAAGCGGTGAACCGCGATCGGCAACCGGAACGCGATGGTCGGCGCGAGTTGTCGTTGCGCTCGACCCTCCGTTCCGGTCCTCTCGCGTGACTAGCTGGCTCGTGATGCGACGCGCACCTTCGCTGGGTCGTAACGGGCCTCGATGGCCTTGACGGTGTTTGCAAGCGCCTTCTCCAACACGCCCTTGCCGATCGTCCCCAGCACCAGCCCGAGAAAGCGGCCTTTCAGCGTCTTGCCGTCTCTCACGACGACGGCGTCGAGGTCGGTCTTGCCGTCGGGCCGACGCGTGAACGTGTAGATGTGGCCCGAGCGGCCTCCCCAGGTATTCGAATCGGTGGTCGTCATGACGACGCGAGTGGGGTCGGACCAGTCGTAGTGCAGGCGTTCCCAGATGCCGCCGGACCCCTCGGTGACGTCGGCCTCAGTGCGACCCAGCTGATGAACTTTGAGGTACTCGTCGGCGCTGTTGCCAAACAGCTTCTGGCGGCCCGGGCCGAAGTCGGTGAGCGCGGTAACGAACTGCTCGGGCGTCACGGTCGTGGTCTGATGCATATGGATAGTGGACATACGAGCTCCTTGCGTGAAGGATGCTGGGCCACGCTGTGAGCGTCCATCAGACGTTGGTATCGATCGATACCTTTGTCTGATAGCGACCGGCGCACACGTCTGATGTCATGACGCACAGAAAGACCGCGAGGAGATTGGTCATGACGCAACCCGCACAACCCCTGCGCGTGCTCGCCGAGAAGCAGACATTCCGGATTGTCGACGGCGTGTCGATACGCTTCGTCGAAAGCGATCGGCGAGGCGTTGATGCGCTGTTATTGAGTCCGTGGCCCGAGAGCCTGTTTGCCTACGAATCGATCTGGTCACGGCTGGCGGACAAGACGCATCTGGTCGCGATCGATCTGCCGGGGTTTGGCTTTTCCGAGTGGAAAGACAGATTGATGTCGCCGCAGGCGATGGGCGAGTTCATCGTTCGCGTGGCCGATGCTTTTCACCTCGAGAAGCCGCATCTCATCGGACCGGACGTTGGAACGGCTGCCGCGCTTTTCGCTGCGGCGGCATACCCCGATCGCTTCGCCAGCCTGGTTGTCGGGACAGGTGGTACGGCCGTTCCGATTCAACTCGGAGACCCGCTGCGCGAATGGGTGTTTGCGCCAGACCTCGAGCCCTATCGACGCATCGGTGGCCGCGCGATCGTCGAGCGCGCGATCGCGACGCTCGAGCGTTACCGCCTCACCGATGCCGCTCGCGAGGACTACCTCTCGTCGTACGAGGGCGATCGATTCGCGGAGTCGATTCGGTACGTGCAGGCCTATCCGGCGGAGCTTCCAATACTTCAAGACATGCTGCCGCGCATCGAGACACCGGTGCGGATCATTGCCGGCCACAGAGACAGGGTCGTCCCGCCCGTCAACGCCGAGTTCCTCCACGAACGACTGCCGCACAGCGATCTTCATCTCGTCGATTCCGGTCACTTCGTGTGGGAGGACGCCGCCGACGAATACGCGGCACTCGTGACTGACTGGTGGGCCGAAGGGTTCACGCGATACACGGGCGGATCACCGTCTCAGATGACCATGGGCGCTTCGTCTCGATAGTGGGGAAGATCCAATGGGTTTCGACACGCTCCGAGTGCATCACGATGGGGCAGTTCTGTTCGTCGACATTGCCGCTCCGCCGATGAACCTTCTTGGCACAGAGCTGGTGCGCGATCTCGTCTCGCTGATTCAGCGCGCGGAGGCGGACGAAGCCGTTCGTGTGCTCGTGTTCAGGAGTGCAGACCCCGACTACTTCATTTCCCACGTCGACGTGACACGCATCGGCGAGTACCGCCAGGAGGCCGCGACACTCACCGGCGAAGCATCAATTGGCCTCTTGTTTCGCTATCTGAGTGCCAGCCGACTCATCACGATCGCGCAGATCGAAGGCCGCGTCCGCGGCGCCGGCAGCGAATTCGTGCTGGCGTGCGACATGCGCTTTGCCGCCCGCGAGTCGGCGATCTTCGGTCAGCCGGAGGCGGGGATGGGCCTGATCCCAGGCGCCGGCGGCGTCCAGCACTTGGTGCGTCTGATGGGTCGCGCGCGGGCACTCGAAGTCATCTTGAGCGCGGACGACTACGACGCGGAGATGGCGGAGCGATACGGCTGGATCAATCGAGCTTTGCCGGCCAGCATGCTCGGCGACTTCGTCAGGTTGCTTGCCCATCGGATCGCAGGGTTTCCGTCCGTCGGACAGGCCGTGCTGAAAGACCGAGTCAATGCGATCGCGCTCGCGCCCGCAGCAGACTTCCGTCGTGATTCCGATCTGTTTCTCGAATGCGCTCGCACGCCGGAAGCGCAGAGCCGAACTCGAGCGGCGATGGCGCGCGGTCTCCAGACTCGAGATGCGGAAATGGCCCTCGGTGTGATGCTCGGGAGCCTGTGAAGACATCGCCGAGCGCTTCAGCTCAGTGATCCGATGTTTCATTGACTGTAGCGGCTCTTCGTGCGTCGATCAAATGATGGACGCGCGGTTGATCGCGGACGAGCGCGTTCACGCGCTCCTCCAGGTGGCGATCGGCCTGCGTCAGGCGTGCATGTTGCCGCAAATGCTCCGCCCACGAGTCGACGACGAACGTTTCGACGTATCGATTCGCAGCCTCGGTGTCGTGATAGAGGCCCCACCGCGACGCGCCATCACGGCGCCGCACGTGTTCGTACGCCTGCATGGCGCGCACGAACGCGGCGGTGTGGTGAGCGTCCACGGTGTATTCAATCGTGATCAGCACCGGACCGTCCTCGAGCATCACCTCGACATCCTTCACCACTGCCGGCATCCGCCAGTGGTCCCATGGGCTGATGTCTACAGGTGCGGTCGGCAGTCGCCAGAACAGGCTGAACGCGGCAATGGCGACGCAGCCCACACCCGCCCACATGAGTGCGGTGTGAATGCCGGCCCACTCGCCGAGAAAACCCCAGAGCGCACTGCCTGCAGCGATCCCGCCCTGGAACGACAGGATGAAGATCGCCATCACGCGTGCGCGAACCCAATCGGGTGCCATGCCCTGGACGAGCGCAGAGAACAAGGATATGAACGTGATCCACCCGCCGCCGGCGACGACCATCAACACCCCGAGCACGCTGAGCGAACGCGCGATACCCGTGAACGCGATGGTCACGCCGAGAATGCCGATAGCGGTCGAGACGACAGCATCGGTCGACCAGCGAGCGCGAGCGCGCGGCATCAGCACAGCGCCGACGATGGCACCGGCACCGAAACAGCCAAGGAGAAAACCGTACGCGAGTGAGCTCGTCCCGACGCTCTTGGCAACCGTGGGCAGCAACGCCAGCACCGCGCTCGCGAAGAACATCACCAATCCAGAGCGCGTGGCTAGCGCTTTGATACCCGGCGAGTGGCGCACGTAGCGCAGGGCCGCGACGGTGGCACCGCCGATCGTTTCAGCGGGGACCGCGCGCGTCTGCGATGGTCGCTTCCAACGAGCGACGGCCCATAAGACGCCCACAAACGACACCGCATTGATGGCGAAGGCTGCGCCAACGCCCGCTGCTGCGATGAGCCCTCCCGCGAGCGCCGGGCCGATCGCGCGCGCGAAGTTGAATTCGATCCCGTTCAACGCCGAGGCTGCGGCGAGATCGGCTCTCGGTACTACCTCTGGCAGAATGGCCCGCCACGTCGGCAGTTCCAACGCATCGCCGGCGGAAATCGCAAACGTGAATGCGAGCAGCAGCCACGGTGTCATCACGCCCGCCAGCGTCAACACTGCGAGCAACGCGGTCACGCCGACCATCCACGTTTCGGTGACAAGGATCAGCCGGCGACGGTCGACGATGTCGCCAATCGAGCCTGCCGGCAGTGCGAGCACGAAGAAGGGCAGCGACGAGGCCGTTTGCGTCAGCGCGACGTACATCGGCCCGGCACCGAAGGACAGCATCAGCCAGGCCGCGCCGACGCTCTGCATGAAGGTGCCGATGTCGGAGAGCGTATCGGCAATCAGGAGATTGCGAAATGTTGGGATGCGGAGCGGAGACCACGGGCTGAACGCGCGCGGCGATCGCGCGTGTGGATGCGCGTCCGCGTGCGTCACGGCTGCCATCCGCCTCCAAGCGCGCGGTAAATCTGGACCATCGACTGGAGCTCGCGCAGCTGCGCTTGCGCGAGCGCAAGTTGCGCGGAAAAGAATCGCGTCTCGCTATCCAGGACCTCCAGGTAGCTGGTCGCGCCGCCGCGGTATCTCATGTTCGACAACCTGGTCGCATCTTCGGCAGCTCGGGTCAGCTGCTGTTGTTGATCCCTGATCTCCTGACTCTTTCGAAACGCGACGAGCGCATCGGAGACATCGCGAAACGCTTCCTGCACGGTGCGTTGATACGACAGCGTCGCTTCTTCAGTACGCGCTTCGGCCACTCGGACGCGGCTCCGGATTCGACCGCCTTCGAACACCGGTTGCAGCGCGCTCGCGCCAACGGCCCAGAGCCCGGCAGGACCTGAAAACAGCCGCGCGAGTGCGGAGCTTTGCGATCCGCCGGTCGCCGTCAACGAGATTTGCGGAAAGAAGTCCGCCTTGGCCACGCCGATCTGTGCGTTGGCGGCAACGAGACGTTGTTCCGCTTCGAGGATGTCAGGTCGGCGTGCGAGCAATGACGAGGGAAGTCCGGCGGGAACCTCCAGTGGATGCGGCTGATCGACGAGCGGCCGTCCGCGAACGACGCCTTCAGGATTCTTTCCCAGCAGCACGCTGATGAAGTTCTCCTGCTGTTCGATTCGCGTCTCGATCTCGGGGATCGCTGCGCCCGCGCCGAAGACGAGCTGTTCGGCCTGTCGCACATCGAGCAACGACGTGGCGCCGCCGTCGGCAAGGATTTGTGTCAGCCGCAAGGAGTCTGTGCGTGAGGTAAGGGTCTGTCGTGAGATCTCCAGCTCGAGATCCTGTTCGCGCAACTGGAAGTACGCGCTGGCGACGTCGCTAACGAGCGAGCTGATGATCTGACGCTGCGCCCATTCCTCCGAGAGCAAGCTGGCGCGGGCGGACTCGGTGGCGCGCCTGAATCGGCCCCAGAAGTCCAACTCCCACGCCAGTGACACGCTGACCTGCATCGGGCTGGTCTGGATGGCCGGTCGGCCAAGGGCAGCCGGAAGACGCTCTCTGAGTGCGGAGGCCGACGCATCGACCTCTGGGAGTTGGTCCGCGCGTGCGACGCCGACGAGCGCGCGCGCTTCGAGAATCCGCGCCGCCGCGATCCGCACGTCGTAGTTCTGCTTGAGCGCCGTCTCGATCAGCCCGCGCAGCGCCTCGTCTTGAAATACCTCAAACCATTTCTGATCGCCGAACGAGGCGACGTCTGGATTGGCAGGCTGCGGCGAGGGCACGCCTCTAAACACGGCCGGCTCGGGCACCGCGGGCCTCGTGTAGTTCGGACCCGTGATGCAACTCGCGGAGAACGCCGCGAGGGCGCTGACGCAGACCGCAACGTGTGTCGCCCTCATCTCACGACTCTCCGGGCACCGCCACTGGAGGCGTCACTGAAGGCACATGGCTTCCCGATCGTTTCTGACTGAGCCGCTCGACGACGACGAAGAGAGCGGGGATGATGAAGACCGCGATCAGCGTGGCCGCGAGCATGCCGCCGATCACGGTCGTGCCCATAACCTGACGCGCGACCGAACCGGCTCCACTCGCAGTCCATAGCGGCACGCACCCGAGGACGAACGCGAACGACGTCATCAGGATCGGCCGCAATCGCAATCGGGCTGCGGCGAGTGCAGCGTCGACGAGCGGCTGTCCTTGCTCGTATGCGTCCTTCGCAAACTCGACGATCAGGATCGCGTTCTTCGCGGTGAGGCCGATCAGCATGACCAGGCCGATCTGCGAGTAGACGTCGCTTTCGATCTGCACCATGTACGGCGGCAGGAACCAGCCGAGCACGGTGCGCCTCAGCCAGAGGACGAACAGCGCGCCGAAGACCGCGACCGGCGTGCTCAACAACACGCTGAACGGCAGCGACCAGCTCTCGTAGAGTGCGGCGAGCACGAGAAACACCACCAGGAGAGACAGTCCGAAGATCACAAACGGAGGCACGCCCTGTTGTGCCTTCTTCTCCTGAAATGAGATGCCCGTGTAGTCGTACCCCATCTCCGCGGGCATCGTCTGTGCGAACACCTCTTCGAGTGCGGCCATCGCCTGAGCGGAGCTGTATCCCGGCGCGGCACTGCCGATGATCTGCGCCGAGCGATACAGGTTGTAGCGCATCGTGAATTCCGGACCCGAGTGCGCCTCGAATCTGGTCAAGGCGGACAGCGGCACCATTTCGCCCGCTCGGTTGCGAACATAGAACTCGCCGACGTTCTCGGCGCGATCGCGATATGCGCCCTCGGCCTCGACATACACCTGCCACTGCCGGCCGAAGCGGTTGAAGTAGTTGATGAACGCGCCGCCCATGAACGCCTGAATCGTTCGATAGACGTCTCTGATGTCGACGCCTTGTTTGAGCACCTTGTCACGATCGACGGCGATGAACTGCTGCGGCACGCCAGGCAGGAATGTCGTGGTGACGCCAGCAAGCTCGGGCCGCTTTCGCGCCGCGGCGATGAAGGTGTTGGTGTTGTTGGCAAGGAACTGGACGTCGCCTCCCGAGCGATCTTCGAGAATGAACGTGAAGCCGCCGGCTGTGCCGACGCCCGGTATCGCCGGTGGGGAAAACGAGAAGGCAACGCCCTGACGCAGCCCGGCAAGCGTTCGGTTCACGCTCTGGCGGATGTACTGATACTGCTCCTCGCGTGCCTTCCGGTCGCTCCACTCCTTCAACGTCACGAAGAAGAACGCGGTGTAGCTCGAACGCGTCAGACTCAGGAGACTGAACCCGATCACGCTGGTCGTGGATTCGACGCCGGGCGTTTTCGCCAGCAGGTCCTCGATCTGGTGTGCGGTCGCTTCGGTCCGTTGCAGCGAGGCAGCGCTGGGCAGCTGCAGGTTGAGGAACATGTATCCCTGGTCCTCGTCCGGCAGGAAGCTCGAAGGGAGCTTGGCCCCGAACACGGCCGCGAGCGCGCCGCACGCCAGCAGTACGGCAAGGGCCACGACGGTCTTCCTGATCAGAAACCCTGCGCCTCGGACGTAGCCATCGGTTGCGCGGGCGAAGACGCGATTGAACGCATCGAAGAACCGGCGGAGCAACCCCGTGCTCCTGGTCCGCGGCCGCAGCAGCAGTGCGGAGAGGGCAGGGCTCAATGTCAGCGCGTTGAAGGCGGACAGCAGGACTGAGATCGCGATCGTCACCGCGAACTGCTGATACAGGCGCCCTGTGATCCCGGGAATGAATGCCGTCGGGATGAACACGGCAGAGAGCACCAGCGCGATGCCGACGACGGGCGCCGAGATCTCCTCCATCGCTTTGAGAGTCGCATCCTTCGGCGACATCCCGTCTTCGATGTGATGCTCCACCGCCTCCACCACCACGATGGCATCGTCGACGACGAGGCCAATCGCCAGGACGAGACCGAAGAGCGAGAGGGTGTTGATAGAAAACCCGAAGAGAGGGAAGAACACGAACGTGCCAAGGAGAGACACCGGCACGGCCAGCAGTGGAATGAGCGTCGCACGCCAGCCTTGCAGAAAGATGTAGACGACGATGATCACCAGCACGATGGCGATCACCAGCGTTTCGACGATCTCCTTGATCCCTTCCGTGACCGCCCGCGTCGTATCCAGCGCAATCTTGTAGTCGACGCCGCTCGGGAGCCGCTGTCGCTGCTCGGCGAGCAGCGCCTTGACTCCGTCGGCGGCTTGCACGGCGTTCGATCCGGGCAGCTGATACACGGCGATGATCGCGCTCGGCTGTCCATTCAGATGCGCGATGACCGAATAGTCCTGGGCCCCCAGTTCAACGCGGGCGACGTCTTTCACTCGCACGATCCCGCCGTCGGCACCGGCGCGGACGACGATCTGCTCGAACTCCTCGGGAGACGTGAGACGTCCCTGCGCTCGGACCGAATAGGTGAAGTCCTGTCCTTTCGGCACCGGCTCGCCGCCAATCTGCCCCGCCGGATTGACGGTGTTCTGCGACTGAATCGCCGTGACGATCTCGGGCACCGTGATGCCAAGCCTCGCGAGTTGATCGGGCTTCACCCACAGCCGCATCGCGTAACGGCCCGCGCCGAAGACTTGCACGCTGCCGATGCCGGGCACGCGCGTCAGTTGATCGTTGAGGTTGATGTAGGCGTAATTCGCCAGGAATTTCGAATCGTAGATGCCACTCGGCGAGAACAGACTGATCAACATCAGCGGCGCGGTCAGCGTCTTCTGCACCGTCACGCCGAAATTGGTGACCTCCACGGGAAGCTGCGAGGCCGACTGACTCTGCCGCAATTGCGCCAGGATCAAGTCGGTATTCGGATCGGTGGCCACGTCGAAGTCGACGATCAACCGCATTTCCCCGGTCGACGAGTTGACCGAGTACATGTAGTTCATGTTGTCGACGCCGCTCATCTGCTGCTCGATCGGCGTGGCGACAGACTGCTCCACCGTCTGTGCGTCGGCGCCCACGTAAGTGGTCGACACTTGCACTTCCGGAGGCGCGATCGCCGGGAACTGCGAGATGGGGAGCGTGAAGACCGTGATCGCGCCAACGAGGACCGTCAGCACGGCGATGACGATCGCGACGATCGGCCGATTGATGAAGAACCGCGACATGTCAGCTTCCCGCCTGCGGAGACCGGCTGGCGACGACGGTGACGGCAGCGCCGTCACGGACCTTCATCTGGCCCTCGATGATGACTCGTTCACCCGGCTTCACGCCGCTGGTGATGATCCAGAGATTGCCGACTCGGTCGCTGACCGTCACGGGGCGGATCGACACCTTGTCGTCGCTGCCCACGACCGCGACCTGATAATTGCCCTGCAGCTCGGTGACGGCGCGCTGCGGCACGAGGATGGCGCCGGGCTCGGTCCGCGCCGACAAGCGGACGCGTCCGTATCCGCCGGGACGAAGCAGATTGGTGGGATTGGGAAACACCCCTGCAACTCGAATCGTTCCGGTCGCAGTGTTGATTTCGCGATCGGCAAAGAAGATCGCGCCGACGTGTTCGTAGACCGTTCCATCGCCGAGTGTCAGCTGGAGCGGCATGCGCTTGCGCTGCTCTTCGACGGTCTGCTCGGTTGGAAAGCGGCGATGGAAGTCGGTGAACACCTGCTCGCTCACGGTGAAGTAGGCCTTGATCGGATCGACTTGCGAGACGGAGGTGAGCACGGAACTCGGCCCGACGAGATTGCCGATCTGTACGCGGGCGATGCCGCCGATGCCGCTGATCAGCGACGTGACCTTGGTGAACTCCACGTTGAGTTCGGCTTGTTCGATGTTGGCCTTCGCCGCCAGCACCAGCGCTTGCGCTCCGAGCTTCGCTTGAATCTCCGTATCGAGCTGGCTTTTGGCGATGGCGCGCGCTTCGGCCAGCGGCGTGTCGCGCTCGACGTCGAGGGTTGCCTTTCCGAGCTGCGCCTCCGCTTGCGCCAGCTGCGCCTTGGCCTGATCGAGCGCGGCTGTGAACGGCCGCGGATCGATCTCGAAGAGGACATCGCCTTTCCGTACGACGGCCCCTTCCCGGTAGTTCTGCTTGACGATGTAGCCAGAGACGCGAGGCTGGATCTCGGCGTTGACGTAGCCGTCGAGCGTGGCCACCCATTCGCTGTAGATCGGCGTGTCGCGCTGAACGACAGTGGCCACTTCCACGGTTGGCAGCGGCGGCGGCGCCGCCGCCTTCCCGGCACTGCAGCCGCCGAGGACGAGAAGCGAGCCCACGACGAGCACGCGCATGCGCCTGGGCATCTTCACCCTTTGATGAATGCGAGCAGGTCGGCGTTGACGTGGTCTTTGTTGACCGTGCACATCCCGTGCGAGAAGCCGGGATACACCTTCAGCGTCGAGTTCTTCACCAGTTTCGACGATAACATCGCCGACGCGCCGATCGGCACGATCTGATCGTCGTCACCGTGCAGGATCAGCGTCGGCACGTCGATCTTCTTGAGATCGTCGGTGAAGTCGGTTTCAGAGAAGGCCTTGATGCAGTCGATCACGCCTTTGAAGCCGGCCTGCATGCCTTGCATCCAGAACGAATCGCGCACGCCTTGTGACACCTTCGCGCCGGAACGATTGGCGCCGTAGAACGGAAGCGTCAGGTCCTTGAAGAACTGAGATCGATCGGCCATGACGCCAGCACGAATCGCATCGAACGCCTCGATCGGCAGGCCACCAGGGTTCGCCGCCGTCTTCAGCATCAGCGGCGGGACGGCGCCGATCAGCACTGCTTTGGCCACGCGGCTCGTGCCGTGGCGCCCGATGTAGCGGGCGACTTCGCCGCCGCCGGTTGAATGGCCGACGTGAATCGCCTTTCGTAGATCGAGCGCCTGCACGAGTGCCGCGAGATCGTCGGCATAGGTATCCATCTCGTTGCCGCCCCACGGTTGGCTCGACCGTCCGTGGCCGCGACGATCGTGCGCGATGCAGCGATAGCCGCGCTGCGCGAGAAACACCATCTGGTCGTCCCAGGCGTCGGCGCTGAGCGGCCAGCCGTGACTGAAGACAACGGGTTGCCCCGACCCCCAATCCTTGTAGTAGATCCGGGTCCCGTCGCTCACCGTGATCGTGTCGTGTGTGTGTTGAATGGCGGCTGAGACACTCATGACATCTCTCCTTCCTTACACCGCGTGCGCCAGCGGAACGTCGACGACGTGCTCGGCGACGAACCAGACCTGAAGCTCGTTGCTGCGAATAACGTCGCTCACGATCAGATCGTTGGTTCCATCGTCGCCGTGCTCTGCCGCTAATCGGGCCATCGTCCGTGCTTCCTTCAAGACGATCTCGTGCGCGTGCAGCAGACGTGAGATCTGCACGGGCGCTTCTTCGCGGCCCTTGGGTGGTCTCGGGATGATCGTCGTCTCGGCGACGTCGTGCGCCATGGCGAGGCTGACGCCGCCGAGGAGCTGAATCCGCTCGGCGATGGCGTCGACCAGTTCGTTCTGTTGCTCGTAGTGCTTGTCGAACAGCAGGTGCAGTTGATAGAAGGTCGGTCCCGCGACCTGCCAGTGATGCTTCTTGTAGAGATCACGTAACGTGATCGTGTCGGCGAGCAGCTGGTTCAGATTCTCGACGCTCTCTTTGCAGGCTTCTTCCGACAACGCAATCGGCAGCTTGACGAGATGTCCGTACGGCTGGATCTCGACGGCCTGTTGATGCAGCACCGGCCTGGCGCGGCTCAGGATCGCGTCGGCGTCAATCGTCTTCTTGGTCATGTCTCCTCCTGTTACTGCCTGCGCTCACATGCGGTCTCGAATTGAGGACGCTGCGACGTAGTCGCCGCGCGGCGTGTGGTAGAGAGCGCCGTCCGAGACCAGACCTTGGAGGACCTTCTCGCAGACCGGACGATCGATTCCCAACAGGCGAGACGCCTGATCAGCCGTCAGTGAGAGCCCGGGCATCTCTCGGTACTCGGCGCGCACACGAGCTGCGAGCGCGCACAGCTGATCGGTCATCGCCAAGTCGTCGCCTCAGGCCGCATCACATCAGACCTGCGACGCCGGATCTATCAGACAAAGGTATCGGGTCTCGATCAGACCTTGGTATTGCACATACCAACGTGCAATAGCCTTGGCTCCTTTGCCGGTGTTTCAATCGCCCGTGAGGATTTGGGGAGGTTGTCATGACACTGTGCGAGACGAGCTCAACTGATGTGCGGAGTGACTGCGCGCATGCGGCCGTCGGATCGTCTCCAGCCTGGCAGCATGTCATGAGGGCGGCGGTGCGCGTCGCGGCCACCGAGGCCTCGGTCTTTCTGCAAGGCGAGTCGGGCACCGGCAAAGAAGTGATTGCCCGGCTCATTCATCGGGAATCGCCGCGGCGACACGGCCCGTTCGTCGCCATCAACTGCGCGGCGCTTCCGGAACAATTGCTCGAGTCGGAGCTCTTCGGCTACGAACGGGGCGCCTTCACCGGCGCGCAGGGGTCGAAGGCCGGACACATCGAAATGGCCGCCCGCGGCGTGCTGTTCCTCGATGAGGTGAGTGAAATGAGCCTGACGGCGCAGGCCAAGTTCCTGCGGTTTCTGCAGGAGCGCGAGTATCAGCGGTTGGGCGGGACGCGGCTGCAGAAGGCCGACGTTCGCATCATCGCCGCGAGCAACCGCGATCTCGTCCAGGCAGTGGAACGCCGGACGTTTCGACAGGATCTCCTGTACCGATTGCGAGTCTTCGACATTTCGCTGCCGGCCCTCCGCGACCGCGTCAGCGATATCCCGCTGCTGGCGGAACGCCTCCTCGCCGACATCGGGCGCACCATGGGCGTTCAGACGCCACGCCTGCGAGCCGACGCGCTCGACGCGCTCGTCGCGCACGACTGGCCCGGCAACGTTCGCGAGCTGCGCAATGTGCTCGAGCGGGCGACCATCCTCGCCGACGACGAAATCGAAGCCCGCCACTTGTCGCTGCGGCCACGGACCGTTCGCGTGCCGGAGATACGTGATGTCGCTCCGACGATGCCGTCAAGCGACTTGAGCCTCGTCGAGCGCGGCACGATTCAACGCGTGCTCGACGAGACCCACTGGAACAAGTCGAAGGCCGCGCGTCGTCTCGGATTGACGCGAACGCAGTTGTACGGGCGGTTGCGACGATACGGCCTCGAGGTTCGAGCGAACGAGGCCGCTGTGGCTTAGGTGCGTGTCAGAGGATCTCCTCGATGACATGAACCGGTCCCGCAGGACCAATCTCGCCGATGCCGACGGCAAGCAGGCGATTGAGGAACGCGTACGTCGGCGCCGCGGTTTCACACCGAGGCGCGGTTCGGAAGTGGTTGTGCGCGTCGTCGCGTATGCCGGTGAACGTCATGTGAGTCATTTCACCTGATCAGCCAAACGTGAACGAGAACGCCTCGACGCCTGCATCGAGGAATTCGATGGCGAACGTGCGATCGAGGATCGACGTTCGCTGCCGGATCAGCTGATACAGCCGCTGTTCGGCGGCGATTCCGTTGCCGCCTTCGTCGACATCGAGGCCGTGAGCCGCGCCAGGCGGCTGTCCATCGATCGTCACGCGAAACCGTACCGGGCTTGCCGATCGCGGCGGCCCCATGACGAGATGCACGTCGCGCGCATGGAAGCGGTACACAATCTGACCGGACGCCTTGTTCAGCACCGTCGCTTGCGTGCCCATTGTCCACTCGCCGGCGAGCGACCATTGATTGAGCGCCAATCGGCCGGGAGCTGAATACGCGCGCCGCCGATCCAAGGCGGCGGTATCATGCGACGCGAAGCTCTCGCTGCGGTCGTACAGAACGTAGGTCTCGGGCGATCGCAAGTTCGTCCAATCGGCTGCAGCTTCGAAGCCGCCGCCCTCGACGGGCCCGATGCCGTTGCTGACGCCCGTGGCCCCCGCCTCTGATAGCAGCCGCTGAATCGCTCGCTCCGACCGTTCGTACTCGCCCTCGCCGAACTGGTGCTCGCGAATCCGTCCTCGCGGATCGATCACGTAGAGCGCGGGCCAGTATTGATTCCTAAACGCACGCCAGATCGAGTAGTCGTTGTCGATCACGACCGGATAGGGGACCTTCATCTGCTGCACGGCACGGCGGACGTTGTCGACGTTGTGTTCGAAGCCGAACTCCGGCGTGTGCACGCCAATCACGACGAGCCCTTGCTGGTATTTCTGCGACCACGCGCGAACGTACGGAAGCGTGCGCAGCCAGTTGATGCAGGTGTAGGTCCAGAAGTCGACGGCGACGACTTTGCCACGCAGGCTTGCCGCGTCGAGCCGCGACGAATTGATCCACTCGGTTGCGCGAACGATCGCTTCCAGCTCACGCGGCAGGCGATCGTCACCGTCAGCCGAGCCTGACGTAACGAAATGAGCAGCGGCGATCGTCATGGCTGCCTGACCAAGAAAACGTCGACGCACATGATCAACACGCTCAGCCACCGCACCCCCTCACATCGTCAGCACAACGCGAAAGCGCGCTTTGCCGCTCATCATACGTGCGTAGGCCTCGGCTGCCCGCTCGAGCGGATACGTCTCCACCATCGGACGCACGCCGCTCAGTTCAGCGAAACGCAGTGCGTCCTCGCCATCGGCCGGTGTACCCGCGAGGCCGCCTTGAATCGATCGCACCCCCAAGATGAGTTGCAGAGGGGCGACCTCAATCGGCTTGGCGTCCACCCCGATCACGATCATCGTGCCGTTCGGGGCGAGACCGCCGATCGCTTCCGATATCGACGTCGAGCTCGGCGCGGTCGCGAGAATAGTTTGTGCGCCGCCCAGTTGCTGCAAGGCCTCGGCGGTGTTCGTCGATCCGCTGTCGATATACACACTCGCGCCAAGTTTCGTGGCGAGCGCGAGGACGTCGGCGCCGCGCCCGATGGCCGCCACCTTGTAGCCGAATTTGCTCGCCCACTGAATAGCGAGGTGGCCCAGGCCGCCGACACCGATCACGCCCACGAGATCTCCAGGGCGCGCACCACTGTCGCGCAACGCGCCGAAGGTCGTGACCCCAGCACAGAGCAATGGGGCCGCTTCGACGTCGGTGAGACCTTCCGGCACTGCGGTCAGTGATTCCACCGGAGCCACCATGTATTGCTGATAGCCGCCGTCATAGCTGACGCCCGGAACTTTGCGGTTCCGGCAATTCCGAAAGTCTCCGCGTCGACAGGACGGGCATGTGCCGTCGTGGCCACCGTGCCAGCCCACACCGACGCGTTGGCCCTTCTGCCATCCGGAGACAGCAGCACCCACTTCATCGACGGTGCCGATGACTTCATGGCCGGGCACACGGGGATATTCGATACCTGGCCACAGACCTTCTTTCGTGAACACGTCGCTGTGACAGACGCCACAAGCGTGGACTTTGATCCGCACCTGTCCTGCGCCCGGATCAGGAATCTCGCGTTCGACGATTTGGAATTCATCCCCAGGTCTGGCGACCTGCGCCACCTTCATCGTCGTCACCGCGACTTGCGTGGTAGCCATGGCGTCCCTCCCCGAGCGAATGACATCAGAGGCGCGGCGCGCGATCCATCAGACGAAGGTATCGTCGACACCTTCGTATCGGTGCGAATCCTCGAGTTCAGCGGAAGGATGCGATCGACACCAACGTCCAATAGATCTCGTTCCGGCGCCGTGCTCCACTAGCAGCATGAACTTGCGCGGGCGGCGATGGCGGCGCGAGCCTCGGACGCGCGAGGCGGACGTTTCTGCCCGTGGAGCGCGACCGTGACCCGGATCGAGTAACAAGACCCATGCAGATCACCCAACCCAGCTCGATCGCCAGTGGCGGACTCCTTCGCTACCCGGAAGATTCGACGAATGCGATACCAAGGTGTTATGGACAACCCGACCATGGGCAGGCATCTTTTACGCCGGACATCAGGGATGAACGGAACAGGGATGTGACCAGCC
>Ga0075423_10001216_pt1 | contig 22342 bp, 17 predicted proteins | sample SoiMethybrSBSTD2_FD_80114 | JGI IMG/M metagenome (GOLD analysis project Ga0075423, IMG submission 80114) | Bulk soil microbial communities from a Populus tree surrounding site in Tennessee, USA - Soil MetaG P. TD hybrid SBSTD2 | ecosystem: Environmental > Terrestrial > Soil > Tree plantation... | reverse complement strand
GGCGGACAGATCGAGGGCGGTGACGACGAGACCGAGGATCAGCAGCGACGCGATGATCCAGCGCGCAAGCATCAATCGCAACGCTCGCAAGTGAGGTGCCACATGTGTCGCCTTCCAACCACCGATTTCTCGGAAGGCGGCGTGTTCGGAATCGTGCGCCGTCGGGCATTGCGCCTGGACGGTGGTGCCGCTGCGACGCTAGCGAAATTCTTCGGGCCGGATCTCGTAGCCGATGATCTTGCGGTAGAGCGTCTTGGGATCGATGGCGAGCAGCGCCGCAGCCTTCCCGCGGTGTCCGTTCACCCGCCGCAGCGTGACCACGATGTGCTGACGTTCCATCGTCTCGAGGCTCGCCCCCGGCACGCCGACCGGCGGCGGCGTCGCCGCCGATCCGAGCACCTCCGGGGGCAAGTCTCCGGGCTCGATCTCCTCACCGCGCGACAGGATGACGGCGCGCTCGATGGCGTGCAGAAGCTCGCGCACGTTTCCGGGCCAGCGATACGCCTCGAGCGCTGCGAGCGCGGCGGGGCTCAGTCGCTTGGCGCCGTACGCGGCGTTCGCCTCGATGAAGTACTGCGCCAGCAGCGCGACGTCCTCGGGCCGCTCTCGTAGCGGCGGCAGCGTCACGGTGATGGTGTTGATCCGGTAGTAGAGGTCCTGGCGGAACTCTCCCGCCTTCATCGCCTCCCCGAGGTCGCGATTGGTGGACGCGACGATTCGCACGTCGACCGTGCGCGGCCGCGTGGAGCCGACGCGGAAGAACATGCCCGTCTCCAGCGCGCGCAACAGCTTGACCTGGCTGTCGGGCTCCATCTCGCCGATCTCGTCGAGCAACAGCGTGCCGCCGTCGGCGAGATCGATCAGCCCCGGCTTGGCGGCGATGGCGCCGGTGAAGGCGCCCTTCTCGTGACCGAACAGCTCGGACTCGAGGACTTCGCGCGGCAGCGCGCCGCAGTGAATCGGCACGAACGGGCGCTGCGCGCGCGCCGAGCGCTCGTGGATCGCCTGCGCGATGAGCTCCTTGCCGGTGCCACTTTCGCCCAGCACGAGGACCGCCGAATCGGTCGGCGCTACGCGCTCGACGACACGCATGACCTCGTGCATGCGCGAGCTCTTCGTGATGATACCGGCGAAGGGCGACGCCCCGGGCGCATGTGCGCGCAGCGCCTGATTGTCGCGCAGCAGTTGACCCTTCTCGGCGGCCTTCCGAATGACGACGTCGAGCTCCTCGATCTTCGTCGGCTTCGTCAGGTAGTCGTAGGCGCCAAGCTTCATCGCCTCGACGGCGGTCGTCACTTCCTGAAAGCCGGTCATCACGATCACTTGAGGATGCTCGGGAAACGCTCCGAGCTCGCGCAGGACCTCGATGCCTTCCTTACGCGGCATCTTCATGTCGAGGATCACGACGTCGTAGGCGGCGTCGCGCAGCCGCGTCAGCGCGGCCTCCCCATCGCCGACGCCCTCGACCTCATGCCCTTTGCGCCCGAGCTCGCGCACCAGCAACTCGCGCAGCCGGATCTCGTCGTCGGCGACCAGCACACGGATCGGACGGCTCATTCTGAGGAGTGCCTCCGTTGTATCGGTACGGCGATGCGAAATACGCTGCCCTTGCCGGGACGGCTCTGCACCTCGATGCGGCCCCCGTGATCGGCCACGATACCCTGTGCGATCGCAAGACCGAGCCCCGTGCCCTGCCCCGGCGGCTTCGTCGTGAAGAACGGATCGAAGATCCGGCTCACGATGTCGTCGGAAATGCCGGGCCCCTCGTCCTCGAAATCGACCTCGACTTCGTCGCGGATGGCGCGCGTCCGGATCGTCAGGCGGCCCTTGCCTTCCATCGCCTCGAGGCCGTTCGACGCGACACCGAGAAAGACCTGTCGGAACTGGCCTTCGTTGACGACCGTCGTCGGCAGGGCGTCGGCGAGCTCGGTCTGGAACTGGCTGGCCGCGAACCGCGACTGGTGTGAGAGCAGCTCGATCGTCTTCTGAACGACCCCGTTCAGATCGGTCGGCGCTCGGCGATCGCCCGGCTCGCGCACGAACTGCAGGAGACTGCCGGTGATTTCCTTGCAGCGAAACGCTTCTTCCTCGATCAACGTCAGATAGCCGCGAAAGTCGGCGAGCTCTGGGCGCTCGGCGAGCCCGCCCTCACCGAGCCTCGCCGCCAACGCCTCCGCGCAACCCGCGATCGTCGCGAGTGGATTGTTCAGCTCGTGCGCAACGCCGGCGGCCAGCCGCCCCGCGGTGGTCAGTCGCTCCGTGAGGAGCATCTGCCGCTCGAGCTGCTTGGCGTGCGTGACGTCGGCGACCAGCAGCACGATGTGGGCGGCGGCGCCGGCTAGCGGGGCCACGGTCAGCCGCAACACCCGCACTTCGAACCCCGCGGCGATCTCGTACTCCACCGTCTCCACTCGCCGGGTCGACACCACGGCACTGAGGAACGACTCGGCCTCGGCCGCGCGCGCAGCCGGCAGGAGCGACGCGAACGGCTTGCCCAGTGGCGCCTCGCCGAGCACACCGGTCCCCGCGCGATTCGCGCGCACGATGGCGAGATCGGCGTCGAGCACGAACACCCCGAGCGGCAGCGTCTCGAGCACCACCTCCACGAACCGCTTCTGCTGGTCGAGCTCACGGGTCCGATCGGCGACGCGCGCCTCCAGCCGCTCATAGAGGCGTGCGTGCTCGACGGCGATCGCGGCCTGATCGGCGAGCGCCATCAGCAGCTCGGCTTCCTCCTCCGAGAACTCGTGGACGTCGCGGCGAAACACGAGGATGGCGCCGATCGCGCGGTCGCCCACGCGCAGCGGCGCCGCCATGAGCGAGCGGAAGCCCTGTGCGCGTGGCAGCTCGGGAAACTGCACGCGCGGGTCGTTCCACAGGTCGGCGCTGTAGACCGGACGCCGCTCTGCCACGGCTTGGCCGGTGATGCCTTGCCCCTCCTGGATACGGATGCTCGACACCATCGCGTCGGGAAGGTCCAGGCTCGCGATCGACGACAGCACGCCATGCTCGTCGCGCATCATGATGCCGCACGAGGACACGCCGAGGACGGTGCGCGCCTGCTCCATGATGACGTGAATCGTGCGCTCGAGATCGAGGCTCGCGGTCACGGCGCGGCCCGCCTCGAGCAACGCTCGGGTCCCACGCGCGCCGCGCACGCTTTGCTCGAACAGCTGCGCGTTCTGGATGGCGATGCCGGCCTGCTCGGCAAAGGCCTCGAGCACGCGCTGATGATGCGTGGAGAACGCCGCCGGTCGTGTGGAAAACGCCGAGATCACGCCGAGCGACGTCCCGGCGACGCGCAGCGGCACGCACAGCATCGAACGGATCCCTTCGCGCTCGTCCACGTCACGCCGCGTGGAGCGCGGGTCGCGACGGACGTCGTCCACGCGGATCGCCTGCCCGGACTCGGCGCAGGAGCCCATCAGACCTTCGCCGATCGGCAGCGCGAGCGCGCGCCACTCTTCGGTCTTGTAGCCGTGGGCCGCCGCATGGATCAGATTCGTCCGCGTGGCGTCGAAGAGGCCGATGCCGCAGCCGGTGCTGCCGATGAGCGCGTTCACGGAGCCGCTGATTCGATCGAGCACGGATGCCACGTCGAGCCGCGAGGTGATCAGCTGGCTCGTCGTGTACAGCGCGGCCAGCTCCTCGGCTCGGCGGCGGCTTTCGTCCAGCAGCCGGCGCTGCTCGATGGCCGAGGCGAGCGGCTGCGCCAGCTCGGCGGTGGTCTCCGCGTCGCCGTCGTCGAAGGCGGCGTGCCGGGCGGCGACCAGGCTCACGGCTCCGAACACGCCACCTTGGGTGACCAGCGGCACGACGAGCGCCGCGCGCCATCCGCGCGCGCCGAGGGTCGCCCGGCTGGCGGCGGGGACGTCGGGATCCGCCAGATCGTCCACACGCACGGAGGCGCCGGTCGCGATGACGCGCTCGAATAGCGTGCGCTCCAGCGGCAGTCGCACGTCGCGCATGATGCCGCCCGGCATCGTGCGCGTCGAGACGTCGAGGACTGCGAACTCTCCGCGCTCCTCGTCCAGCAGCAGCACCGCGACGGCGTCGAAGTCGACGAGCCGCGCCAGACCGTCGGCGAACGCGCCCAGCACGGCGTCGAGCGAATGGCTCGTGCCGAGCAAGCGCGTGATCTCGGCGAGCAGCGTGGTGCGCAGGGCACGACGCTGCTGCCGCCACACGACGTCGATCGCGTGTCCAAGCGCGCGTCCGAAGCCCGCCGGCAGCGCGTCTCGACGCGGCGAACGACCGCGTCCGATCAACACCAGGCGGCCGACGCGCCGACCCGGCGTGCCGAGCGGCACGTGCAGCGCGAGGCGAGGCGCGACGGCGGTATCGGTGAGCGCGGCGACGACGCGTCGCGGGCCGACGGTGACGGTGATGGCGTCGGCGCGCTCGGGACGAAACTCGAGGAGACCGCCCGCGGTGCCGGTCAGCGCGACGAGGCGTCGCAGCACCAACCCGAGCGCCTCGTCCATCGACGACTCGGCGGCCGCAGCGATCAGGACGCTGGCGAACTCGCTGTTGAGGCTGGCCGGGGGGCGACGGCGGGCACTCACGCAGCGCTGCTCCGTCGGCTCATGGCGGCGTGAGGACTTTACCCGGCAGGCTGCCGGTGTGCTCGCCGTTCTTCACGACGAACCGGCCGTTGACCACCACGTGCTCGATGCCGTCGGGATAGCGATGCGGATCGTCGTACGTCGCGCGATCAATCACTCGTCTGGCGTCGAACACGACGAGATCGGCCCGCGCGCCCGGACGCACGACGCCACGATCCCGCAGGCCCAGGCGTGTCGCGGGGAGGCCGGTCATCTTGTGCACGGCCGTCGCGAGCGGGATCGTGCGCTGCTCGCGCGCGTACTCGCCGAGGACGCGCGGAAACGTCCCGTACGAGCGCGGGTGTGGCTTGCCCTCGCCCAGCGGCCCGTACGGCGCCAGCGAGCTGCCGTCCGAGCCGATCATGACGTGCGGATGAACGAGCGCGGCGCGCAGATCCGCTTCGTCGAGCTGGAACAGGATCATGTACGCGCGGCCGGCTTCGTCGACGATGAGCTCGATCGCCGCCTCGATCGGATCCATTCCGTGTGCGCGGGCGATCTCCGACAGTCGACGGCCCTCGGCGTCCTTGCGCTTGGCGCAGTAGGAGATCATCACGTTCTCCCAGCCGACGCGGCTCACGATGCTCTCGGCCGACGGCGACTCCACGGCAGCGCGCACGCGCGCACGCTCGGCGGGATCCGCAAGACGCTTGAGCATCGCGTCGATCCCGCCCTCGAGCGCCCAATCCGGAAGCAGCGTTCTGAGCGTTGTGCTGGACGCGGTGTACGGATACACGTCGGCGCGCACGTCCAGGCCCTCCGCGCGCGCGGCGTCGATGAGGGCCAGCGCCTTCGGAACGCCGCCCCAGTTCGGACGCCCGGCGGCCTTCACGTGGCTCACCTGCACTGGGAGGTCGGCGTCACGGCCGACGCGGATCGCCTCGCTCACCGCGGTCAGCAGCGTGGCGCCTTCGCCACGAATGTGGCTCGCGTAGAAGCCGCGCAGGCGCGCGGCCGCCCGTGCAACGGCGACGATTTCCTCCGTCTCCGCGTACGAGCCCGGGGCATAGATCAGCCCAGTCGACAGGCCCCACGCACCGTCCTCCATGGCCTCGGCCATCAGCTTCTGCATCCTCGTCAGCTCCGCCGATGTCGGCGGGCGACGCGCGAACCCCATGGCGGCGATGCGCAGCGTGCCGTGCCCGACCAGGTGCACGACGTTGAGCGCGGTGCCTTCGGCGTCGAAAGCACGCAGATAATCGCCGAACGTCGGCCACTCGAACGTCATGCCTCGCGGTACGTAGAGCGCGAATCCGCGCAAGTCCTCGCGGAACTCCACTGACACTGGCGCCGGCGAGAAGCCGCAGTTGCCGACGACCTCGGTGGTCACGCCCTGGCGGATCTTGGATTCCGCGCGGCGATTCGCCCAGAGCCGCCAGTCGGAATGCGAGTGCATGTCGATGAAACCCGGGGCGAGGACTTTGCCGGTGGCATTGAGCGTCGTGCCGGCGCGCTCTCGGCTCAGATCACCCACCGCCGTGATCGTCTCGTCGGTCACGCCGACATCGGCGCGGGAGCCCGGCGCGCCGGTCCCGTCGATCACCGTCGCGCCTTCGATCTTGAGGTCGAGCATTACCGATCCATCGTCGGCGCGGGCGCGGGATCGAGCGCGCGCTCGCACCACAGCGCCGCGCCAAGCACCCGCGTGTCTCCGCCCCGCGCCTGAACAAGCTGCAGCGCAAACGGCAGCCCGGCCTCCGACAAACCGGTCGGCAGCGAGATAGACGGCGCGCCGAGCGTCGACCACGGCTGGCAGAGCGAGGCGTCGCCCGTCCAGTCCAGACCCGCGGGTGCGGGGGCCAGCGCCGTCGGCGAGAGCAACGCGTCGTGTTGCGCCAGCAGCGGCGCGACGTCGTCGCGGACGCGCGCCCGGGCACGGCTGGCCGCCACGTATTCGATGCCGGGGCGCTTGAGCCCTCGCGCGAGCATCTCGGCCATGCCCGGGCCGTAGTCGCTGGCGTATTTCGCGAACGTCGGGGCGTGGTAGGTCGCCGCCTCGATCTCGAGCGTCACCAGCGCCGCATTCGCGAGCTCCGCAAAGGATGGCGGCAGGCGGACCTCCTCGACGCGCGCCCCCGCTTTGGCCAAGCGCTCGATCACAGCCTCGAGGTGTTTACGCAGCTCCGCCTCAGCGCGCGCGAACAGCTCGGACGCGACGGCGAGACGTGGTGACTCGATCGGCTCCGGCGTCAACGGGCGCCCGGCCATGATCCCCAACACGAGTGCGGCGTCTTCGACCGACCGCGCGAGCGGTCCGATGTGATCGAGCGAGTAGCCGAGGGGTACGACGCCTTCGAGGGGGACGAGCCCGTTCGTTCCCTTGAGACCCACCACGCCGTTGTACGCGGCGGGGCGAAGAATCGAGCCGACCGTCTGCGAGCCGAGGGCCACCGGCACCTCGCGCGCAGCCACGGCCGCCGCCGAGCCGGACGACGAGCCGCCCGGTGTGTGCGCCGAATTCCACGGGTTCGTCGTGGGCGCCGGATCACGATAGGCGAACTGCGTCGTGTGAGTCTTGCCGAGCACGACGGCGCCGGCCGCGCGCAGTCGCGCCACGCACGTCGCATCGCGCGCCGGCCGCGTATGCGCGAATTCGCGCGCGCCGGCGGTCGTCGGCAGCCCGGCGACGTCGATGATGTCCTTCACGCCGATCGGCACGCCGTGCAGCGGCCCCAGCGTGGTCCCGCTGCGCATCGCAGCGTCCGCCGCGTCGGCGGCGGAGCGCGCGCCCGCCTCGTCGACGTGGATCCACGCTTTGACCGTGGGATCGACAGCGCGGATACGGTCCAAACACGCGTCGACGAGCGCCGCCGACGTCATCTCCCCCGCGCGAATGGCCGCAGCCGCCGCGCGTACACCGAGATCAGTGAAGCGCATCGAGCACCTCCGCCACCACCTCGAACCGTCCGAACGACGGCATCAGATAGGCGCCGGCGTAGCGGCGCCGAACTTCGCTCACCAGCGCCTGCGCCATTTCGATCCCCGCACGCAGCGCTCCCTCGCCGGCCTCGCGCAGCCGCGCGCGCGCCGGGGCGGGCACGGTGATCCCCGGCACCTCGTTGTGGAGGAATTCCGCGTGTCGGAACGAATGGAGCGGCAGGATTCCGATCAGCACGGGCACGGTGATGCGCCCCGCGCGCGCGAGGAAGCGCTCCAGCGCCTCCAGATCGTAGACCGGTTGCGTCTGCAGCCACCGCGCGCCGGCCTCGATCTTGCGGTGCATGCGCTCGATCTCGCGATCGGCATCCTCGGCGGCGGGGTTCAGCGCGGCGCCGATGCAAAAGGCGGTGGCGTCGCCGATGGAGCTGCCGGTCGCGTCCAGCCCCTCGTTCATCCGCCGCAGAATCCCGATGAGTCCCACGCCGTCCACGTCGAAAACGGCGGTCGCATTGGCATAGTCTCCCGTGCGCGGCGGATCGCCGGTCATCGCGAGGATGTTACGGATGTCGAGCGCGTGCGCGCCGAGAAGATCGGCCTGGATCCCCATGAGATTCCGGTCGCGACACGTGAAGTGCATGTTGACGTCGAGCCCGGTGTGATCGCGGATGAGCAGCGCCGTCGCCAGGACGGACATCCGGACGCGACCGAGCGAACCGTCGTTGATGTCGACGATCTCGACGCCCTTGTCCTTGAGGAGCTTCGCGCCCTGCACGAGCTTGTCGACCGTGTGGCCTCGGGGCGGATCGAGCTCCACCGTCACGACGAACTCACGCGCTTCGAGCTTGCGCCCGAGCAGCGTCGGCGGCAGGGTCCGCGCGACACCGGGCATTTCGACGACAGCCGGCCGCGGCGCCGCCGCGCGCGCCACGACCCGGCGCGGCGCCGAGCTCCGCCGATCCAGCGTCTCGCGCATGGCCGCCGTGTGCGCGGGCGTCGTGCCGCAACAGCCGCCGACGAGCCGCGCCCCCGCCTCGACCATCCGACCGGCATAGTCGGCCATATAGCCCGGCGACGATAAATAGATGAGGCGCTCGCCGATGCGGCTCGGCAGGCCGGCGTTGGGCTGGATGGCGAGCGGCAGCCCGCCCCCCTCAGGCGCCATCCGCTCGAGCACATCGTAGAGCGTCGACGAGCCGACCGAGCAGTTGGCGCCAAGCGCCTGCACGCCGAGCGCGCGCAGCGTGCGCGCAACCTCGCCGGGCGGGCGGCCCATGAACGTCACGCCCTCGTCGGTGAACGCCATCTGCGCGATGACTGGCAGATCCGTGATGGAGCGAATCGCGGCCACGGCCAGCGCGATCTCAGTCAGGTCGGAAAACGTCTCGACGACGAAGGCGTCCACGCCGCCCTCAAGGAGCGCTTCCGCCTGCTCGCGGAACACCTCGCGCGCCTCGTCCGCGGTGACCGTGCCGAGCGGCTCGAGATACTTGCCCAGCGGCCCCATGGAGCCGAGCACCCACACGTCGCGGCCGGCCGACTCACGCACATCACGCGCGAGCCGCACGCCACGCCGGTTGATCTCGCGCACCTGCGCCTCGAGGCCGTGCACGGCGAGCTTGAACCGGTTGGCGCCGAACGTATTGGTCTCGATCGCGTCGGCGCCCGCGGCGACATAGTCGGCGTGGACGGCCTGCACCAGGTGCGCGTTGTTGAGATTCAGGACGTCGAAGCACGCGTCGAGCGGCACGCCGCGCGCGTACAGCACGGTGCCCATCGCGCCGTCGCAGAGCAGCGCGCCTTCGGCCATACGCTCGCTAAACGCGTGCGGCATCCCTGCGCCTCAGCGCGGCCAGCATTCGCGCGACGACTTGATCGACGCCCAGGCCGGCGGTGTCCACTGTGAGATGTGCGCGCGCGTAGTACGGCTCACGCGCGCGGTACAGCGTCTCGATCTCCGACGGGGACCGCTCGAGCATCGGGCGGCCGCCGAGGCGCCGGGCGCGCTCGAGCAAATCTGGCAGGTCGCCGCGCAGCCAGACGACGGTGCCAAGAGCGCGAAGCGCATCCATCCGGTCGTCACGACACGGCAGGCCGCCGCCGGTGGCGATGACGTCCGCCGACTTCAGGGCGAGCTCTGCCAACACTTCACCCTCCAGACGGCGGAACACGTCCTCGCCGGACTGGCGAAAGATGTCGGGGATCGAGCGGCCGTCGCGGGACACGATCATGTCGTCGGTCTCGACGAAGCAGCGGCCGAGGCGGCGCGCGAGCAGACGGCCACACACCGACTTCCCCGCACCCATGAAGCCGACGATCACCACGTTGTCGCCCGCCATGTCACGCCATCCTATCATCCGGAGCTGCGCGACTCCGTCGCACGCGGAGGTGCGCGACTCCGTGGCACGCGACGCGTGACGCCGCCGATGCCCGGCCGCCCGCGGGCGCGGGCGGCCGGGCCTGCGATCAGGCTTTGGCCCGCAGCGCGGCGAGCACGCGATCGGGCAGCAGCGGCACCTGCCGCACGCGGGCGCCCGTGGCGGCGAAGATGGCGTTGCTCAGCGCCGGCGCGATCGTGGTCGTGCCGGGCTCGCCGAGGCCCGTCGGATACTCCGTCGACGGCACGATGTGGACCTCGGTCTCGGGCACCTCGTTCATTCTCAAGACTTGGTAGTCGTGGAAATTCGACTGCGCGAGCGTGCCGTTGGCGATCGTCCCGCGCTCCTTCAGCGCGTTGCTCACGCCGAACAGCAGCGACCCCTCGATCTGCGAGCGCGCGCCGTCGGGGTTGACGACGATGCCGCAGTCCACGGCACAGACGATCTTCTGCACCTCCACCTTGCCAGTGCCGGGATCGACCCGCGCCTGCACCACGGACGCCGTCCACGTCGGAGTCTTCTTCTCCTGCGCGCTGACGCACGCGATGCCGCGTCCCGTGTTCGGCGGCAGCGGCGTGCCCCAGCCCGCCTTCTCGGCCGCAAGCTTGACGACGCGCGCGAGCCGCGGCGCGCTGCCGAGCATCGAGAGCCGGTATTCGACCGGATCGACGCCGGCGAGCTTCGCGAGCTCGTCCATGAACGTCTCGACGGCGAAGAACGTGTAGTTCGGCGCCACCGCCCGCACGTAGCCGACGGGAATGCCGGTCTCGACGGGGACCGCGCGCACGATCTGGTTGGGAATGTCGTACACGTGGTCGGCGCCGTTGAGCGCGAACTGATCGAGGCCTTTCTTGTCGACGAAATCCGGGCCCCAGCGTTTTCCGGGGTGCGACGCGATGACGGTCTTCTCCCACGCGACGATCTTGCCGTCGTTGCCGAGACCGGCTCGGACGCTCTGTAGCGTGGCCGAGCGGTAGAAGTCGCGCTTGAGATCCTCTTCGCGGGAGCGGATCAGCTTCACCGGCCGCTTCACCTCGCGCGCGATCAGCGCGGTCTCGACCATGACGTCGGGCTCGAGCCGCCGGCCGAATCCGCCGCCGAGATACTGCTGGTGGATGCGGATCTTGGAGGCGTCGACGCCCAGCGTGGCGGCCAGCGTGCCGACGGCGAACGTCTGGAACTGGCTGCCCGTATAGATGTCGTAGGCGCCATCGGCGAAGCGGACGACGCAGTTCATCGGCTCCATCTGCATGTGCGCGACGTAATCGGTCGTGTACGTCGCTTCGTGCCGTCGCGCGGCGGCGCTCATGGCGGACTTCACGTCACCCTGCTCGTGCCACGGGGTCGCATTGGGGTCGTCCTTCGCCTGCGCGAACTTTGCGAAGATCGACTCGGTGCTCACGTTCGCGTTCGGCCCCGGATCCCAGGTCACCTTGAGCGCGTCGCGGGCCTTGACGGCGGCTTCGTAGGAGGTGGCGACCACCGCGACCAGCTGAGGCAGCGTGACGGTAGCGATATAGCCCTTCACGCCCTTCGCGGCGCTGTCGTCCACGGCCTTGCGCGTCGCGCCCTCCCGAACCGGCGGATAGACGACCTTGGCGTAGACCATGTTGGGCAGGAACGTGTCGATGCCGAACTTCGCCTTGCCCGTGACCTTCTCGGGAATGTCCAGACGCGGGATCCACTGACCGACCACGCGGTACTCGGAGGGCTTCTTGAGCGTGATCTGCTTGAGCTCGTCTTCCGAGAACGTCTTGGTGATCGGCACCCGCGCAACGATCTCGCCGTAGCGCAGCGCGCGCCCGCTCGGCAGATGGCGCACGACGCCGCGCTCGGCCACGCAGTCGGCGGGACTCGCATTCCAGGATTTCGCTGCGGCGTCGATGAGCGCGAGACGCGCCGCGGCGCCGGCGCGCGACAGCGTGTCGAACGTCCAGTTCACCGACCAGCTGCCACCCGTCAGCATCAGGCCGTACTTGGGATCGTTGGTCGGATAGTCGACGCGGATGTCTTTCCAGTCCGCCTCGAGCTCTTCGGCAACGATCTGCGCCAGCGCGGTGCCGACGCCCTGGCCCATCTCCGCTTTCGTGATGTGCACGGTGACGAGTCCATCGGGCGTGATCGTGAGCGCGGCGTTCGGGTCGTACGCGGCGGCCGCGTCGGCGGCGCCCGGACCGACGAGTGGGAAGCGGATCGTCAGCGCGGCGCCGGCGGCCGTCGCCGACGCCAGGAACGTGCGTCGCGTGAGGGATGTCTTCATGACCGCACCCCCTGCGCCGCGCGCTTGATCGCGCGCTTGATCCTCGGGTACGTCGCACAGCGGCAGATGTTGCCCGACATCGCGTTGACGATGTCCTGATCGCTCGGGTTGGGATTGCGGGCCAGCAGCGCGGCGGCCGACATGATCTGCCCCGATTGGCAGTAGCCACACTGCGGTACCTGCTCGGCGATCCACGCGACCTGCAGCGGATGCCGGCCGGCCGGGTCGAGTCCCTCGATCGTGGTGATCTTCTTGCCCGCCGCCTGCGCTACCGTCGTCTGGCACGAGCGAACGGCCTGACCGTCGAGGTGAACGGTGCACGCGCCGCATTGCGCGACGCCGCACCCGAACTTCGTGCCGGTCAGCTGCAGCCGCTCGCGGATCACCCACAAGAGGGGCGTGCCGGGATCGACATCGACCGTGTGTGATTTGCCGTTGATCAGCAATGTCGCCATGCGCGCCCCCTTCGTTGGAGGAAAAGGCAACGGTGTGGCGGGCAGCCTAGCACGAAACCGGCGACGGACGCGATGTTCAGCCGCGTCGCGGCTCGACCCAGAGCACGCGCAGCACCTCCCAGGCGCCCGCCATGAACGGCACCGCGACGAGGCCTCCGATGACACCGCCGAGATGGAAGCCCGCCAGGAGGGCGACGAGCACGGCGAGCGCGTGCAGGCCAGTGGCACGGCCGACGAAATACGGGGCGAGTAGCTTGCCCTCGACGGTCTGACATCCGACCATGACGACCAACGCGAGGCTCGCCTTGACGAGGCCGTCGTTGAGGCCAGACAACACCGCCAGCACCGCGGCCACCGTGGCGCCTACGAACGGCACGACGTTGAGGACCGCGGCGAGGGCCCCGATGAGCAACGCGTACTTCACCCCGACGATCGTCAGCACGATCGCGATCAGCACGCCGACGAAGAAGCTCGAGACGACCTGGCCGCGAACGTAGCCGCCGATCCGGTTGAGGACGGACGGCGCCAGCGCCGTCGCCATCGCGCGGTGCTCGCGCGGTAATAGCGCGAGCAGCGTGCGGCCCACCTCACGCGCGTCGATGACGAAGTAAGCAGCGACGACCAGGACGGCGAGCACCTCGAACGCGGAGCCCACGGCGCCCGTAGTCAGTCGCATGGCGTTGCCGAGGAGAAGCCCCGCAAGACCCTCGACCCTATCGGCCTGCGGCGACGGCAACGAGGCGCCCCATTGCCCGAGCCAGTAATCCAGGCTGCCAAGCCAGCCGCGGACGTTTTCGATCAGCTTCGGCATCTGGTCGATGAACTGGGACCACTGCTCGCTGAGGGCCGGCCACAGCAGCCGGCCCATCAGCGACAGCACGCCGGCGAACGCGGCGTAAACGCCGAGGACCACGAGCCCACGCGGCACGCGATAGCGCTCGCCGACGCGGGCGGCGGGAAGAATGGCCGCCGCGATGATGAGCGCGGTGAACAGCAGCACCCACACCTGCCACGTGGCAAGGAACAGCCACACCGCCGCCGCGACGCCGAGGAGTTGGAAGATCAGCGGCCAGGGCAGCCGAGAGGGCAGGCTCGTCATCGATGGACACTGCCGCGCGCCGGCACACGGCGATACGCGCAATCGCGCATCCAGCATCGCGCGCACTGGCTGAAGTAGTGATCCACGCGCGCGTGCACGCCCGCGCCGACGAGCAGCGAGATCGACTTGCCCGGCGTCATGAAGCACGCGGCGTTCAGCGTCACGCCGATCGCATCACCGGGGCACAGGCGGAACAGCGCGTGCTGCTCGGCAACGTCCCAGTCCGCGTAGCCCGGACTGATGCGATTCGTCACCGCGAGCCCCGCCGCGAGCCCCTGGGCGCACAGCACGTCGTTGACGTATTCGGCCAGGCTCTCGACGGCACCGGAGCCGACGCTGTCGAGCATGGACGCCAGCGGCAGCTCGCGCGACGCCCACAACGCGGCGACACGCTGCTCGAGTGCCTCACCGATCGTGACGAGGCAGGCCGCGACGCGCTCGACCTGGCCCCAGCGCTCCGCGGTCCGCGGAATCGTCAGCGTCTCGCCGTCCGCCTCGATCGTGTCGCGTCCCTGCGTGCGCACACAGAGCCAGCGGACGACCGCGCGTGGCGCCATCAGCCGTGTGCCTTCAGCCAGCGCGTCGTCGAACAGCGCCCGGACGTCGGCCGAGGGAACGTCCACGCCCTTCTTGTACCCCTGGAAGCGCAGCACCTCGTCGGGATCGATGGCGAGCGGGAGATCGGCGAGGACCTGGACGTCCTCGGAGAGCATCACTTGCGTCTTCGCACGACCCACACAGGCTCGCCTCCGGCGGGCGTGCCTACGGCAACGCCGAGCGCCGTCGGCTTCGCACGACCTCGGAGATCAGCCGGATATGTTCGGGGTTGGAGCCGCAGCAGGCGCCGACGATGTTGCAGCCGGAATCTAGCAGCGCGGGATATTCACGCGCCATCGCCTCCGGGCCGAGCTCGTACGTCACGGTGTCGCCCGTGGTGATGGGCAGGCCCGCGTTGGGATACGCGACGAGCGGCGCGTCCGTTACCTGGCGCATCTCGCGAATGATGACGATGGCACGGTCGGGGCCGCGGCCGCAGTTCATTCCGACCACGTCCGCGCCCGCAGCGAGGAGGTTCTTGGCCACCTCGGCCGGGCTCTCGCCCCACATCGTGCGGTCGCGATCGTGCATCTCCTCGAACTGGAAGAACATCGTCGCCATCACCGGCAGGTCGGTCACCGCCTTGCACGCGCGGATGGCCGCCGTCGCTTCCTGCGGAAACATCATCGTCTCGACCGCGAAGAGATCGACGCCGCCCTCCGCGAGAGCCTCCGCCTGCTCTTTGAAGGTCGCCTCGTAGTCCTCATCGGTGACGCCCTCGTCGAGCGCGTAGTCTTGCGGCAACCGGCTCGTGGGCCCGATCGAGCCTGCGACAAAGCCGCCGCCGGGTGCGACGGACCGCGCGAGCCGCGCGCCCTTGACGTTGAGCTCGCGCGTTCGGTCACCGAGCTGATACTCGTTGAGCTTCAGGCGCGCGCCGCCGAACGTGTTCGTCTCGACGATGTCGCTGCCGGCGTCGAAGTAGCCTTTGTGGATGCCCGCCACCACGTCGGCGTGCGTATCGTTCCACAGCTCGGGGCACGCCCCGTTGAGCAAGCCGGCGGCGAACAGCATGGTGCCGTAGCCGCCGTCGAACACGAGGGTGTCGCCGCGCTTGACGCGCTCGACGATCTCCCAGCCCCGCGGCCTGCTCACGCCGGCACCGTCACGCCGAGCAGCGCCTTGGCCTTCACCACCGCCATTGTCGAATCCTTGGCGTAACCGTCGGCGCCGATCTCGTCGCAGAACGCCTGGCTCACCGGCGCGCCTCCGACCATCACCTTCACACGCTCACGAAGTCCCGCCTTCACCAGGGCGTCGATCGTGCGCTTCATGCCGGGCATCGTCGTGGTCATGAGTGCGGAAATCCCGACGATGTTCGCGTTGTGCTCCTGGACGGCGGCGACGAATTTTTCCGGCGCGACGTCGCGGCCCAGGTTGAAGACCTTGAAGCCCGCGCCCTCGAGCATCATGGCCACCAGGTTCTTGCCGATGTCGTGCAGGTCGCCCTGGGCGGTGCCGATGACGACGACGCCGTGGTAATCGCTGCCGGTGGCAGCGGCGGTGATGAGCGGTTTGAGAAGGTCGAGCCCGGCATACATGGCGCGCGCAGAGAGCAGGACCTGGGGCACGTAGTACTCGTTACGGCGGAACTTCTCGCCGACCACGTCCATGCCCGGGATGAGCCCCTTGAAGATGAGGTCCTTGGGGTCCATCGAGAGGCCGAGACCTTCACGCGTCTTGGCAGCGACGGTGTCCTTGTCGCCGATGATCAACGCCCGAGCCATTGTGGGATAGTCGAACTGCCCGCTCATGCCCCTCCCGCGTACGTTATCGTGCTCAGCCGAGTTCTAACACGGGGCCGTAGGCCGGGCAATCACTTCGCGCGGTTGCCGAGGTACTCGGCAACCGTCGGCGCGGAGTCGGGCTCGAGCGAGGTGAAGGTCACGCCCACCTCGTCACCGCGGCGCCACGCGATCAGCGCCTCGGCCACGATGGGCTTGGGCAGCGCGCCGCCTTCGCAGCGAATCTGCACGACCTGGCCGGGGGTCCACTCCTCCGGCACGCCGTGGAGCGCCATGCCGCCCTCGCTGATGTCGCGCGTGGCCACGCGGCACGTGCGCCCGTCGCCCGCGAGCGACAGCGTGGCCGCCGCGGCCAGCGTCGCGCGCGGATGCTTGCGGATGTTGTCCGGCAGGACCGCGTAGATCTTCACCGGCCGGGTCTTGCCCTTGACGGTGACGTCGCCGAGCTCCTTCGTGACGAAGTGATCCTTCACCAGCGCCCAGGTCGACTCGCTGATGATGATGTTGCTCTTGTAATCCTTGGTGATCGACTCCAGGCGCGCGCCGAGGTTGATCGTATCGCCGATGGCCGTGTACTCCAGGCGCTGCTTGGATCCGAGTGTGCCGACCACCGCTTCGCCGGTGTTGATGCCCACGCCGTTGCGGATGGCGATGCCGAGCTTCTCCTCCCAGCGCTTTGAAACGGCCAGCGTGCGCTCCTGGAACTCCAGTCCGGTGCGCACGGCCTTGATGGCGTGCTGCGGGTCCTCGAACGGCACGTTGTAGAGCGCCATCACGCAGTCCCCGATGTACTTGTCGACCGTGCCGCCGTTGCGGAACACGATCTCGGTCATCTCCGTCAGGTACTCGCGCAGCATCTCGGCCACCTGCTCGGGCTCCAGCTGCTCCGAGAGCGAGGTGAAGCCTCGGATGTCGGAGAACAGCACGGTCACCAGCCGGCGGCTCGTGGTCAGGCTGCCGTCGTCTTTGTGCCGCACCACCTCGCGGACGACCGCCGGCGAGAAGAACTGGGACAGCCGCCTGCGCTCGCGCTGCTCGCGCACGAAGTGCTCGATGACGGTGCCGCCCCAGCCCAGGACGAGCGCCACCGTGCCCGCCATCCCACGCATCCAGACGTTGAGGCCGGCGAAGCCGCCGAACGCGACGAGCGTGAGGAGCACCCACAACGCCGCGCCAGCCAGGAGCGCGCGCAGGGCGCGCAGTCGCACGACGAGGGCAGAGCCGAGCAGCGCCGCCACCACCGCGAGTGCGGTGGACACCCATTGCGGCACCTCGCGGATGTCGTCGCCGCGCACGAGCGTCTCGAGCGCGTTCGCGTGGATCTCGACGCCGGGCATGTCCCCGCCGCGCGCGAATGCCGTGCCGAACTGATCGTGGAACACCTCGCTCGTCAGGCCGACGAGCACGATCTTGTCCTGCCAGTAGTCATCCGGGATCTCGCCATGCACGACCCGGTAGTAGGACACCCATGGGTATGTGCGGACGCCACCCCGAAAGTTGATGAGCACCGACTGACGGTTGGGCAGCGGCGCCACACGCACGCCGCTCTTCGCGAGCATCGCATGCAGTTGCACGTCCAATCCGGGCAGACGCTCGGCGTCGAGTGCGATCCACAGCGGCACGCGCCGGACCTGGTTGTCGGCATCGGCGGGCATGTTGAGCGGCGCGACACCGGCCGCGCCGTGGCGGACGACGGGCACCGGCGGGTTGAGCATCGTGCGCGTGTAGAACGGCTGAATGTCCTCCGTGACCGCAGCACCGAGGATGACGTTGCGGGCATCGGTGACGGCGGCGCCGAGCGCCTCGTCGTCCGCGGACCCACGCGACGACGGCGTGTCGAACATGATGTCGACCGCGATCGCGCGCGGCTTGCCGAGGGCGATCGTGCTGATCAGCTGGCCGTGCAGAGCTCGCGGAAAGGGCCACTGCTCGTTGAGCTCGGCCATCGACGACTCGTCGATCGTCACGATGACGACCGGGAGCGTCGGATGGCGCGGGCCGCGCCATTCGAAGAGCTTGTCGAGCGACCAGTGCTCGAGCCCCTCGAGCCTGCCCCAGTACACCAGACCGACGACGGCCATGGCCGCCAGGATGCCGGCCAGGTGCTTGCGACCGAGGTCACGCAGCCATGGCCACCAATCGGTCATTGTCGACAATGTATGCTAGTATCGGCCGGGAATGAAGATACGAGTGCTCGGCGCCTATGGAGCCGAAGGACTCGGTCAGCGTCCTACGTCCTTCTTGCTCAACGACCGCATTCTCATCGACGCCGGCACGGTGGGAGGCGCGCTGAGCCTGCCCGAACACGCGCACATCGAGCATGCGCTCATCAGCCATTCGCACCTCGATCACGTGGTCGGTCTTGCCTTCCTGACGGAGACCCTCGCCTTCTCCGAGACGCGCACGCCCCTGACGGTCGCCAGCCTGGAACCGGTCGTGAACGGGCTTCGGACGGGTGTCTTCAACAACATCGCGTGGCCGGATTTCGCCCAGATCCCCGCCGAAGCTCCCGTGATGAAGTATCGGACGCTGGTGGAAGACGCTGAGCAGCGCGTCGGCGACACGTGGGTGACGCCGGTGCCCGTCAATCATGCCGTGCCGACGACGGGCTTCATCGTCCACGATGGCAGCACCGGCTTCATCTTCTCCGGCGACACCGGTCCCACCGACGCGCTGTGGAAGGCGGCGCGCGGCCTGCGTGGTCTGCGCGGCGCGTTCGTCGAGTGCGCGTTTCCGAACCGAATGGCGAAGCTGGCGAAGGTGGCAGGACACCTCACGCCGGAGCTCATCCGCCGCGAGCTGGACAAGCTACCGGCGGACATTCCGGTCTGGATCTATCACGTCAAGCCCCAGTTCTACGACGAGATCGCCGAGGAGCTCTCTCACGTCGAACCCGGCCGCATCACCATCGTCGAGCAGGACAAGACCTACACACTGTAAATTTCACGCCCGCAGCGGCTCATTGCCCGCGGTCATCGTTTCGTTGTCTCCGTGTCCGGCACCAGCACCACGGTCTCGCTCGAGAGCTCCACACGCACGCGCTCGCCGATCCGAAAGACACGCCCTTCATGTTGCGGCGGCAGCTCGACGCGCACGGGGATGGCGGCGCCGATGTCGACCTCATAGAGCTGCCGCGCGCCCTCGAACACACGCAAGCTGACGACGCCGGGCAGCCCGGGGCCGCGGCCCATTGCCGCGTCGGTCATGGACAAGAGCTCAGGCCGCAACACCAACAGCCCGCGCCCACCGTCGCGGTACTCGCCGATGCCGGCGACCGGCACGCGGTGCCCGCCCTCCGTCTCGACGACGACGCCGAGGTCGCGCACTTCTACCACGCGCACCGGCAGGAAGTTCGCCGGACCCAACGCCTCGGCCACCACGCGGGTGCGGGGGTGCTGGTAGACGTCGGCGGGCTCACCGAGCTGCGCGATCTCCCCGTCGTGCAACACGGCGAGCCGATCGGACAGCGCGAGCGCATCGGCGGCGTCGCGCGTCACGTGAATGGTGGTGACCGCGAGATCGCGGTGCAGCTTGGCCAGCTCCAGGCGCAGGGTCTTGCGCGTCAGCGGATCGAGGTGCGCAAGCGGCTCGTCCAGCAGCAACACGCGTGGCTCGGGCGCGAGCGCGCGGGCGAGCGCCAGCCGGCGTCGCTGCTCCAGCGTCAGGTCGGGCGGCCGTCGATCCGGCACGCCGGCCAAGCCGAGTCGCCCGAGAACGATCTCGACGCGGCGCCTGATGTCGTCCCTGCTCATGTTCTGCTGTTCGAGGCCGAAAGCCACGTGCTCGCGCACGCTCATGTGCCGCCAGAGCGCGCCTTCCTGAAACACGTAGCCGATCGAGCGCGCTCCGGGCGCGAGGGCCGCGACGTCGTGCCCGTCGACCAGCACACGGCCGCCCGTCGGTGTCATGAAGCCGGCGACGGCGCGCAGCACATCCGTTTTGCCGGAGTGCGGCGGCCCGAGGAACGTGAAGAACTCTCCGTAGCGGACGTGGACGCTGATGCCCGTGAGTCCTGGCGGCACGCCACCGCGTGTGGCCAGCGTCTCGAGTCGGATATCGACGAGCGGGCGACTCACCGGTGCGCCCGCCGCGTTGATATCGGCCGCTGACCGGCGGCGCGTGCGAGCGGCACACACGCCACCCCGACCAGGCCGAGGGCGGCGTAGAGTGCGGTGGGCGCCGACCACGCCAGCAGCGTGGTGGCGAGCACGGGGCCGATGAACGCGGCGCCGATGCGCGCGGAGTTCACGACGCCGATGGCGACGCCTCCCCCCGCCTGCGCGATGCGGGCGACGGCAAGCGGAAACACCGGTGCGACGCACAGCACCTGAAGGAAGCGCAACGTGCCATAGACCCAGACGTTACGCGCAGGCGCCAGCGCGGCGGCGAACAGCGACGAGAGCACGAGCAGCCCGGGGAGCAGCCGGCGCTCGGGCACCAGATCCGCGAGTCGCGAAGCCAGGACCGACCCCAACGCGGCCGCGACGGCGGAGGCGAAGATCACGAGACCACCAACCTCGAGCGTGCGATCGTCGGCGATGCCGAGATCGTGCAGCACCCGCGGGAGGATCGACGTGAGAAAGAAGATCTGCGTCGAGCCGCCGAGCACGATGCCCGCCACGGCGAGCACGGCACGCCAGTCGGGCCGCGCGGCCCCCGGCCCCGCCGCGGGTCCCTCCGCGGAATCGGGAACACCCCACCGCACCAGAGCGCCGCAGCCGAACAGGATGGCCGCTCCGACGACGAACGAGGCGCGGAATCCGAGCCGTGCGGCGGCGATGGCGCCGACGAGCGGGCCGATGACCTGCCCGATCGTCATGCCCGATTGGATCGCGGCGACCTGACGACGGACATCGCGCGGATCGTCGGAGCGCCCGGCGCTGACGAACGCGAAGGTCGACGCCGCGCCCGTCACACCGAGCACGGCGCGACAGAGGAACAGCTCGATCAGCGTGCGCGCGGCGGCCGTCCCGAGGAACGCCAGGCCCTGTGTCACCTGCACCACCGCGTAGAGCGTGCGCGGACTGCCGCGCTCGGCCCAGCGTCCCCACACCGGCGCAGTGACGACGGTGGCGAGCGGCGTGATGCCCATGATCCAGCCGGTCCAGGTCAGCGTCGCGGCGGCGTCCCACGTCGAGATGCGCTGGATGTGAAACGGCAGGCTGATGTACACAAAGGACCAGGAAAAGGACCCGAAGAACATCGCGAGCGGCAGGATGTGCCGCTCGTCAAATCGCGCCAGAACCACGCCTCACCGCGCCACGTCACCCCCGAGGCGCACCTTGCACTTGAGGCCGGCCGCCAGCTGATTGCCGGGATTCGGCAGCTCGAGGCGGACGCCGAACGTGCCGCTCGCCGCGTCGACGACCTTGTCGACGACGGTCACGTGCGCCGACCGCGGCGTGTTCGCGGGCGGCTCGGGAATCACTTGGGCGCGCGTGCCGAGCGTGACCTTGCCGAGCAACGACACGGGCACGAACACCTCGACGCGCAGTGGGTCGATGCGCGCGAGCTTCATGATCGGATTCTGGCCGACGAACTCGCCGACGGCGAGCGTTCGTTCGACCACGACGCCGGTGACGGGACTGCGGATGACACGAAGCGCCAGCGCCGTCTTGGCGCGCTCGAGCTCGAGCTTCGCCAGGCGCAGGTTTTCCTGCGCCTCGAGCACGCCGATCTCGGCGAGGATCTTGGCCGTCTCGGCCTCGTCCATCTCCTTGAGCGGAACGAGATCCTTCTTGAACATCTCCTCCGTTCGCACAAAGCGGCGAACGCCGAAGTCGAGGCGAACCTGATTCGACTTGATCGCGGACTCGACCTCGGTCCGATACTGCGCGATGTCGAGCGCGGCACGCTCGGCGCTCGACTCGAGCTCGGCGATGACCATCCCTTCGCGCACGAGGTCACCCCGATCGACGCGCAGCTTCGCAATCACGCCCTGCGCGGGTGAGGCGACCGCCACCTGCTCGTAGGGCTGAATCAGGCAATCGAGCTCGGCGGCCCCCACCATCGCCGGCCCCGCCACAACGCCGACGAGCATCACGATCCACCAACCGCCACGTCGCGCCATCGTTCACGTCCCCCGATTTGAAAATCCTCCGGCCGTCATTCTGGCCGGCCCGAAAAAGCGAGCGCTGATTCCAGATGCTCGTCCATGCGCAGCAAATCGCCGCGCATGCGTGCGTGCGTCCGCTCGGCGGCGCGTTGAGCGCGGCGCAGCGTCACGCGGCCGATCCACGCCGGCACACGATCGCCGTGCGTGAGGCGACGCGCCACACGCGCCCAGCGCCGGCCATAGGCGATGACGAGCTCGTCCTCCACGGACGT
>Ga0075423_10001215_pt1 | contig 22346 bp, 24 predicted proteins | sample SoiMethybrSBSTD2_FD_80114 | JGI IMG/M metagenome (GOLD analysis project Ga0075423, IMG submission 80114) | Bulk soil microbial communities from a Populus tree surrounding site in Tennessee, USA - Soil MetaG P. TD hybrid SBSTD2 | ecosystem: Environmental > Terrestrial > Soil > Tree plantation... | reverse complement strand
CTGGTGCCGAAGGGGGGACTCGAACCCCCACACCCTTGCGGGCACATGACCCTGAATCATGCGCGTCTGCCAATTCCGCCACTTCGGCTCGGAAAGCGTCGTTCATAATACTCAGCAGGGATGGCCAGTCAAGTCGAGACCGACACCGGCGACCGCACGATCGCGACGAATCGGCGCGCGCGGCACGAATATCACATCCTCGAGACGATCGAGGCGGGCCTCGTGCTCCGCGGCACCGAGGTGAAGTCGCTGCGCGCCGGCGGTGTGAATTTCAAGGACTCGTACGCGACCATTCGGAGCGGCGAGGGCTGGCTGCTCGGCTGTCACATCAATCCGTATAGCCACGGCACCGACGCCAATCACGAGCCCGAGCGCGACCGCAAGCTGCTGCTGCATCGTCGAGAGCTGGGCCGGCTCACCGGCAAGATCGCCGAGCGCGGGCTGACGCTGATCCCGCTGCGCATGTATTTCAAACGCGGCCGTGTCAAAGTCGAGCTCGGGCTGGGACGCGGCAAGAAGCTGCACGACAAGCGCGCGACCATTCGCGAGCGCGACACGCAGCGCGAGATGGATCAGGCGGCGCGTTCCGCCATGCGCGCGGGTGGCGCGCGACGGCGCAGCCGCGACGACGAGTAGCAGGCGCGCGGATCGGCGTCTATACTCAATGGTCAAGGGGGCGACAGGTTTCGACGGGGATCAGTGAGGTCCAGGCTGCGTCTCGAGGTTTCTCACCCCTCGTTAATAAGTGAGAACGGTATAGCTGCCAACACACAGCTAGCCCTGGCGGCCTAACAACCGCTAGCGTCGGCCGCTTCGAGTCAGCAGGGAGCGGGAACCGGCGTCATACACTGGTGACTGGCTCTGAACTTCGCCTCAGGGGAAGAGCGAGACATATGAGGCTGGCCCCGCGGTCCTCCTGCCGGATGGAGGGCTGAAGGGCGAGAGAGCAGTAAGATAAACCGGCTATCGACGTAGACGCCTGCGGCTGAGGGTTTCCGGACGTGGGTTCAATTCCCACCGCCTCCACCATTCACAACACCGTGCACGCCTCCTCGAAGTCGAGCCGCGGTAACTTCGGCAGCACTTTCCCGGGATCGCCGTGGCCGAGGTTGCACAGGAAGTTCGACTTCACGCGACCGTCGATGAAGAATTCGGCGTCCACCTTGGCGTTGTCGAATCCCGACATGCCGCCGACGTCCAGGCCGACGGCACGCGCGGCCAGCATGAAATAGGCGCCCTGCAGCGTCCCGTTGCGAAACGCGACGGTCTCGGTCAACGCAGGGTTCTTCGCGTAGTTCTCCGCCATGTCGGGCCGGTGCGTGAACAGCTTCTTCGGCATCCATTCATAGAAGCGCGTGTCGTAGCCGATGATCGCGGTCACCGGCGCTTGCTTGGTCTTGTCCACGTTACCGGGGCTCAGGGCCGGCAACAGCCTGGCCTTCGCCGCCGGCGTCCGTAGAAAGAGGATGCGCGCGGGACAGGAGTTCGCGCTGGTCGGGCCCATTTTCATGATGTCGTAGATGCGCCGCAGCTCATCGTCGCTGACGGGCGTCGGCAGCCAGCCATTTTGCGTGCGCGCTTTGAGAAGCAACACATCCAGCGCGGCGTCATCGAGCGTTGATCGCACGAGTGTCCTCCTGGTCGGAGTCAGCTGACTGGTTGGGAGTCACGTGCGGCCGGCGTCGCGAATCGCGCGCCAGACGCGCAGGGGAGTCGCCGGCATGTCGAGTTGTCGAACGCCGACCGGTGCCAGCGCATCGAGGACGGCATTCATGACGACGGGAAGAGCGCCGACGGTGCCAGCCTCGCCGGCGCCCTTGGCGCCGAGCGGATTGAGCTTCGTCGGCACGGGATGGCTCTCGACGGCGATGTCCGGCAGCGTATCGGCCCGCGGCATCGCGTAATCCATGAACGAGCCCGTCAGCAGCTGGCCGGAGTCGGCGTCGTACACGATCTCTTCCATCAACGCCTGGCCGACACCCTGCGCGACGCCGCCGTGGATCTGACCCTTGAGCGTCAGCGGGTTGATGACCGTGCCGACGTCGTCGGCGATGACGTATCCGACGATCGCAACCGCGCCGGTCTCCGGATCGATCTCGACCTCGCAGACGTGGCAGCCATTTGGCCACGTGTCCGACGCCGGCGAGAACGTGGCGGTCTCGAAGAAGCCGGGTTCGACGCCTTTGGGGAGCGACGCGGGCTGGAACGCGGCGCGTGCGACGTCTTTGAGCGGGAGCGCGCGATCGGTGCCGACGACGGAAAACGCGCCGTTCGCGAACGTGATGTCGGCTTCGGCCGCCTCGAGCATTTTGGCGGCGACCCGGCGGCCCTTCGCGATGATCTTGTCGGCGGCCATCCAGAGGGCAGTGCCGCCGATCACGGTCGAGCGCGAGCCCATCGAGCCCATGCCGAACGCGACCCGATCGGTATCGCCGTCGATGTAGCGGACGTCCGCTGGGTCGAGCCCCAGCCGCTCGTGGAGGATCTGTTTGAACGTCGTCTCGTGACCCTGCCCCTGGTTCTTCGTGCCCATGAAGATCGTGACCGTGCCGCTGGGCGCGAAGCGGATCTCGGCAAACTCCGGCTGTGGGCCCGCGGCGCGCTCGATGGCGTTCGCGATGCCGAGCCCGCGCAGCCGGCCACGTGCGCGCGACGCGGCGCGCCGCGCTGCGAATCCGCCGACGTCGGCCAGCTTCAGCGCTGCTTCCATCTGCGCCGGAAAGTCGCCGCAGTCGTACGTCACTCCGGTCGCGGTCCGATACGGCATGGCCGATGCCGGAACGAGATTGCGCCGTCGCAGCTCTATCGCGTCCAGTCCGAGCTCGCGCGCGGCGTCGTCGATGAGACGCTCGATCACGTACGTGGCTTCCGGCCGCCCGGCGCCGCGATAGGGCGCCGTCGAGTTCGTGTTGGACAGCACAGACGTCACCGCGACGTGCGCGGCGGGAAACGCGTACACGCCGACGAGCGTGGCAACGTTGCTAAAGGTCGCCAGGAGATTTCGATCGGAGGAAACGTACGCGCCGACGTTCGCCAGCGTCCGCACCCGCAGCGCGAGGAAATGGCCGTCGGCGTCCAGCGCCAGCTCGGCGTCGGTGACGTTGTCGCGGGCGTGCTCGTCGGCGGGAATCGCCTCACGCCGCTCGCAACGCCACTTGACCGGCCGCCCGAGCCGGCGCGCGGCCCACAGCACCAGGCGATGCTCGGGATACTGCCAGCCTTTCGTCCCGAAGCCGCCGCCGACGTCGCCAGCGATCACGCGGATCTGGTGCTCGGGCACCTTGAGGATGTTGGTTGCGAGCGCGGTCCGCACGCGATGCGGGTACTGCACGTCGGCATAGAGGACGTAGCGCTGCTCGCCCGGGTCCCACGTGCCCAGCGCGCCGCGGGTCTCCATATACTGCGCGTGGACGCGGCTGATGACGTAGCGCCGGCGCACCGTCCGCGCGGCGCCGGCGAACGCGGCGTCCGTCGCCGCGCGGTCGCCTGCCTCATAGAGGTTCGACACGTTGTCGGGGCACTCGTCCCAGACGGCCGGCCCGCCGACCGCCTCCGCCGTCGACGTCACAGACGGCAGCGGCTCGTAGTCGATGACCAGCCGCTCGGCCGCGTCCTCGGCCTGCGCGAGCGTCTCGGCGACGACCATCGCGACGGGATCGCCGACATAGCGCACCCGATCACGTGTGAGGCCGTGGTGCGGCGGGGCGAACATCGGCGACCCATCGGGGCGCTTTCGCTTGAGCGTCATTTTCATCGTGCCGAGCTCGGCCGTGTCGGCGCCCGTGAAGACAGCGAGCACGCCGGGCGACCGCAGGGCCTGCGTAGCGTCGATCCGGGTCATGCGCGCGTGCGCGTGGATGGAGCGCACGATGACGGCATATGCCTGGCCGGCGAGGTTGACGTCATCGTGGAAGCGTCCCTGTCCGCGCACCAGACGAACGTCCTCGAACCGTTTGATCGCTTGTCCGATCCCGAACTGTCCCATGCCGCGGTAGTCACTCACTTTGATGCGGATTGGTCAAGTCTCCGTTGTTAGAATGGACGGCATCCATGAGGCTGCTGCGCCTCCTGTCGGTCCTGATCCTGCCCCTGCTGTTCGGCGCGGCCGCGCCGGCCGGTCTGCCGACCGTGAGCCACGAGGGTCGTGACTACGTCGAGCTCGGTCGTGCGGCCGCCGTCCTGAAGACGCGGCTGGAAGCGACGTCCGAGGGCACGCAGGCACTTCTCCGCCCCAATGGTCATGTCATCACCGTGACCCGAAACTGGTCGCGGATTCTCGTCGACGGCACGCCGGTCGCGCTCGACGCGCCAGTGCGCGTGCGCGACGGCGTGTGGCTCGTGCCGGAGAACTTCCTGTCCCTCGTGCTGCCGCGCGTGCAGCCCGTCGCGGCGGCGTCGCCGCCAACAACGGCGCCGTCGGCCGCGCCACGCGCCACCGCTCCCTCGTCGGTCGTCACGCTCGACGACCTGCGCTTGCGATCGTACCCGTCGTTCACGCGCATCGTGCTCGAGACGTCGAGCCCTCTGACCGCGCGCGTCGAGACGAGCGCCGGTAAGGAGGCGCGCATCCGCCTCATGGGTCTGAGCGCCGACCCCCGCACCGAGGAGGTCGGCGATGGGTTCATCGAGCAGGCGCGGCTCGAGCGGGCGGGGACCGATGCGCTGCTTCGAGTCGTCTTCGAGGGTGTCGGCGGAGAGGTCAAGACGTCCACGCTCGCCGATCCGCCGCGGCTCGTGCTCGACTTCTTGCGTCCCGTCGAGCCCACACCCTCGCGTGATCGCCGCGACGGAGTGACGCCGCTGCGCGTGCTCGTCCTGGACGCCGGCCACGGGGGTCATGACTCCGGCGCCGTGGGGCCTGCCGGGCTGCAAGAGAAAGACCTCGTGCTCGACGTCACGCGCCGCGTAGCGCGCCTCGCTGAGGACAAGTTGAACGTGAAGGTGCTGCTGTCGCGCGACGGCGACTATTTCGTGCCGCTGCGGGATCGCACGAGCTTCGCCAACAAGGAGCGCGCGGACCTGTTCGTCTCGATCCACGCCAACGCGCATCGCGAGGTCGCCTCCGCCGGCGTCGAGACGTATTTCCTGTCTTCTGAGGCGACCGACAGCGGCGCGCGTCAGGTGGCTGCGCTCGAGAACAGCGTCGTCCAGCTGGAGAAGACGCCGGCGCGCAGCAGCCGGTTCGACGCGGTGAAGGCGATCCTCTGGGATCTGGCCCAGTCGGAGTTTCAGCTGGAGTCGTCACGGCTCGCCGAGGTCGTGCAGGATTCGATGACGCAGTCGCTGCGCATTCCGAATCGGGGCGTCAAGCAGGCGGGCTTCTATGTGCTTGGAGGCGCCGCCATGCCTGCCGTCCTCATCGAGATCGGTTTCGTCACCAATCCCAAGGAAGAAAAGCGGCTCAAGGACTTGAAGTACCGCGACGAGATCGCGCGCGCGATCTATGCGGGGCTCGCCGAGTACAAGAAAAAGTATGACGCGCGTGCGCGCGAGATGTCGCCGAGCGCGCGGGCGCCGCGCGACCGCTGATGGCACGCCCCGACGGCCGCGCCCCCGATCAGCTGCGTCCCGTCGTGCTGACGCGCGACTATCTGCTGCATCCCGAAGGCTCCGTGCTGGTCGAGTTCGGCGCCACCAAGGTCATCTGCACCGCGTCGGTCGAGGACAAGGTCCCGCCGTTCCTGAAAGGCCAGGGGCTCGGCTGGGTCACCGCCGAGTACGCAATGCTCCCGCGCTCGACGAACACGCGCACGCCGCGTGAAAACCGCGGTCCCAGCGGCCGCTCGCAGGAGATCCAGCGCCTGGTCGGCCGCGCCCTGCGCGCGGTGATCGACCGCGCGAAGATGGGCGAGCGAACCGTGTGGGTGGACTGCGACGTCATCCAGGCCGATGGCGGCACGCGGACCGCCGCCATCACCGGCGGCTTCGTCGCGGTCGCCGATGCGCTGGGCAAAGCCAGCGCCGCCGCGGCCGTGCGCGATTGCGTGGCCGCCGTCAGTGTCGGCATCGTGGGCGGCGTCCCGGTGCTCGACCTCAACTATGTCGAGGACTCCGGCGCGGCGGTCGACATGAACGTCGTCATGACCGGCGCCGGCGAGTTCGTCGAGGTGCAGGGCACCGCCGAGCAGATTCCGTTCGATCGCGCGCGGCTCGACTCGCTGCTCGGCCTGGCTGGCGCCGGTATCCATCGCCTCGTCTCGCTGCAGCGACGTGCGCTCGACGCGCGTGGCGAACGGACCTTCGCGCTCCAATAAGCGTCGCGTCGTTCTCGCGACCCTCAATCCCGGCAAGGTCCGAGAGCTGGCGCAGATGCTCGGCGATCTCCCGATCGAGCTCGTGAGCCTCGCCGACGTTCCCGGTGCGTCGCTGCCGCCCGAAACGGGGACAACGTACGTCGAGAACGCGCTCATCAAGGCTCGAGCTGCGCGACAGCTGACCGGCCACGCGGCGCTGGGCGATGACTCGGGGCTCGAGGTCGATGCGCTCGACGGCGCGCCCGGCCTGCACTCGGCGCGATTCGGCGGGCCGCGGCTCGACGATCGAGGGCGAACGAGCCTGCTGCTGGAGCGCTTGCGCGCGGTGCCGGCAGGCAAGCGCACGGCCCGGTTTCGCTGCGTGATTGCGCTGATCGACGAGCATGGCGGCGCGCGCACGGTGGAAGGTGTTGCGGAAGGTGAGATTGCGCCCGCGCCGCGTGGCGACGGCGGCTTTGGATACGATCCTGTCTTCTTCTTTCCGCCGTTGGGCCGGACGTTCGGCGAGCTCACCGATCGCGAGAAAGAGCGCGTCAGTCATCGCGGGCTCGCCGCTCGTGCGGCACGGAGGCTGCTGACCGGATGATATACTCCTGAGCCCGACGCGCCGACAGCCCGCGGAGACACTGACAAGGAGCATGTCATGACGGACCGACCCGATCTGGTGATCGACGGCGATGGCCACGTGATCGAGGTGAACGAGACGTACGAGCGCATCGATCCGAAGTATCGCGAGCGGCGTCCCGTGTACACGCAGGCGTCACGCGGCTACATCGTGCGGCTCGTGGACGGCAAAGTCTGGGGGCCCGACACGGAGTGCGGATTCGTCGGCGTCAACGGCAATCTCGGTCCGCCGAAGGGCAAGGCGATCCACTATCGGCGGATGGGGACGTACAACCCGTGGGCACGTCTGGCGGATATGGACCGCGACCAGATCGACGGAGCCGTCATCTATCCCACCGACGAGCTGCCGCTGACGGTCACGCACGATGCGGGCTTCGCGGCGGCGCGAGCCACCGCGTACAACGACTGGCTCTACGACTACTGCGAGGTCTGCCCACAGCGACTCAAAGGTGTCGGCATCGTGGCCCTCCAGGACGTCGAGGGCGCCATCGCAGAGATGCAGCGCGCGGTGAGCCGGCTGAAGATGGTCGCCATCCAGATCGGCTGCACGGTGCGCGAAGACACGCTTCTGAGCGATCCACGGCTCACCGACTTTTGGGCGGAAGCGGAGCGCTTGAACATCGCGGTCGCCGTTCACGGGCCCGCGCTGCCGTCATTGTTCCGCGGCTACTTCGACCTCAACCGTCCCGACCACATGCTCGAAGTCTCACACATGGCCCACACGTTCGCGCAGATGATGGCCTGCTCCAACATCGTCACGAGCGGATTGCTGGAGCGATTCCCCAAGCTGAGGATCGCGTTCCTCGAGGCGGGTGCGGGGTGGGTGCCCTACTGGATGCATCGCATGGACGAGTACAACGAGGTGGCGCCCGAGCGGTGGGCGCACATCTCCGCAAAGCCCAGCGAGTACATCAAGAGCGGCCGCGTGTTCTTTTCGTGCGAGCCCGGCGACGAGTTCATCCCGTTCTTCGTCGATCACGTCGGCGAAGACGCGATGCTGTTCGCCTCGGACTATCTGCACTTCGACGCGCTGTTCGTCGGCGAGACCGGACACGATGGCCAGCCGTATCCCGGCACCGTCGCAACGCTGCTCGGCCGCAAGGACGTCTCCGACGCCGCGAAGCGCAAGATGCTTTTGGACAACAGTCTGCGCTTCTACGACATGGACGCCTCGAAGCTCGGCCGGCGTGGGATGCCGGTGACGCGGCCCGAGCCTGAGGAGGCGCGCCGAGCCACAGTGCCGGGGACGATCTCCGCCCGGTAGACGAGCACGAAGGGCGATCAGTCGAGCGCCAGGACGGCGCCGTACTCATCGTCGGTCATGCGAGCGAAGTCGTAACGCGGATAGACGTCTCTCGCGCGGCTGAACAGGAATTCCTCGAAAGCGTTGACGGCGCGGGGACGCAGCGGCTTCGTCACACGACCGAAAGCGATCTGTACCGAGAACCGCTCCGAACCCGCGATGGCTACGAGCTCGAACAGGTTCGGGAACGTGCGCGCCCAGTAGGAGATGAGGTGATATTGCGTCAGGCCGACGTCCGCGTAACCGCGGGCGGTCATCTCGGGCACATCACGATGCGTGATACCGAGGCGGCCTGGAAAGGTCGCGACCTCGGCCGCGAAGAACGCAGCGGCGGCGGATTTCCCGATCAGCTGCTCGATCGCCGTGCGATTACCGGCCCGTGCCCCCGCTTCGATCGCGTCGGCCTGGGCCAGGCGTGCACCGGTGCGCGCGACGTCGGCGAGGCCCTTGATGCCGAACGGATTACCTTTGCGGACGAGGAGCGCGCGGCCACGATTCTTCGAGAAGAATCGCGCCTGCGGCTCCAACACGGCGAGTTTTCGCAGCTGCTTCAAAGGATCGGGGCCAGCCAGGACCGCATCGGGATAGAAGCCGGAGGCCCGGCTGACGTCGAGGCTGAGATTACCCAGCGCGATTCCACCTGCCCGAATCATCTGCACCACGATGGGCTGAGGCAGTGTCACGACCATGATGTTCCGCAGATCGAGGTCGGCGTACTGCGGCTGTGATTTTGCCCACGCGGGAAAGGCCCCGAGAACGTCTTCACTCAGCAGAACCATTAGGTGGTTGCCTTCGCTGAAGATCACCAGGCCTGGCGGCGTTCCGATCTCGCCGACGATGTCCGGCACGGTATCCGTGTGGCCATCGAAGGCCGGCGCGCCCAGCCGTCGCCGCGCTGCAATGGGCCAGACCAGCGACTCGGACGGTACCCTGACGTTCGACTCTTCGGCGCTCGCGGTGTGCTTCGGATGACTTCCGAGAGCGACGGCGCCCAGGACACTGCCAAGAAATCTCCGTCGTTTCATTCTCGCCGCTCCTACATCCGCAGCCTCACGCCGGCGCGTTCTTCCTGAAGCGTCGAGGCCTTGATGCGGTCCTGATCACCCCAGCCGCGATTCATCGCCTCCAGCAACTCCGTCTCACAGAGGTCGAGCAGCCGGGTGGGCACGCGATGCTGTCCCGCCAGATCGCCCACCAAACGGAAGTCTTTGTACGCGAGCGCCAGTGCAAACCTCGCGGCGAAATCGCCGCGAAACAGCGTGGCCGGCATTCGCTTGGTGAACGTCATGTTCTGACTCACGATGCAGCCTTCGCGGAATGCCTCGACGAGCCGCGGCACCGCCACGCCGGCTTTCGCCCCGAGCGTCAGACATTCCGCGAGCAGCAGGTCGATGCTCATCGCGAGCGCATTGTGAACGAGCTTGGTGACCGAGCCGGTGCCGAGCTCGCCGACCCAGACGATGCTTCGGGAAAACGTGTCGAGCACGGGCTTCACGCGCCGCAAGACCGCCTCGTCGCCGCCGACGAAAAGCGTGACCTGTCCCTCGAGCGCGCCTTCCCGGCCACCGTCGAGCGGCGCGTCGAGCAGGTGGGCGCCGCGCGCCATCACCGCGGCGCCGACTTCGCGCACAACCGCCGGCGCATTCGTCGTGTGATCGATCACGATCGCATCGGGCCGCAGTGTCTCCAGCACGCCGCCGGGGCCGCGCATCACGGCCTGCATGTCGGGGGGCCCCGGAACGCAGATGCAGACGACGTCGCACTGCGCGGCCACATCGCGCGCGGTGTTCGCCCAGACGGCGCCGCGTGCGAGGACGGGCGCTGCGGCCTCTTTTCTCAGGTCGTGGACCACGAGCGGAAATCCCGCGCCGAGCACGAAGCCAGCTAGCGGCGCTCCCATGTTGCCCAGGCCGATGAATCCAACACGCATCGCGTCCTCCTAGTCGGAGCCCGGCTTTTCCGGTAGCAGTCCCTCGGGACGCCGGATCATCAGCACGACGAGTACCACACCGACGAGCATCTGTTGCGCCGCAGCCAGCCGCACGCCCGTCAGGAATGGAATCACGTCCTTCGCAAAGCGGCTGCCCTCCAGTAAACCGAGCAGCACGATCGAGCCGACGAGGGCTCCGCGATTGTTGCCACTGCCGCCGAGGATCAGCGCCAGCCACACGAACAGACTCTCCTGTGGCAGAAACATGTTCGGCTCGATGTACGCCAGGTAATGGGCGAAGAGGATGCCGGCCAGACCTGCGACCGCGGAGCCGAGCGCGAACGCCTGGACCTTGAATCGGAATACCGGCTTGCCGGCGACGGCGGCGACCGTCTCGTCCTCGCGGATCGCGCGAAGGACGCGACCGAACGGCGAGCGACGGAGTCGCTCGAGGACCACGTACACCAGCGCGACGGCCGCGAGCACGACAAGGAGATAGAAGACGTCGTAGTGCGCAGAGAAGCGCGCGTGCATCGGCCGAGGAATCGCCGTCACGCCATTCGCACCGCCGGTGAGCCACGCTTCGTTCAGGAGGAATAGCCGCAAAACCTCGCCGAATCCGAGGGTGACGATCGCGAGGTAATCCTCTCTCAGTCGCAGCGCCACCATCGCCAAGGCGGCCGCAGCGGCCGCCGCGACCCCGACGCCAGCCGGCCACGCGAGCAGCAGTGGCGTGCCGCCGACCGCCAGCAGCGCGGACGTATACGCGCCCACGGCGAAGAATGCGACGGCGCCGAGGTTCACGAGCCCGGTGAGTCCCCACTGCACATTGAGCCCGAGCGTGAGCAGGGCGCGCACGCCGACGAGCGTCGCGATCGCGGTCAGATACGCGATCACCGGCGCGGGCTCACGCTCTTGCACCGGCGAGGCCGGTCGGCCGCACGAGCAGCACCGCGAGGATGACGGTGAAGCCGATCGCCGTCTTGTAGGTCGGCGGGATCAGCAGCGTGCCGACTTCCTCCATCACGCCGACGATCAGCGCCCCGGCCAGTGCTCCCGGCGCCGAGCCCACGCCGCCGAGAATGGCGGCCGCGAAGACGGAGATGATCAGGCCACCGCCCATCAACGGATCGATGCTGGCGTCCAGGCCGAGGAAGACGCCGGCGCCGCCGGCGAGCGCGCCGCCACCGAGCGTCGCGTACGCGATGACGCGCTCGGTCGGCACGCCTTTGACCGCGGCGAGCAGGGCATTGTCGGCCGTCGCCCGCATCGCGATGCCGAGCCGGGTGCGAAGCAGAAACATCTGGGCCGCCGCCATCATGACGACCGCGGCGCCGAGGATCAGCAGCTGATCCCGGCCGACGCGAAGCCCGGCGATGCTCGTCGCGCGCATGACCGGCACGTCGTAGCTGCGAAAGTCGTTGCCCCACACGAAGCGCACCACGTTTTCGAGGACGAAGGCGACGCCGATCGACGCGATGGCGAGTGAGAACGGACGCCGCGCCCGCATGGGCCGGAAGGCGATGCGATCGACCGCGAGCGCGACCGCGCCGGTCGCCACAAGGGCGCCGAGCCACGCCAGCTGGATCGGCGCGTGTGCGTCGTGGTTCAGCATCAGGCCGACGTAGGCGCCGACGGTCAGGTAGGTGCTGACGGCGAAATTCGGAAAGCGCAGCAGCCGCCACAACAGGGAGAACGCGACGGCCGGCAACGCGAGGATGCCGCCCGTCACGACGCCGTTGAAGACGTACTGCACGATGGGCGGCATCTCGAGCCGACCGTCAGGGATTGATGACCTGCACGAGCTCGGATTTTCCCTTCCGCACCTGCTGCACGGCGAACGGCGCGGACAGGATGTCCCCGATCGCGTCGAAGTCGCACGACCCCGACGCCCCCTCGTAGTTGATTTTCTTGCCTTCGCCGAGCAGCCGCGCGCCCTCGGCGTAGGAATAGGCCGCGGTGCCCGGCGGGTTGGCGACCGTGCGCAGGTGGTCTTTGATGACTGTGCCCGAGACCTCGCCTTTGCCGGCGGCGAGCGCCAGCGCGACGATGGACATCTGATCCCACGCCTGCGGCGCGTAGGGGCTCTGGTCCGCGCGCGGCACGGCGGCAGAGAATTCCTTGTAGGCGGGCGAGTCGAAGAGCGGCGCGCGATCCATGTTCCAGACTCCCTCGGCGACGTCGGCGCCCACGCCCTCGATGAACTTCGCGTTGATCGCGAAGCTCGGCGCGAGGATCGCGCCCTTGTATCCGGCCTTGTAGATCTCCTTCACCATGACGACGGAGTCCGGCGTGTAACCCTCGAGCATGATGAGGTCCGGATTGGTGGCGAGCACGCGGGTGACCTCGCTCCGGTACGAGGGCTTCTTGTCCTCGTAAATGAGGTCGTCGGTGATCGTGGCGCCGGCCGCTTTGACGATCCCCGTGAACGCATCGCCGAACGAGCGGGCGTACGGTGTCTGCAGCGCCAGGTAGGCGACGCGCTTCCATTCCTTTTTCGTCACGGCGAACTTCGCGTACATGCGCCCTTGCAGATTCGTGTTGGGCTGCGTGCGCGCAACGTAGCCCTTGTGATCGCCTTGGGTCACCGCGTCCGCGCCCGACACGCCGATGAGGAATACCTTGGCCTCGACGCAGAGTGGTTTGACCGCCAGCGTCACCGCGGACGCCCACGTCGACACGATCGCGACGACCTTGTTCACGTCGATCAGCTTTCGCGCCGCGCGCACACCGGCCTCTGCGTTCGTCTGGTCGTCCTCGTGGAACAGCTGGATCGAGCGCCCCGCGATGCCGCCGGCCTTGTTGATGCGCTCGACCACGGCCACCACCGCCCGCTGCATGTCGGGTCCATACGAGCCGCCGGCGCCGGTCAGCGGGCACAACGTGCCGATCGGGAGCGGCTCCTTCGACTGCGCCGACACACGCGCCGGCACACCGAGCACCAGTCCCGCCGCTGCCGAGGTCTTGAGAAGCTCTCGTCGCGTCATCGTCGTCATGGCTCGATCTCCCTGGTGGCGTCAGCCGCCGAGATAGAGACGTCGGATGTCCGGATCATTGTCGAGCGTCGGGCCAGCGCCTTCGGCGCGGACACGGCCCATCGCAAGCACGTACGCGCGCTGGCATAGCCGGAGCGACTCCCGCGCGTTTTGCTCCACGAGCAGGATGCCGAGCCCGCGCGCGTTGATCTCGCGAACGCGGTCGAAGACGAGCCGCTGCAGCGCAGGCGCGAGGCCGGCCGACGGCTCGTCGAGCAGCAGCAGCTGTGGATCGACCATGAGCGCCATCGCCATCGCGAGCATCTGGCGCTCGCCGCCCGACAATGTTCCGGCCCGCGCGCGGCGGCGCGCGCTGAGGGCGGGAAAGAGCTCGAGCGCGGCGCGCGCTCGGTCGTCGAATGAGCGTGAGGCCGTCCAGGCGCCGATCGCCAGGTTCTCCCACACGCTGAGCGCCGGGAAAACATTCGCCTCCTGAGGCACGTAGCAGAGTCCAGCCGCGACGATGCGCTCGGTGCCGGCGCCCGTGAGGTCCACGCCGCCCAGCGTGATTCGCCCGGCGCGCGGCGGCACCAGGCCGGCGAGCGTCTTGAGCAGCGTCGATTTGCCGGCGCCGTTCGGACCGATGATGGCGACCAGCTCACCGCGTCGCACATGAATCGAAAGTCCACGCAGGACATCGGCATCACCATACCCGGCCGACAGGTCCTGCACCTCCAGCAGCGGCGTCACGCGGTCGTCCCGAGATAGGCTTCGAGCACGCGAGAATCGCGCCGCACCGTCGCGAACGGACCCTCGACCAGCTTGCGCCCCTGGGCCATCACGATGACTGGATCGCAGAGCTCCATGACGAGATCCATGTCGTGCTCGATGAGCAGGAACGTGTGCCCCCCGCGCTGCAGCGCGCGGATGGTGTCGACGAGGGACCGCATCAGCGTAGGATTCACCCCGGCGCCGGGCTCATCGAGCAGGATGATACGCGGCCCGCTCATCAGCACGCGCGCGAGCTCGAGCAGCTTCTTCTGGCCGCCCGACAAGGTTTCCGCCGGCGCGCCGGCAAGGTGCGCGAGCTCCATGGACGTGAGGATCGCGTGAGCGCGTTCGCGCGCGCGATGCTCGCCCGCGCGCACACGGCTCGGCGCCGTGAACACCCGCGCCAGACTTTCTCCGGGCTGATCCGGCGCATACAATGCGACGTTTTCGAGCACCGTCATCCTCGCGAGCGGCCGCGGAATCTGAAACGTACGCCCGACGCCGCGCTGGGCGATTGCGTGCGGCGACAACCCATCGAGCCGGTCGCCGCCGACTCGAATCTCGCCGCTGTCTGCCGGGGCCAGGCCGCTGATCACGTTGAACAGCGTCGTCTTGCCCGCGCCGTTTGGACCGATGAGCCCAGTGATCGAGCCTTCCTCGACCGAGAGCGTGCAGTCGGCCAGCGCCTGGACGCCGCCGAAGCGCTTGCTGACCCTGGTGACGCTGAGGAGCGTGGCCGTGGGGGTCCTCCGAATCGCCGCGTATGATACGTCAGCGCCGGAGAGTCGTCAGCGTCTCAGACGGAATGATAAGATTCGCCGTGAAATCGGGGTGTGGCGCAGCCTGGTAGCGCACCTGCTTTGGGAGCAGGGGGCCGGAGGTTCAAATCCTCTCACCCCGACCACTTTTACTCCCGCCCACGAGCCGCTGTTGTGCGGGTTCTGTGCGGGAACAGTCTCCGCTACTGGCAGGCTCGACCGACGCGTTGATTCACTTATATCGTGAAGGCCGAACACGGGTGTCACTGTGTCCTCGTGACGGGTCACAATCTGGCGCGACGATATCTGGGATCATCATTTTCTAGAATGATTCGCGCGTTAGATAGCTTGGCACTCAATAAGCACAACCATTTTTGAAGCGACCAGCCGCGGGACGCCAGGCGCAAAAGAAAGAGAATGCTGGCGAGTGGGGTCTTCCTTGAAAGGAGCACCTACCGATGGACGGTTCCAGGCTGATCGCCTGGGCAATCGTACTTGTGCTGGCGGCGTTCGGACTTGCGGTTCTCGGCGGTCCTCAGGCGTTCGTCGGCCACATCGCACAACTCGTAGTCGAATCGCCGACAGCGGGGGCGCTTCTCGGTACGATCGTTAGCGAAATAAAGCTGTTTACTTGGGACCTCTTCCCGTTTGCCGTGCTCTCTCTTCTGTTGTGGATCAGGGTCCACTAGTAAGTAGCGACGTAGCGCAGCAGCGCTTCAAGCTCGGCTGCGGTCATCGGCGAGGACGTTAGCGCCCGAAGAGTCGGGGGCACGGTACACCCTTTAGACACCGTTGCTCCGATGAATCCCGACGACCTATCGTGATTGAAAGGAGCCCAGACGCCCGCTCACGGGGGACGATGATGCGCGGTGTGGTCTTGGAACTGGTGGTGGTCCTTCTAGCCGGCTGCGCGCTCGTCGACATTGGCCAAGCGACCCACCGCGAATGGAGCCGCGACGGGGCCACGGAACAGGATCTAGCCCGCGATCGGCTAACTTGCACACAGCAAGCGGCTCGTCCGACACCTGCCGGCGAGCCCACGATTTCCACGGCGGCAGCTGAGTCCAGACGCTTCAGCGCTTGCATGGAAGCCAAGGGCTGGCGATGAATACCTTAGCTGCAGAAGCGACAACGGCCTGCTCGCGTCAGCCGGATAGAGCAGATCCATTTAGAGACGGGCTAAAGACGGGCGTCATGAGCTTCTGAGTACGGCGCCATGGACCTCAGGAGTCCGTTCGACCGGCTGCCGAGCGTTACATATCCAGGTACCATTGTTACTGAGTCCCACAGTGCCACTTTGTGGGATGCGTTCGAGCAAGGAGGTTCCCATGATTCTCCGCACGATGCTGTTGATCTTGTTGACTTTGTTGCTGGCCGCAGCTCCGGCCCTGGCGAAGGGCGGCGGTGGTGGAGGTGGCGGGGGTGGCGGCGCCGCAGGTGCGGGTAATGGAAACTCCGGCGGCGGGCATGGCGTTGGCAATGGCGGCAGTAACGGCGCTGAGCCGACAGCTGACGTTTCGCCGGGAGCTGGCCGTGGGACCGCGTTATCCAATCCTGGAAGCGCGCACCGCTCGGACACCGCGACAGACAACCTTTCGGCGCCGACTCCCGGGAAGGCCAAGCCGCGCAGCGGTGTAAAGCCGGGATCCGGTCGGGTCGGAACGGTGCCGACGACGAACGGACACTAATAACACGATCGGACAAACGCGCGTTGATATCCAGCCCGCGTTGACGTCGTAGCCTGAGACCGCAAACGGCCGGGGGACTGCCCTCGGCCGTTTGTGCTTTCGTTGCCACAACCGGTTCGGTCGTCGCCTAGAGAGAACTCGTGGAGAGAAATCTCACCGAGAAACAACCGTCCCAGATAGGCTCTTAACTACGCCGTCGCGGTGAATCCGCCGCGGCTACGATCGGTCGCCTACAGCTCTAAGAACGGCGAGCGCGACGATGGGCGCGATACCGAGTCCCTCGGCCAGCTTGGCGAATGTGGCGGGTGAGGGTCGCTTCCGCCCGTTCTCCACCTCTCGAATGTAGGCAGGGCCGACGCCAATCGTCTTAGCCAAGTACGCCCTGGTCATCTGGCGAGCCCTCCGCATTCTCGTGAAGACACGGCCGAGTTCGCGGAGCGAAGTTGCTGGCAGCGCACTCGTAGATAGCGCGGATGCGAGTTGCGACGATCGGTCATCGGCATAAGCCAGGTTCACGGCCTGCCTCCTCGCGCAAGGACCCACTCGCGGCGGGACGCGACCGCCGCGCAAAGCTACAGCAAGGCAAACGGTGAACCAAACGCCGCCACGATCACTATCCTGGCGAATTAGTTGAACTACAGCTTGCGGCATGCTCATTCGTTCGGAGGACGCCGGTCAGTATTTGGTCGGCCACCCGCGGAAGCGGCGAGGCTTTGATCGGCCCGACTGCTACGACTCATCGTGGATCGGAGTTCTCCGCCGGTGCCGCATCGGCTCCGTTGCTTTCCACCCCACTGCACCCCGCAGCTTCACCATCGCGGACAGGCAATGCCCCGTGAAGTCGATCCGCGTATACGCCCGATGCCGCTCGTGGAAGAATGCTCCGGCGAACTCCTCGAGCCGAGGTGACACCGCGGACGTGCCGTTGCCAAGGTCGAATCGGCCAGCGTTCGGCGCAATCTGAAACTCGTAGTTCTTCCGCATCTCGGTTGTGATGTGCTGATCGATGGCCTTCAGCAGATCGCTTGGACGGCCGGCGTCCTGTAAGACGCGAGCGGCGGTCGCCAACCCCTCCACCGTCGCGCAGGTATTGTGTGCGCGAGGCTCGCTCAGCCATTTCATCGCGTTCAGGGTCTGCTGCTCGATGAACGATGCGAAGCGGGCGTCTCTCGTCGTGTCCCATCGGACGGCGGCCGCCATCGTCCCCCACTGATAGAACGAGATCGAAAACGACGCGCCGTACTGTTTGATCAGGGAGTTTTCCAACGATGTCAGGATCGAACGAACCGTCGGATCGCCCGGCCGGCGCCGTTCGTAGTAGGCAAGCGCGAGCCAGCCCTCACCGTCGGCGAACGGCGATACGTGGATCTTGGTCGGCGTCACTCGGAAGCCGTGCCCCGCCACGTGCAGGGCGGCAAGGCCACGGAGCCACCGCGCACCGGCCGCCTCGAACCGACGGTCTCCCGATGCGTCGGCGTATTGCATTTCGGCGAGCAGAGCCACTGCGGTCGCTCCGGCCGACATTTGCGCGTACTCGGGCTGAAGCCCGAGGACGGCGCCGTCGCCCGCCGGCTGATAGAGCAGGCCGAGTCGGTCAAGGACCGAGGCGAGCTTGTGACGGCCCCTCGGCACCGCGAGGAGACCGCTCGCTTCCACCATTCTCTGCAGATCCTTCTCCGTGGTCGCCACCGCATCGGCGGAGGGCGCCGACACTACAGCAGACACCGACCTCGCCGTGGCGCTCCCCGAACCGGGAACGCTGGTGCTGCTGCTCACGGGAATCGGAGCGGGCGCCGCGGTCTTCATCCGACGACGCAAATAACCGCAAACTCGCGCCAGGACTCATCCCTTCCCTCCTCGCGCCGTTTCGTGCGGGCGTAGCCCGCGCAAACTGCGACTCCTCGAACGCGTGGTATAACTGGCGGCGGCAACAGGCACGGCTAGTGCCCGACCACTATTCGTCGATTCGAGGGAGCGATGAAAGCTCAGATCTTGGTCGCCGTCCTCCTGCTCTTGGCGCTCGCGCCGCCCGCGATGGCGTTCAACTGCCCCGTCGTCATCAAGCAGGCCGAGGACAACATCAAGAAGGCCGAGGCGACAAAGACCAACGCCGACACCAAGCCGCTCATCGACGAAGCCAAGAAGCTGGTGGCCGAGGCGAAGGCGCACCACGAGAACGCGAAGACCAAGAAGGACCACGGTGACGCGATCCGTAAGGCGAAGACGGCCTCGGCCTACGCCGAGGAAGCGATCACCCTCGCCTCGCCCTGACCACATTTAAAGATCAGGTTGTCCTCATCACCGGCGCGTCGTCCGGCATCGGCGAGGCGCTGGCGCGGGAATTCTCGCGCGCGGGCGCGGCCGTCGTCCTGGCCGCCCGACGCACCGATCGGCTCGAGCAGCTTACAGCCGAGTTGACGGCCGCCGGCGCGCGCGCCATCGCAGTACGCTGCGACGTGACGGTCGACGGCGATCCGGACCGCGCGGTCGCGGCGGCGCGCGAGCGCTTCGGCGCCGTGGATGTCGTCGTCGCCAACGCCGGCTTCGGCGTGGTGGGCCCCGTCGCGCTGCTCACGCTCGACGACTATCGGCGCCAGTTCGAGACGAACGTCTTCGGTGTGCTGCGCACCGTTTACGCGGCGCTCCCCGACGTGCGGCGCCGGCGCGGACGCATCGCGATCATCGGCAGCGTCAGCGGCCACATCGCGACGCCCGGATCATCGCCATATGCGATGAGCAAGTTCGCCGTGCGCGCGCTGGCCGAGGCGCTCGGGCACGAGCTCTTTCGGTCGGGCGTCTCGGTGACGCTCGTCAGCCCGGGCTTCGTGGCGTCCGAGATTCGCCGCGTCGACAACCAGGGCGTGCTGCGCGCCGACACACGCGATATCGTGCCGAAGTTCTTGATCGTGCCGACCGACCGGGCAGCGCGGCACATCGTGCGCGCTATCGCGCGCCGGCGGCGCGAGGTCGTGGTGACCGGTCACGGCAAGGTCTTCGTGTTCCTGCACCGTCACGCGCCGTGGCTCACCTCGACGGTGATCCGGACGTTCGGCGTCAGGAGTCGGGGCGAGCCGAAGCGCTGATCGCGCGACGCTCGGCGAGATATGCGGCCAGCGCCGGCTGCCACGCTCGGGGCTCGGGCATGCCGAGCGCGCGCAGCGTGTCGTGCGCGAGCACAGAGTAGAGCGGGCGCTTCGCACGCGCGCCGTACTCTGCCGAGGTCACCGCGCTGAGCGATGCCGTCACGCCCTCGAGCCGGAAGATCTCTCGCGCGAAGTCGTGCCACGACGTCTCGCCCGCGCTGGTCGCGTGGCAGAGCCCGACATGTCCAGAGCCGATCACACGCCAGATGGCGCGCGCGAGGTCGAGCGTGTACGACGGGCCGAGGACTTGATCGGCGACCACGCGCAACGCACGGCCCGCGCGCGCTAGGCCGAGCATGGTCTCGACGAAGTTCGTGCCGCCCTTGCCGGCGCTTTTCGCCACGCCGAACAGTCCCGAGACGCGGATCACCAGCGCGCGCTCGCAGCGCTCGCGGGCGAGCCGCTCGCCCGCGAGCTTCGAGGCGCCGTAGGCGCCGAGTGGATTCGGCGCGTCGGCTTCGGAGTAAGGCGCGCGCTTGAGGCCGTCGAAGACATAGTCGGTCGAGAAGTGTACGAGTGTCGCGCCGAGGCCTTGACACACATCGGCCAGGGTGCCGACGGCCTCGGCGTTCAGTGCGAACGCCCGCTGCGGCTCCTGTTCGGCGGCGTCGACCGCGTTCCACGCGGCCGTATTGAGCACGTGCGTCGGTCGCAGCGTGCGCAACGCGTCGTGCACACTTCGCGCGTCGAGCACATCGAGATCCGCGTGCGCCGGCGTGAGCAGCGTCCCCGGGAGGTCGAACGTTCGCGCGAGATCGAAACCCAGCTGGCCCGTTGCACCAATGAGGACGTAGCGGCCGTCTGGCCGGCTCACGAGCTCATGGGATTGCGCAGTGTCGTTCGGGCCATCGCGTGGGCGTGGCTGGCAGCATACCAAAGGCGCCGACCTTGTCGGCTTGCCGGCGCGGGCGGTAGCATCACGACAGCATGAAGCGTCGTGCGGATCCGTGACGTGGTACACCCGGGCGGCCGAAAACACATGATGGACGTCCAACTCCCCGGGATCAGCGGCGTCGAGGCGTTTCGCCAACTTGGAGCGGCTCCAGCCATCGGGAGATGACGTTCTGGCTCCCGATGCTTCGGCGTGCAGCCGCGGTGTGCATCGCGGCACTGTTGAGCCATGGGCTCTCCGACGCGGCCCACGCGCAGACGCCAACGATACCCCTGCCGTCGGACCTCAACGTCGATCCGCCGGCCGTCGACGTCCCCGCGAGTGTTTCGCGATTCGTCGGCGCCTGGGCGAACGGTGCCTGGGATGGTGTGCTCCCTCACGTTCTTATCGTCGAAATGGTGGATGGTAGCGGTCGGGCGCGGGTCGTGTACGCCGTGGGTGACTCCGCCGAGGCGAACGTCACGCGGGGGTACCGGCGCATGACGGGGCGGATCGTGGCCGACCTGCTGACTTTCGATCTGGGCGAGGGGGCCTCGGTGGTGTACCACATCGACGGCGACTCGCTGCGCGGCACGTACACGAGCGGCCGGCGCCGCTCTACGGTCACGCTGACGCGGGCGACGGTCGCCGACGCGATGGCGGTGTCGGCGACCGTGCCAGGCGTAGTCACCGGGACGACGGTACGCATTCCGATGACGGAGTCGGGCCCCATCGGCAAGCGCGTCACGCTCGAGGCGACTCTCTATCGTCCCGCCGGCAACGGTCCGCACCCCGCGTTGCTCTTCAACCATGGCTCGACCGGAGGTGGAACGGTGGCGCTCTCGGTGACGATGCGCCCAAGCCGTCAGGCGCGGTTTTTCGTCGAGCGCGGATTCGCCGTACTGGCGCCGATGCGACGGGGCCGCGGGGGCTCCGAGGGCACACCCGCGGAGCACGAGGGGACGTGCGACGCTGACGTTCTAGGGGCGGGGCTGGCGCGCGCGATCGAGGACGTGGACGCGGCGATGGCTTATCTTCGCTCCCAGCCATGGGGTGATCCGACGCGGGTGGTAATCGCCGGGCAGTCGCGAGGTGGCATCCTGGCGGTCGCGTATGCGGCGGAGCGGCCGGGGACGGTCCGCGGCGTGATCAACTTTGCCGGCGGCTGGACGAGCCAGCGCTGCGACGGGGGTGGCCGCGGCTTCAACGAAGCGACGTTCGGCTCGGCCGGCGGCCGGACCCGCACTCCGATGCTCTGGCTCTATGCCGAAGAGGATAGGTACTACTCGGCGGAGTGGATTCGGCGTTACTACGAGGCCTTTGCCCAGGCCGGCGGCGTCGCGACGTTCCGGCTGTTTCCCGCGTTCGGCGCCGACGGCCATCGCCTTGTGGACCGGGTCGAAATCTGGAAGGTCACGGCCGACGAGTTTCTGCGACGGTTGAATCTCTCGTCGCGATAGAACGGAATGTGGTGATCGACGATCAAGTTCGAGCTGGTGATCAACCTCAAGACCGCGAAAGGCTGGACCATCGGCGACGAGCGGTGGACGCGGCGGATCAGCGTCAATCCCAACCGTCCTGCCGTCGCCGTGGAGGGCGATGGTGGGCAACGGAGAGCAAGATGACGGTCAGGCGAGTGCTGGGCATCGGGCTGGACCCGTACACCGTTGACTTCGACACCGAGTTCTTCCGAGGCAAGTCGCTCAACGCGGACGTGATAGCGGGCGAGATCAAGGCCGAGGGGGTGCGCATCCGGGCGATGGGGCACGACTTCGAGGCGCTGCTGATCGACGCGCGCGGCGGGGCGGCGGCGGCGAGTGCGGCTGCCCGCGCCGCATTGGCTCGGCGCCGGTGGACGTGGTGGTGATCGGCGGCGGCGTCCGCTTCGATCCGGCACAGACGCCGATGCTGGAGGCGCTGGTGAACGTGGTGATCGAGGCGGCGCCTGGGGTGCGGATCGCGTTCAACACTTCGCCGACCGACACGGCGGAAGCGATTACGCGAGCGTCGTGATCACGCGCGTGCTCCT
>Ga0075423_10001214_pt1 | contig 22354 bp, 26 predicted proteins | sample SoiMethybrSBSTD2_FD_80114 | JGI IMG/M metagenome (GOLD analysis project Ga0075423, IMG submission 80114) | Bulk soil microbial communities from a Populus tree surrounding site in Tennessee, USA - Soil MetaG P. TD hybrid SBSTD2 | ecosystem: Environmental > Terrestrial > Soil > Tree plantation... | reverse complement strand
CCCCTTGGCGCCGGTAGCTCAGCCCGGATAGAGCGGGGGACTTCTAATCCCTAGGTCGCAGGTTCGAATCCTGCCCGGCGCGCCACCCTCGTTCAGATGTCTTCGACCGTCGACGCTCCCGCCGGCGCTGAGGAGCTCGATCGACCTCTTGCCATCACACCAAGGAGCGGAAGGCACAGGAGCGACACGATCCCACTCAGCGCGAAGACGGACCGCGGACCGAACGATTGGACGATCAGACCGGCGATCGCGAATGCGATCGCGTTCGCGATCAGACCGATCGTGCTGAAAGTCGAGAAGATCCGCCCACGGAAGGCGTCCACGGACCGTCGTTGGATCAGAGAGAAGCCGGCAACGTCTTCCACGCCGCTGGCGATCGCGACCAGGCACATGAGCACGACCACCGGGATGAACCACGGCGAGACGGCGATGAGGCCGTTGCCGATCGCGATCCCGACGACCCCGATGCCGATGCCGAGGATGTCTTGGTCTTCTCGGAACGCCCGGCCGATCAGGCTCCCGATGATCGAGCCGCCTCCCCAGGCGGCCTCGAGGATCCCGAACGCGAGCGCTCCGGCCCCGAGCGCCCGCGCCAGCGGGAGTTCGCCGACGAGGACGATGTCGACCGCGAAGTAGCCGGCGGCCCAGATGACGAGGAGTGCTCGGAGGACCGGCTCGCGCAGCACCAGCCCGAAGCCCCGGAAGAGCCCGCGCCGTGCTTCGTCAGCTCGTTCGTCATCGGCCTCGGTGGCCCGGAACGGCATGCGGAGCGAAGCGATGGTCATGGCGGCGATCAGGTACGTCGCAGCGTCGATCCCGAACACGACCGATCGTCCGGCCCCGACGTAGACCGCTCCGCCGACGATCGGGCCGACGAGGCGGCCGATATTGAATGCGACGGCAAGCGTGCCGTTGGCCCACTCCAGCTGCTCCTCGCCGACGAGGTTCGGTAATGCCGCGCTGAACGCTGGCCATCCCGCACGCCCGACGATCGACGCTGTGAACGCGATCGTCACGAGCGCGACCGGCCCGTTCGCCGTGATCAGCGCCAGCGAGCAGACAGCTGCCGCCAGGTCGGATGCGATGATGATCCGCCGACGATCGAACCGGTCGGCGAGCCACCCGGCCACCGGAGTGAACAGCCCGTTGACGCCGAAGCTCGTGAAGAACCAGACCGACAGCCAGATCGCGGACCCGGTTCGGTCGTAGAGGTAGAAGCCGAACGCCACGGCCGTGGCATCCGACCCCAGGGCGTTGACGAGCCCTCCCGCCGCGATGCGATAGATCGCAGGACGACCAGGCTCTCGGATGATCCATCGGTCGAGGCCGAGATCCGAAGCCGGCATCCGCCGAGCCTAGCGTTCCTCTCGGCGCCCTCCTCGCTGATATCCCCGCCCAGAAAAGGGTCGTCACGAAGGGCGGACCGCTCCCCGTACCGCCTTGGCGAGCTAGCTCACGACGACGGTGTCGCTCATCTGTGGGCCGTGCACGAGGCACACGAAGGTATAGGTCCCGGGTCGAGCGGCGAGGAAGGAGTGGTCCGTGCCGTACGACAACAGCCCGGAGTTCACGAACCGCCCTCTCCTGCTCAACTTGTTCGAGGTCGTCGGGACGATCGCCTTCGTGTTGAAGACGAGCTGGAAATCCGTCGGCGAGACGCAGTCCGCCGGTGATGCGGCCGGCGTGTCGGGACCCGCGACCTCGCATTGCGTCACGATGAATGGCACCTTGGCCGCCGACTTCTTCGGGAACGTGGCCGTATGGATCTCGAAGTTGCCCAGCACGCGAAGGCTGTCGCCGACGCGCAGGTGGATCTTCCGATCCGGGTACTCGTCCGCGCTCACCTGGTTCCAGAACCCGCCCGCCCAGATCGTCACGCGAGAGTGGGCACCGACGGACGTGCGCTTGATGGTCTGTGCCAGATCGTCGGCGATCGATCCATCGCTGGTCCGAGCTTGGCGGACCTGCTGCGTGGTCTGATCCGCCACGTCCTGTGGGCTGGGGATGGCCTTGAGGGCGTCCACGACCTGGAGGCGGACCTGCATCCCCGAATGGATCAGGCACAGGAAACTGTACCGTCCAACCGGAGCGGTCACGTTCACGTAGAACTGCGGCTGGCTCCCGGGGTTCGAGAACTGGAATCCGCTGTTGACGACGGATGTCCCGTCGAACGTGCACGGGTTCCCCGAGGTGCCGCAGGAGGGATCGGACGGGGCCGCGACGGCGGGGTTCAGGTCGACCTCGTTGTCGTCGCCGCCCACGGTGGTATCGGGGACCTGCAGTGCCCACGGGAAAGTCGAGGGGTTCTGCGGACCGCCGGGGCCTTGATTGTTCGCCCGCCACGCCGCGGCGTTCCCGAGGGGAACGGCAGTGGCGGTATGCGGCGTCCCCACCCCTCCCCACGCGGCATCGACGGTGTCGCCTTGGTGCACCTTCAACGTCCCGTCCGGGAAGAATCGGAGGAATGACCACGGCTCCCCCGCGGGCGGTTTCGCGTCGAGCTGCAGCCGGAACGTATCCGGTGCCGCCTGGGCTATCGGGACGAACGCGAACATCATCACCAACACCGAGACGACGGTCGACGCGACGAGGGTCCGCTTCATCTCTCTCCGTTCCCTTTCCTCGAGGGTCTGAGGAGCTTACGAAGCGCGCGGGCGCTCGCGCAAGGCCCCACGGGGCCGAACTCGATCGGGATCTCACCAGCCGATCTCGTAGGCCCACGTGCCGGTGCCGGCGGCCGGATTGACGGGAACCGTCAAGATGACGCCGGCGACCGGCGCGAGGATCTCCTCGACGACCTCGCCGTACGCGTCGACGATCGTCGCCAACCGTTGTCCCGCCGTGACCTCGTCCGCGAGCGCGACACCGTGCTCGAAGAATCCACCTCGCGAGGGCGTCACGATGCGGAACCCGTGGAGGACCTTCGGTTCGGGAGTCGGTTGCACGTCCTCATCGATCGTGCCGAGCGTCCGAAGGACGTTCCACACCCCGTCGAACGCCCGATCGACCGTGGCAGGCGAGGGTGGGAGTCCACCTCCCGCCTCGATCAGGATCGACGGCACGCCGGCCTGGGAGAGGCGGACGAACAACGCCCCGTCGAGGAGACCGGGATCGGGGCCTTCGCCTCCTCCCATCCGATGCTCGTACGCGAAGGGCGACCCGTATGCCCGCGCCATCTCGGCGCCGACCTCGTCGCCGTCGACGAAGAGCGTCCAGTCCACCGTGTCCGACGGAACGCCCGCGCTGTGCAGGTCGATGAACCGGCCGCCGCGCTCGGAGATGACGTCGAAGTACCGGTCGTCCATCTGCGATTCGAGGTAGGTGGGCGCGAGCGGGTGTTCCCGGCTCAGGACCCCGAACCCGGGCACGTTGCCGATCGGCATCACGACGACCGTGCCCCGGACGGCGCTCGGATCGAGCGCCCGCTGCAGACGCATCGCGACGAGCGACGCGTGGACCTCGTCGCCGTCGCGGGCGGCCATCACCCACACGGTCGGCCCCGGTTCGCCCCGGATGACGGTGTACGGGACGTCGATCGCCGATCCGCCGGGCATCTCGCCGAGCCGGAGCGAGCCGGTCGCGCGCCTCCGTGCGTCGCCGGCGAGCAGACCGTCCAACTCGGTGAGGGACACGAGCCCGAACGTTAGCCGAAGCCGGAGCCGCTACGCTTCGCGACGTGTTGACCGACGACGACCGGCGACTCCTCGGTGCTCCGCACTTCGCCGTGATCGCCACACTCATGCCCGACGGGTCTCCGCATACCTCCACGGTGTGGGTCGACACCGATGGTGACGACATCCTCGTGAACACCGCCGAGGGCCGCGTGAAGCCGGTCAACGTGCGCCGCGACCCTCGAGTCGCCATCACGGTCTGGGATCCCGACGACCCGTACCGTCAAGTGATCATCCGCGGTCACGTGACGGAACTCACGCACGACGGAGCCGAAGATCACATCGACGAGCTGTCTCGCCGCTACACGGGCCGGTTCCCGTATCCGTGGCGTGACGACGGCGAGCAACGCGTGATCCTTCGGATCCGACCCGCCTCGGTGATCCACCCGGATTGATGGATCTGGCGAGCTGGCTCCGCGAGCACCGAGCGGAGTACAACCGCTGGGCGGACCGTCACACGATCCTGATCTGGTCGGTCGTCGCGGTGCTGGTCGCGTTCCTCCTGATCCTGCTGGCAGCGAGCCTGAGCCATCCGCTGCCACAGCTCCCGGGCAGCTCGAGCGCGCCCGGTTCGGGGCCGGGCCACCTCACGTAGCCCGGCCCCGGGGACGTCAGTCCATCATCGAGCCGAGACGGCTCTCGATCGACTCCGCCGTGTCGCCCGTCTTCTCCTTGATGAGGCCGACCAGGCGGTCCCACTTGCCCTCCGTCTGATCGATCTCGTCGTCCGTGAGGACGCCCCAGGACTGCTTCACGCGCCCCCGCATCTGGTCCCACTTGCCTTCCCATTGCATCCGACGTCCGTCGTCCATCTCGGGTGCCTCCCCTCTCGTATGCGTCCGGCACATACCCGCACGTGTGTTGCGGCGAAACCAAGGCTTGAGTCAGGCCAACCTTGGGTTGTGGGACGGGCCGGTCTGCCTCCGGACCTCGGAACGCGACGGGCTTCTGGCACGAGCCCCTCCGGATGGACCGCCAGGCCGTGCCGCAGGGCTCAGCGGAACCGGAACCGCACGTACGACGACCAGGCGCCCAGGTGGTCGGCGTCACTCGCGAAGTGCGATCGGACGCGGAACGTGTACCCCCTGCCTCCGGCAACGTGGAGGAAGATCTGGTCCGTCCCGTCCGAGCCGAGCTTGAAGGTGTCGATCGGGGACGGCAGGTCGTGCCACCGGCCGCCCGACAGGTACTGGACGGCCACCGTCACGATCCCCCCCGGATGCTTCGGCTTCACGACGAACCGATAGAAGGCCTTGCAGCAGTCGTAGATCGCAAGGTCACCCTTGTGATCGTCGGCGTGGACCATCGAACCGATGACCACCACGCGCACGTTCACGGTCACCTTGGCGCTCGCGCTGCCGGTTAGGTCGCCGTTCCCGGAGAAGACCGCTCGATAGTCGGCGTTCCGTGACGGCTCGATCGTCAGCTTCGCGACCCCATGCTCGTTCGCGGTCGCCGAGCCGATCTTCGCCTTCGTCCCGTCGACGAACCGGAAGAAGTTGACGGTCGGGGAACCCACTGAACCGGCCAGGTCCGCGCGGAGCGTGACGGCGCGTCCGAACTCCACGGTCGAGGCGCTCGGCGTGAGGCTGAGCGACGTCTGGCCCCTCGTGACCGTGACGTCGCGCTCGGGGCTCGTCGCAGCGTCGTGCGTCCCGTCGCCCGCCCACGTGCCCCAGTACGCGAAGTCGCCGCCCCCGGCAGGCGCGACATCGATCGAGAAGCTCAGGTCCGCCCCGAGCGGCGCCGTGCCGATGACCGACTCGACGTCGTGCGGGTCGCGCTGATGGATCGTCACGGAGCCCGAGGGCACGCACCCGCCCTCCGGGCTCGAGAGCGCGCCGCTCAGCGTGACCGTCGAGCCGAAGCCGATCGTCGAGGCCGAGAGCGCCAAGCTCAGGCTCGTCGCGAGCTTCTGGCCGCCGGCGAGCTGCGTGAACACGGTGGCGCCGCCGACCTCGCCGACGCCTTCGGCGCCGGCGAGGTCGGCGGCCCCGTCGCCCGCCAGGTCGCCGACCGAGGTCGACGGGTCGCCGCCCGTCACGTCGGTCGCCGGGAAGGAGCACGGCGCCGCGAGCCCGCCCGCGTTCTGCTGTACGTAGATGCGCACGACGCCGTTGCGGAACGTCGCGACGTCGGTGAGACCGTCGTCGTTCAGGTCGCCGATCTCCTTCGCGTCGAAGCTGGGGCCGCCCACCGAGGTGAACGAGCCGAAGGTCGCGTCGCCGGCGCCGGCCGCCCACGCGAGTCCCGTGCCGCCCGTCTGCGCGACCACGAGGTCGGCCATCCTGTCGTGGTTCACGTCGGCCAGGAACGCGCGCGTCACGGCGACCGACAGCGGCACGTCGGTCCGCGCGAAGGTGTGCAGCGTCGGATCCTGCAGGAACACCGGCAGGGACTCGTTCGCGCTGCCGTCGATCGCGAAGTCCGTCAGACCGTCATCGTCGACGTCGCCGAGCGAGAGCCCCAGGTTCGGAACGCCGCTCGCCACCGTGGTGCCTTCGCCGAAGCCGCCGAGCACGAGCTGCGGCCTCACGACGACCGAGAACCCCGACGTGCTGTAGACGAGGTCGTCGCGGCCGTCGCCGTTCATGTCCGCGACGGCGAGGTCCTTGACGGCGACCGGCGAGATCGTGCTCGGAGCGCCGAGCGTGCCGCCGGACTCCAGGAAGACGTCGATCCCGGAGGCCGGCGTGCCGGCGACGGCCGCGACCGCCAGGTCGCCGTTCCCGTCGTGGTTCAGGTCGCCGACCGCCAGCACGTAGCCCTCGCTCGAGGCGCTCGGCGTCACGGAGAAGGTGGGCGTGGCCGGGAGATCGCCGCTCGGCCCCTGTTCGAAGACGAACACCCGGTGGTCCGTCTCGACCGCACCCCCACCGCCGGTCGCGACGATCAGGTCCGCCAGGCCGTCGCCCGTGACGTCCCCGATCGCGGTCGCCACGGGGGTCGACGTCCCGATGGCGACGTGCGACGAGGTGAAACGAGGATCCGGGGCGAGGACGGGCGCGGCCGCGGCGGGGACCGCACCGATCGCGAGCACGCACGCGGCGAGCGCGGCGCAGCACGCAGCCGTACCGGCTCGCATCAGCGAACGTGAGAGGGAGTGGGACAAGGGCCTCGCAGGATAGCCCCCGGTCAACCGCAGAGCATCCACCGGAGGGAGGACGTCCATCGGGATAGGGCGGAGGTCGGCCTCAGAACCGCGGGTAGGTGTACCCGTAGCCCTCGACGCCGAACGCCTTCGTCGACGTCGCGTACATCCGCCGCCGCGGCAGCAGGCACTTGGCGCCGCACTTCCCGCACGTGTACGCGGTGTGCCACCTTGACGGGATCGACTGACGGAACCCGCATTCGCCGCAGGTTTCGAAGATCACCTCGATGAAGCACGACGTGCATCGGAACGCGACGGCGTCGTCGCCGACGGGGCTCGGCATCATGCAATCGGGACAGGTCAGGTAGGCCACGAAGCAGGAATCGGACGACATCGTGTCCCGCTGAAGAAGATTGGGCCGCAGTGCAGAAGGCTAGTCCATCGGTCGGAACCGGCCTCCGACCTTTCGCCTCCGCCGTTCCGCGGGCCGGGTCAGTCCGCGGAGGGGTCCGGATGCTCCAGTACCTTCTCCGACTGCGACATCCGGAAGTGGAGGAGGCGCTCGCGGAGCTTCTCGTCGCCGAGCGCGAGGACGGCGGCGGCGAGCAGCGCCGCGTTGATCGCGCCCGAGCGCCCGATCGCGAGGGTCCCGACGGGGATCCCGGCCGGCATCTGGACGGTCGAGAGCAGGGAGTCCATGCCTCGGAGCGCGTGCGACTCGATCGGGACGCCCAGCACCGGCAGGTGCGTCTGGGCGGCCGTCGCGCCGGCCAGATGGGCCGCTCCCCCGGCGCCCGCGATCACGACCTTCAGGCCGCGTTCCTCCGCGGTCCGGGCGTACTCGGCCGCGGCCTCCGGCGTCCGATGGGCCGACAGGACCCTCGATTCGGAGGAGATGCCCAGGTCATCGAGCGTGTCGACGGCGTGATGCATCGTCTCCCAGTCCGACTTCGATCCCATGATCACGCCGACGAGCGGTCCGTCCATCGCAGGGAGTCTACCGACAGGCGAACATCGGGTGTCCGCCGAGGCAGCGCCGTGCGGGACGGCGTAGCATCGGGCGATGGCCTATTTCTTCGCCTACGGCGACCGCATGAACGAAGAGAAGATGATCGGCGAGAAGCCACAGGCTCGCCTCGTCGGTCCGGGCCGGCTCGACGGCTACCGGCTCGCGTTCAACGTGATCAGCCGGGCGTGGGGTGGCGGCGCCGCGAACGCGGTCCACGATCCCCGCGGCAGCCTCTGGGGGATCCTCTGGGAGCTCGACGAAGAGGGCCTGGCGGGACTGGAGCCGATCAACCGTGGCGGCGGGCCGGCCGAAGACCGGATCCTCGACGTCGAGATCCACGGTCCCGAGGGGGTCGTCACGGCCAGGACCTTCGCCGTGGATTCGGGTGAGTCCTTCGTCCGGCCGACCGACCGCTACTTCGACATGCTCCGCGCGAACGCGATCGCCCTCGGGATGCCGGACGAAGCGATCGCGGAGCTGGATCGGGCCCGCGAAGCCCCGCAGGCCCCGGCCCCGCACATCTGACGTTCAGTCGTCGCTGCCGACGTTGTCGCGGTTGCCCGAGGAGCTGCGCAGCCATTCGAGGAATCCCTGCCGTTGCTTCCTCGGCTTCGGTTCGGGCGTGGCGATGTTCACGTCGACGACGACCTCGTAACTCCGAGACCACTCCTTCACGGCCGCTTGGAGGACGCCCGCGACCGGGAGCGCGAGGAACGCCATGAAGATCCCGCCGAGCGCGCCGCCGATCAACGCCGCGGCGAACGCGACCGCCGGGTGGAGCGACATCGTGTGTGCGGTGATCCGAGGGCTCAGGATGTAGTTCTCGATCTGCTGGTACACGAGGACGTAGCCGAGCGCCCAGAACCCGGCCGTACGAGCCGTGCCCTCCACGTGCGCGCCCGCCGCCAGGAAGGCGACGAGGATCGGGACCGCCCCTCCGATGTACGTCCCCACGATCGGGATGAACTCCGCCACGATCCCCTCGAAGATCGCGAGCGGCGCCGGGAAGGGGACGCCGGTGAGCTGCAGCGTGAGGTACATGCCGACCCCGTTGATGAAGGCGAGCAAGAGCCTCGAGTAGAAGTAACCGCCCGTCTGGCGGATCGCCTGCTCCCAGACGAAGAGCACACGTTCCTGCCGCTCGGGCCGCATCCGCGAGAGCAGCGCGCGCCGGAACCTCGGCCCCTCGGCCGTGAAGTAGAACGTGAACAGCGCGATCGTGGCCCAGCGGAAGACCCCGCCGATCAACGAGCTCGCGATCCCGAAGACCGTGCCCGCGACGGTCGATGCGGAGCTGACGATCTGCTGCGCGTTCTCCTGTAGCTTCTGGATCAGCTCGTCCGTGGTCAGATGGATCCCGAGGGGCCTGAGCCAGGCCGAGAGCCGGTCGACGAGCGCGGGCACGTTCGGAACGAGCCTGGTGAAGCCGGAGATCACGGCCGGGACGATCAGGGCGATGATCAAGACGATGGCCGCGGCGACGATCAGGAAGATGAGCCCCGTCGCGGCCCCGCGCTTCCATCCGCGCGACGCGAGGTAGTCGACCGCGGGCTCCAGCGCGAAGGAGAGGAACAGGGCGATCCCGATCATCGTGAGGAAGCTGCTGAGCTGCCCGGCGAGCCACGTGAAGGTGACGAGGAGCAGCCCCGCCGCGACCAGGGCGTAGACGAGGGGCCAGCGGGCGGCCTTGATCGCGTCCGGGAGCCACGGCGGCATCCCCTCGGCGACGAGATCCGCTTCCGTCGGCTCCTCCTGCTCGACGGGCTCGGCTTCGCTCATCGTCCGGAGGCTACCCCGGATGGCTTCGCGAGACGCGCAGGTCAGGCGGTGATGGCGGCGGCCATCTCCTCGAAATTGTCGACGTAGCGCTGGACGTCGTCGTTCGTGTGCACGATCGACGACGTCCAGCTCTCCCACTTCGAGCCCGGGGACTTGAACACGCCGCGGTTCAGCTGCCAGAGCCACGCGAGCTGCGGGATCCGGTCGTCGATGTCCCACAGGTCCCGATACTCGTGGATCGGCTCGGTATGCCAGTCGATCGAGCCCTTCGCACCGAGGAGCTTCATCGAGGCGGGCAGGTGGTACTCGGCGATCACGTCCTCGCACCCCTGGAACACGCCGCGGACGCGGTCGAGCTCGCGGTACGCATCCTTCGTCAGGACCTCGGTGAGGTTCACGCGCGCGGCCGCCATCGTCAGTGGGTTGCCGTTGAACGTCCCGACCTGCTCGAGCGAGCCATCGATGATCATCGACATCGCGTCCTGGGTCCCGCCGATCGCGCCGCAGGGCAGGCCTCCGCCGAGCGCCTTGGCCAAGCACACGAGGTCCGGCACGACGTCGAACGCTTCGACCGCGCCGCCCCACGCGACCGTGAAGCCGGTCTTCACCTCGTCGAACGCGAGCAGCGCGTCGTTCGCGTGACAGATCTCCTTCAGCGCCGCAAGGTAGCCGGCATCGGGCAACACGACGCCGCAGTTCGTCATCACCGGCTCGACGATCATCACGGCGATCCGACCCTCGTGCTCGGCGAACGCGCGACGCGCCGCCTCCGCATCGTTGAACGGCACGACGACGACCTGCTCGGCCACACCCTCGGGCATGCCGAGCGTCTGCGGCACGGGCACCGGATGATCGCGCGGCCCGGCCGTCTTCTTCGGCGGGAACACGCTCACCATCAGCGAGTCGTGGTGCCCGTGGTAGGTGCCCTCGATCTTCATGATGAGGTTTCGCCCGGTCAGCGCCCGCATGATCCGGACGGCGTCGAGCGTCGACTCGGTCCCGGAGTTGCCGAAGCGCCAGTACGGGAGTCGGTACCGAGCCTCGAGCTCGTCGGCGACGACGAGCGCGTCCTCGGTGGGCTGCGCGAAGTGCGTCCCGAGCTCGACCCGGCGCTGGACCGCCTCGACGATCTTCGGATGCGCGTGGCCCATCACCATCACGCCGTAGCCGTTGTGGTAGTCGACGTACTCGTTGCCGTCGATGTCCCACACGCGCGAACCCCGACCGCGCGCGACGTAGATCGGGTGCGGCGGCCACGTCTGCCACGACGAGGAGACGCCCCCGGGCAGGTGGGTCTTGGCCTCCTCGCGGTAGGCGATGCTCCGAACGTGCTTGTCGTCGAGCGCGGCGATCTCGCGTTTGGTCAACTCCTCCACGAGCTCGAGGTCGATGTCGACGACGTCGGTGCGGGTGCTCACGGAGCGGCGTGCTCTAGCAGGTCGTCGAGGATCTGCGGAAGGGACGAGACGGCGAGCGACAGGTGACCGTGCTGGTCGAGGAGATGCGGGCGCGCGCCGGTGACGTGCGCGGCCATCCACTCGCCGTGCGCGAACGGGACCATCATGTCCAGCCTGCCCTGCCACAGCGCGACCGGCACGGTGATCCCGTCGAGCGGGAAGCCCCAGTCGCGGAGGAAGGCCATGTCGTCGTCGAACCAGCCCCAGATCCCCTTGGCGACGGCGCGCTTGCTGGACTCGATCAGCGTCGCGGCGTACTCGCCGGTGATCGCGGCCTGGTCCACCGGGGGCAGCAGTCCCTCGCCGAGGGCATCGATGAACTCCTCCGGATCGTGCGCGACGGAGAGGGCCGGCGCCTCACCCTCCAGATAGGACTGCAGCGCATCGGGCCCCTCGAGCGCCGCGCCCCATTCCTCCTGGTTCTCCTTCCCCTGGCCGGCGAGCCAGTCGAGGCCCTCGGCACCCCACGGGGCGGGGGACGCGATCGCGGCGCAGCCGCGAACGCGTTCCGGCAGGAGGGCCGCACACGCGAGCGTGTGCGGCCCTCCTCCGGATCCCCCCATCGTGAAGAACCGCTCCGCGCCCAGGTGGTCGGCGATCGCCGCGACGTCGCGGACGCAGTCCGCGACGGCGCGCCCCGACGCCCGGGTCGACCCGCCGTAGCCGGGCCGGCTGTACGAGACCCATCGCAGCCCGCGTTCGGCCGCCGTGCGGACGAATCCGGGCGACGGGACGCCGGCACCCGGCGTCCCGTGGTGGTTGATCAACACCGTCCCGTCTTCGGGACCTTCGACGTACAGGCTCACCACTCGTCCCTCGGGCAGCGTGAGCTCGGTCGGATCAGGGATCTGCGTCATCGCGCCAGTGTCCTGGGCCCGGGCTTCGACGGCAAACCCCTCACGACGTGACGGCGGCCGCGAACTCCTCGAAGTTGGCGACGTAGCGGGCGGCGTCGTCCTCCGTGTGGAAGACCGACAGCGTCCAGGTTTCCTGCTTCGTCCACGGTGACTTGAACACGCCGCGGTTCTGCTGGAACAGCCACGCGAGGTAGCTGATCCGCTCGTCGATCCCGACCGCGTCGCGGTACTCGCGCACCGGCTGCTTCGAATAGATCACGGAACCCTTCGCGCCGACGCCGGTCACGTAGCACGGCAGCCCGTACCGCTCGACGATGGCCGTGAGACCGTCTTTCATCGCTTTGTCGATCCGGCCGAACTGCTCGTACGCCTCGGGCACGAGGACCTGCGTGAGCGTCGCCCGGCTCGCCGCCATCGTGAGCGGGTTCCCGTTGAACGTGCCCGCCATGTCGTACTCGGCCTCGACGACCGGCCGGAACAGCTCCTCGGTCGCGCCGATCGCGCCACATGGCGTGCCGCCCCCCATCGCCTTCGCCAGGCAGATCACGTCCGGCACGACGCCGAAGACCTCCGTCGCGCCGCCGTAGGCGAGCGTCGCGCCGGTCTTCACCTCGTCGAACGCGAGGTACGCGCCGTGCTCATGACAGAGATCCTTGAGCCCCTGCAGGTAGCCGGGCTCCGGCAGGATCACGCCGCAGTTCATCATCGCGGGCTCGACGATCATCCCGGCGACCTTCCCGGGGTTCTCCTCGAACGCGCGCCGCGCCTCGTCGAGGTCGTTGAACGGAACGACGCGAACGAGATCCGCGAACGCCTGCGGGATCCCCATCGCCTGCGGCACCGTCACGGGGTGCTCGCGGGGACCGATCTGGGAACGGTCGGGCGCGACGCTGAACATGATCGAGTCGTGATGCCCGTGGTACGAACCCTCGATCTTCACGATCATGTCTCGGCCGGTGTTCGCCCGCATCAGCCGGATCGCCTCGAGCGTGGTCTCGGTCCCGGAGTTCGCGAAGCGCCAGAGCGGGAGCTGGAAGCGATCGGCGAGGTTCTCCCCGATCACGTCGAGATCCTTCGTCGGCTGCGCGAAGTGCGTCCCGCGGCGCGCCGCCCGCTCGAGCGCCTCGACGATCATCGGATGCGCGTGCCCGACGACCATCGCGCCGTACCCCAGGTGGAAGTCGATGTACTCGTTGCCGTCGATGTCGTAGATCCGGTTGCCCTCGCCACGGTCGATGAAGATCGCGTGCGGGGGCGAGTCCTGCCAGCTGGACGCCACGCCGCCGGCGACGTACCGGCCGGCCCGCTCGCGGTACTCGATCGATGCGCGGTGCTTCGGCTCGAGGGCCGCCTCTTCCGCCGCGATCAGCTCATCGATCCTCGCCAGATCGAACTCGACCTGTGCCTGCGCCGCCATGACTGGACCAGCCTCCTCGATGACCGGCTCGCCACCGAACCCGTCGCCGGTCGATGTTTGAACGGCCGTTCAAAGACTAGGCAGATGGTGCCATACGCCCCGTCCGGGTGCAACCCGCTCGAAGGCGCCTGGGCACGTTGGTATCGTGGTCCCGCGCCTCGATCGCGCACGTGGCGGCCGTAGCTCAGCTGGTTAGAGCACCAGGTTGTGGTCCTGGGGGTCGCGGGTTCGAGCCCCGTCGGTCGCCCTTTTGCCCGTTCAAGGATCGAGGCCCTTCCAGCCGATGTTTCCTCGTAAGGGGGAACCATGGCTGAGTACGACCCGCTCCGCATCCTCGCCGGGCTCCGCTCGCACGGGGTGAACTACGTCCTGATCGGTGGGCTCGCTGCGGCCGCCCACGGATCCCCGCTCGAGACCGACGACGTCGACGTGTGCCTGGCGCCCGACGACGAGAACCTCGACCGGCTGGGGCTCGCCATCATGGACCTGGGCGCTGACCCCGCGCCGGACGCGGCCGGTGCGGCCGACCGCGTCTCGTTCATCACCACCGCCGGCCGGCTCGACTGCCTCGAGCTGGGCGGGCGCTACTCGGAGCTCTCGTGGAACGCGAGCGAGATGGACCTGGGCAAGGGGGTCAAGGCGGCGGTCGCGAGCATCAAGGACCTCGCAGAGCTGAAGCGTTCGGCCGGAGACCTGAGCGGGGCGGCCCACCTCGCCTCGTTGATGGACGCGCCCATCGAGCCGGACGCGGTCGAGACCGAGGAGCACCTGCAGGAGCCGAAGCGCGAGGGCAACGGCTGGGGCGCGAGGATCATGACGAAGCTCGAGCGCGTCGACGACTGGCTGACCGACCTCAACAACGGCGAGCTGCACAAGCGCAAGGTGTCGTAACCGGGGGTTGCGACGATGGGGCCTGCCGCAGGATTGGTATCCTGCGGCGGGCCTCTAGCTCAATCTGGCAGAGCAACGGACTCTTAATCCGCAGGTTCGGGGTTCGAGTCCCCGGGGGCCCACTTCCAAACCAGCAGGTTTGAGACACCGTTGCTCCGAACCATCGGGACGACGCAAACGCTCGACAGTCACCAGCCACTCACCCGGCCCAAGCGCTCTGATCGTTCGCGATCTCGGGTGGGAACTCAGCGTCGACGGTGAGGTCGGCGAGTGAGATCCGGCCCCCTGGTATCAGGACGGGGTAGATCTCAGCGAGCGCACGGCTCTCTTGCGCCCCGAAAGAATTGGGACGCCGTTCGAGATCACGACATCGACGGAAGCATCCGGGAGCGGGATCTGTCCATCTCGCCGAGCAGGAACTCCCTATCGACGGCCGCCTCGGCGGCGTTCGTGCGGGTTGGTCTCGCGGCGACGTTCATGCGGCCGAGCGGACGCATCGCAGGGCCCCTTGAGATCGATGAGGTAACGGACTGGTTGAGGTCGGTGCTGGCGGATCCGACGTCCGAGGATGCGCGGTTCTACGTTGAGCGGGCGTACTACAAACTGAGACGCTACCGCTCGCCTGAGCCGCGTGGCGGCAGGTGATCGGCTGCAGGTATGTGAAGCTGTGGGTCACGGGGGAGTGGCAGGACGACATGAGAAAGGATGGGCATGAGCGATCGCCCGGAGAAGAAGACGAGGAGGAGGCGGGAGTTCGACCCCCGACTCGAGGCGCATCGTGTGATGCAGCAGTTCGTCGACATCGATACGGCATCGCGGGTCCAGACGAGGGATATCGCCATCCGGGTCGCGACGGCGTGGGCGCTCCTTTCGATCGCGGACTCGCTGGCGTCGTCGAACATCCGTGAGGGGCTCCGCAGCTCGAGCCGCCGCTAGGACTCACGCGCCGCGCGCGCTGCGGCGACCATCGCGACGCCTGCGACGCTCGTTCAGGTGCGTCGGCTCCTGGTGCGTCGGGAACCCTGCCCGGACGAACTCCGCGTTCAGGTCGAGGATCTTCGCGATCCGTCCGACCTCGAAGCGCTGCTCCGGTGTCACGAACGTCACCCCTTCTCCTCCGCGTCCGGCGCGGGCGGCGCGTCCGATCCGATGCACGTATGCCTTCTCGTCGGCGGGCGCGTCGAAGTTGATCACGTGCGTGATGTCGTCGAGGTCGAGTCCCCGAGCCGCGACGTCCGTCGCGATCAACACTTCGTTCGCGCCGCTGGCGAACCTGCCGAGCGAGCGTTCGCGCTGGGGCTGCGACATCCCTCCGTGCAGTTCGCCGGCGTGGAACCCTTCCTTTCGAAGCACGCGCGCCAGCCGGTCGGCTCCGTGCTTCGTCCGAACGAACACGAGCGCCAGCCCGCGATCGGCCGCCAGTTCGCGCACGAGTGCCTCGGTCTTCTTGGAGTGCTCAACGCTGATGAACCGGTGATGCGCGTCGGTGATCGTCACGCCGCCCTCACCGACCTCGTGTCGGATCGCATCGTGGGTGAATCTGTCCGCGAGCCGGCCGACATCTCCGTCGAGCGCCGCCGAGAACAGCAGGGTCTGCCAATCGGAGCGAAGCATCTCCAGGATGCGCCGCACATCCGGCAGGAACCCCATGTCGAGCATCCGGTCTGCTTCGTCGAGCACGCAGATGCGCACGCGATCGAGCCTGAGCAGCTTGCGCTGGACGAGATCCAACAACCGCCCCGGCGTCCCCACAAGGATGTCGGCGTTGCGGGCGCGCTTGGCTTGCGGCCCGATGCCGACGCCGCCGTAGACCGCTGCGACCTGCAGGTCGCGCCACGTCGGCGATCGCTCGGAAATCCTCGGTCACCTGGCTCGCGAGCTCGCGCGTCGGCGCGAGGATGAGCGCTGATGGGCTCCGTCCGCTGGGCGTCAACCGCTCGAGCATCTAACGTCAACGCGCTCGCGATGGCGCATTCACGAAACGTTCACGCGCTCGGCTATATGTTTCTGGATATCAGCAACGACGACAACGTCTGCAATGCGCTCCGATCGCTGAGCCCATCGGATCTGCAGGCCTTCCGGGTGGCCTCGGACCTTCGCGGTATAGCCCGACGTCGGTACTAGCGTCGGGTACGAGTCGTTCGTACTCGTGGCGGATCACCGCATAACAGGAGCGCACCCTCCGTTCGAGCGCGTCGCGGTCGACGACCGTGATGACACCGCGCTTATAGGTGATGCACCCCGACGCATGGATGACGCATGGAGCGTCTCGGCCGCGATCGAGACGGTCGGCCGTTGCACCCCGAGCATGATCGCCCTCTCACGGGAGGAGCCGTTGCGGCTAGCACTTCAGTGCCGCGGCTGCGAAGGCGGAACTCTCATGACGGGATCAGCTCCAATAGGGGTAGGCCACGGCATCTGTCGACCGCGAACTGGGTACTGTCGCTCCATGGAGGGATACGTGGTCACGGTCTGGACCGGAGTGCCATCGATGCCGGGCGTAGACCCCGATGTTGAAGCCGAACAACGGTTCCTGAAGGATCATCCGAACGTCTTCATCGACCCGCAGGGAGACGGCTCGGTCACGGCAAAGGTCCACGTCGATGCGAACTCACAAGCCGAGGCCGAGGACGAAGCTCGTCATCTCGTCGAGGAAGCGATGAAGGCCGCCGGGCGCACCGTGCTCCCCGAAGAGATCTCGTCCGACACGGCGGCGAGCGAGGGATCCCGATAGCGCCCGGCCCTGACGGGGCATCGTTCAACTGACCAAGAACTCCGCCATTTCTTTCGCGAGCGTGTCCGGGATCTCCTCTGCCATGTGGTGTCCAGACACCAGCTCGTGGCCCCGCACGTTCGATGACCCAGTTCGCCCACACCCTCGGCGGATCGCCGTAGAGGGTGCGAGGTCATCTCGGCTCGCCCAGAGCACAAGGACCGGTGGAACGATCAGCCGTGCTGCATGCATGTCGGCTTCGTCTGCCTCGCGGTCGACCGTGAGGCCCGCCCGGTAGTCCTCGACCATCGCGTGCACGGTCGCGGGGTCATGGATCGCTCGCCGGTAGTCCTCGTAGTTCTCCCGTCCCATGGCTTCAGGATCGTTCGCGTACCACGCGTCTGGATCACACAGGATCGCCCGCTCGGGCTTCTCGGGGACTCCGAAGAAGAACCAGTGCGGCCACCTCTGCGCGAGGGCCGCGTCGGCTCGTGCATGGGCCTCTGCGATCGGCACGGCGTCGAGGACGACAAGGTGCGTGACGTGATCCGGATGATCCAACGCCGCTCGGAGCGCTGCATAGGCGCCCCGATCGTGGCCCACGACCGCGAACCGTGGATGTCCAAGAGCTCCCATCAGCCGGACCACATCGTTCGCCATCGCTCGTTTCGACGCTTGAGCGTGTCCGGGCTCGTCGGCCGGTTTCGAGGACTCGCCGTATCCGCGAAGATCCGGGCACACGACCGAGAAACGATCCGCGAGCAGAGGTGCGACGCGATGCCAGGTCGTGTGGGTGCGAGGATGTCCGTGAAGGAGAACCACGGCGGGACCAGTTCCGCCATACGGACGCGGATCACGACGTCGCCGAGGTCGATCCGATCCAGTCGGAACCCATCGAACACCGAAGGAGGATAGACCTCCGAGCGCGGTAGCCTCCGATGAGTTCGCGGCGGCAGAAGAGTCGGAAGGAAGGCATGGATACCCACATCCTTAGGACCGGCGAAGCCGAGATCGCCTACGACGTCGAAGGCCCGTTGCCCACCGCCGACGGACGGCCACCGCTGTTCATGATCGGCCAGCCCATGGACGCGAGCGGCTTCCGCACGTTGGCCTCGTTCTTCCCCGATCGCACGGTCGTCACGTACGACCCTCGGGGCCTCGGCCGGAGCACCCGCACGGACGGCCGGCTGGACCACGACCCGACGGTCCAGGCCGGGGACGTGCACGCGGTGATCCAAGCGCTCGGTGCCGGGCCGGTCGAGATGTTCGCCAGCAGCGGCGGCGCAGTAACGGCGCTCGCGCTCGTGGCCGCGTACCCGAACGACGTCATCACGTTGGTCGCGCACGAGCCGCCTCTCGTCCGCGTCCTCCCCGACGCCGAGGCCGCCGCGCGCGCTCAGGCAGGGTTCCGCGACGTCTACGCAGCCAAGGGGCGCGGCGCCGGCATGGCCGCTTTCATCGCGATGACGTCGTGGCGGGGCGAGTTCACCGACGAGTACTTCGCCCAGCCGCCACCCGATCCGGCCATGTTCGGGATGCCGTCCGAGGATGACGGCTCCCGTGACGATCCCTTGCTCTCCGAACGGTCGAACGCGGTGACTGAGTACCAGCCCGACGTCGACGCGCTGACCGCGGCGCCGACGCGCGTGGTGATCGCCGAGGGCGAGGAGTCGGTCGACACGTTCACCGGTCGCACGGCGGAGGCGACGGCCCAGCTCCTCGGTCAGGAGACGACGATGTTCCCCAGCCATCACGGCGGCTTCATGGGTGGCGAATTCGGTTACGCCGGTCAGCCCGAAGCTTTCGCGAAGAGGCTGCGCGAGGTCCTCGGGAACGGGGACGACGCGACGTAGAACTTCGACCAGGCCGGATCGTCACCAGTCGGCAGCCGGCCGCCCTTCCCTGTAGGCCTGCATCAACCGGGAAGCCCGCTCGGCATCGAGGTACTTCACGGCCTCGCGCATCGTGACGCCGGACGCTCGATCGGTGCGAGGCGCGATCCAGTCGTAGACCTCGTCCGGACGACGCTTCGAGGTCTCACGAAGCACCCACCCGATCGCCTTGCGGATGAAGAACTCCGTCTCGTCGAGCATCGCGTCCGCCCGGCCGGCGAAGGGTTCGAACGATGCTCCGTGCTTCAGTGGCTTCAGCTCCGCCAGCAACGAAGACCGCCGGACCCAGAAGTCAGGATCCCGCGCCCATCGGTCGAGCGTGCGCCGGATCTTCAGACGCAGCGCCATGTCCCGACCACGTCCCCGGAGAGGACGTCGACGAGCGCCCACGTCTTCGACCCGCGGATCATCCACTCGATCGTCTTCAGATCCTCCGTGCGGAGGTCCGCGGCGTGGAACTCGAGGAGGAGCGATGCGACCATCCTTCGTTCGAAGACCGGCTCGCGCCACAGCGCTTCGACGAGGCGGACCGTTGCGGCCCGGTCGAGCTGCGGATCCGCCGACGTCACCTTGGCGACGCGCCTGATGTCGGCGAGCGCGACACCCAGGAACCGCATGTCGCTCTTGAGGTACTTCTGCTCGCCGGCCGCGCGTTCTGGCGACCCCAGCCGCGCCAGCTCCGCCTCGATCTGATCCGCGCGTCGAGCCGGCTCGTTCACGGCGCAAGAGGATAGGACCCACGGCGTGGTCGGCCCCCGGTGAGAGCATCGGGAGATGTTCCGGATCCTCGTGGGCACGTGGGACGGTCTCCACACGTTCGACGAACGAGGTCATCAGGGACCGGTCGAGCTCGGCCGGGACGTGACCGCGGTCGTCCGCGACGGGGCGCAGCTCTGGGCGATCGTCGATCGAGCCGAGGTCTGGCACTCCACCGATGGCGATTGGCGAAACGTCGCGACCCTCGACGCAACGGACGCCACGTGCCTCGCGATGACGGACGCGATCCACGTCGGTTCGTCCGGAGCCAGGTTGTTCCGACTCGACGACGCCTCGCTCGAGCCGGTCGAGGCGTTCGACGCCGCCGAGGGGCGCGACACGTGGTACACGCCGTGGGGCGGGCCACCCGCCACGCGCTCGATCTCGGAGTGGGACGAGAGCGTCTACGTCAACGTGCACGTCGGCGGCATCCTCCGCACGAACGACAACGGCGCGCGTTGGAATCCCACGATCGACATCGACGCCGACGTCCACCAGGTGGCGACGGCCGAAGGACTCGTCCTGGCCGCCGGCGCCCGTGGTCTCTCCCGAAGCACCGATGGTGGAACGACATGGTCCTTGCACGCCGAAGGGCTCAACCGTCCGTACGCTCGCTGCGTCGTCGTCTGCGGTGACCAGGTGCTGGTCTCGGCGTCCGACGGACCGCGCGGCGGTCACGCAGGGATCTATCGGGCGGGCCTCGCGGAGGGGACCTTCGAGCGCTGCCGCGCCGGGCTCCCCGAGTGGTTCGACGACAACATCGATACGTACTGCTTGGATGCGCTGAACGACGGTTCGTACGCCGCGTTCGGCACCAACGACGGACGCGTCTACGGCTCGGACGACGGCGGCACGAGGTGGTTGGAGCTGGCCACCGGCCTGCCGCCCGTCCAGCACCTCCTGCTCGCTCCGGACTGACATGCGAGCCGTGCGACTCATCGCGCCGGGCGGACCGGAGGATCTGCTGATCGAAGAGATCGACCGCCCGGTGCCCGCCGTCGGTGAAGCCCTCGTCCGGGTCCACGCCGCGGCGATCACGCGCGACGAGCTCGAGTGGCCCGTCGATCGGTTACCCGCGACCCCGTCATACGAGCTTTCCGGCGTGGTCGAAGAGATCGGCGAGAGGGTCGTCGAGCTCGCTCCCGGAGACGAGGTCTTCGCCCTCACGCCGTTCGACCGCGATGGCGTCGCCGCGGAATACGCTGCGGTTGCGGCCGGGTTCCTCGCTCGCAAGCCGAAGGCGACCGGCCACATCGAGAGCGCCGCGATACCCATGGGCACGCTCACGGGGTGGCAGGGCTTGTTCGTCCACGGCGGACTGCAGCCCGATGAACGCGTCCTGATCCTCGGCGCCGCCGGCGGCGTCGGTCATCTCGCGGTGCAGCTCGCCCGGAGCCGCGGGGCACGCGTGATCGGGACGGCGTCCGGCACCGGGCTCGCCATAGCTCGGAGCAGCGGCGCCGACGAGGTGATCGATCGAACGGCCGGGCGGTTCGAGGACGCGATCGAGCCCGTCGACCTCGTGTTCGACACTGCCGGCGGCGAGCTGCTCGGCCGCTCCCCCCACGTCCTCCGGCCCGGCGGCCGGATCGTCACCGTCGCGGAGTCTCCGCCCGAGGGCGTCGAAGCGACGTACTTCGTGGTGGAGCCCGACCGTGATCAACTGGTCGAGATCTCCGCGCTCGTCGATCGAGGCGAGCTCAGGCCCACGATCGATCGCGTCTACGACCTCGGCGACGCTCGGGCCGCGTTCGAGCGCAGCCTGGAGCAGGGGAAGCGAGGGAAGGTGGTGCTCCATGTCGGCGGCGACTAGGCAGGAACGGAAGGGGTCCGCGTTCCGTGCGATGCACGGCGGCGAACCGTTCTTGATCCCGAATCCATGGGACGCCGGGTCCGCACGCGTCCTGGAGGCGCTCGGGTTCCGAGCGCTCGCCACGACCAGCTCCGGCTTCGCGTTCACGCTCGGGAAGCGCGACGGTCGCGTCTCGCTCGAGCAGATGGCCGAGCACGTTTCGGCGATCGACGCCGCGACGGACCTCCCGATCTCCGCCGACCTGGAGAACGGCTACGGATCCGAGCCCGAGGCCGCCGCCGAGGCGATCCGACGGATCGCGGCCGCCGGCGCCGTCGGAGGATCGATCGAGGATTTCGACCGGGACGATCGCACGCTGTACGAGTTCGGACAGGCGGCCGACCGGATCCGTGCAGCCGCAGAGGCGGCCCACGACGCGGGCGTTCCGTTCACGCTGACCGCCCGGGCCGAGAACCATATCCGGGACAACCCCGACCTCGCCGACACGATCCGTCGGCTCCAGGGCTATGACGAGGCGGGTGCGGACGTGCTCTACGCGCCCGGGCTCGCGACGGCCGATGAGATCCGCACGGTCTGCGAGGCGGTCTCGAAACCGGTCAACGTGCTCGCCGTGCCGACGATGTCGCTCCGCGAGATCGTCGACGCCGGCGCGCAACGGATCAGCGCTGGAGGCAGCCTCACGTGGGTCGCGATCAGGGCGTTCGCCGACGCTGCTGCGGCGATCCGCGACCGAGGGGACCTGACGGCGCTCGCCGCGAGGGTCCCCCTCGGCGACTGGTTCGGCGCCTGAGCCGAAGTCTCAGGCGGTCGTCGTGCCCCGCGGGTCTTCGATCTTCTCTGCTCGCTGACCGGCTACGGGTGGGGCCAGTTCGCCCCTCCCACCCACACGATGCACAGGGCCACCGCGATCGGTCCCAACCACCTGAGCCTCGCGATGAAGCGCTTGCGATCCATCCTCTCCCCCTCCCTTGTCTGCCGGGGCGAGCTCGTTGAGCGTTCGCGTCAGGT
>Ga0075423_10001210_pt1 | contig 22370 bp, 18 predicted proteins | sample SoiMethybrSBSTD2_FD_80114 | JGI IMG/M metagenome (GOLD analysis project Ga0075423, IMG submission 80114) | Bulk soil microbial communities from a Populus tree surrounding site in Tennessee, USA - Soil MetaG P. TD hybrid SBSTD2 | ecosystem: Environmental > Terrestrial > Soil > Tree plantation... | reverse complement strand
TGGTCCTGGGTCGAGAAGATGTTGCACGACGCCCAGCGGACGTGCGCGCCCAGATCGAGGAGCGTTTCGATGAGCACCGCAGTCTGGATCGTCATGTGCAACGAGCCCGTGATCTTGGCCCCGCGCAGCGGCTGCTCCGCGCCGTAGCGCCGGCGCAGCGCCATGAGACCGGGCATCTCGTGCTCGGCGAGCTCGATCTCCTTGCGACCGAAGTCGGCCAGCGAGAGATCGGCGACCTTGAAGTCGGGAGCGCCGGCGCCGGCCGGCGTCGCGGAATCGGTGGTCGTGGTCATCGGGACTCCTTGTGTCGTCGGGCGCGCTCGGGCGCGCACGGGATTTCAGGGAGTCGGCCCAGATCACTGGATGACAGCCGCAGACGGCCCGACCGGCAGTCATAGTACCCCGACCCGCCGCCGATGTCCTCGAACGGATCGCTTCCGACGCCCGCGTCAGACGTCCGAGCCGAGCGCGTCCTTCAGCTGGAAGATGGCGTCGATCGGACCGGGATCGACGTCATGGTCGAGCGCCAGGTAGCAGCTCGCCCAGTCCCCGACGTACATGAGGTCGAGCACCTGGGACAGCCTTCCGTCCCCCTCGGCACGCACCTCGAGCACCTGGGCGAGCGTCTCCTCGATCAGCGCGCGCGTGAGCGCGAACCGCCGCCCGACCTGCTCGTGCTCGAAATCGTGCCGCAGCTCCACGAGCGTGAAGAGCTGCCGCGTCACGTCGCCGTGCTGACCCCACCCGCAGATCTCGTTGTGGTCGAGCTCGGGATACGCGTTCCAGAACGCGGGCGCCTTCGCGTTCTCGTTCACGTCGCACTTCCAACGCTGCGCTGCGACGGCGCCGAGCGCGCCGCCGCCGTAGAAGATCGGGATCGTGGTCCCGATCCTCCGGGCAAGCTCGCGGGCCGGGTTCAAGGGTGCCTCGACCTCCGGGCGGCACTTCTCGCGACGAGTCGCGAGCTGGCGCCCGGCGGCGTCGAGCCACTCGCCCGCGTCGGGAAGGAAGCCCACGCGCTCCAGCGCGACGAACAGTGGCGCGAGGAGCGCGCCGAGCGCGGCGCGCGGGAGGTACCCGTCAGGGCACGGCACATGCACCGCCCCGCGCGCCCGCGCCATGGCCTCCAGCTCTCCACCTCGGCTCACGGCGACGACGCGCGCGCCGGCGTCGAGCGCCCCGGACGCCATTTGGAGGGTCTCGTCGGTGTCGCCCGAGTACGAGACCGCGAACGCGAGCGTGCGAGGCCCGATGAACCGCGGCGTGCGGATCTGCTTCAGCACGACCACGGGGACGGGGAGCGTCGAGTTGGCGACGGCGGCGAGCACGTCGCCGGCGATCCCCGACCCGCCCATGCCGAGCACGGCGATGTTGTCGACGTCGTCCGGGGACGGGACAGAAACCCGGTCCAGGGCGCCTCGGGCGCGGCGATGGGCGTCGGCGAGCTGTTCGGACAGTCCCCCGACCGCGTCGAGGAACCCCAGCGAGTCAGGCACGCGTTAGGCCTCGAACGTCGGCTTGATCCCCTCGGCCTCCGCCTTCTTCATCAGCCGGTCGTGCTCGGCGTCGTCGACGGCCTCTGCCTCGTCGATGAGCATGATCGGGATGTCATCGCGCACGGCATAGCGCCGCTTGAGGCGCGGGTTGTACAACGAGCTCTCGTCCTCGAAATAGAGGAGCGGGCCCTTGTCCTCGGGGCAGGCGAGGATCTCGAGCAGCTTGGCGTCCAGGGCCACGACCATCTCCTTTGGTCTCGCTCGGCAGCGGGCTCCGCGGCGAGCCGGCGCCGACGCTATTCCCCGCGCACGAGCGCGAGCACCTCGGCGGTGTGCACCTCGCAGCTGGCAGCGTCGCGGGCTTCGAGGTTGAGCCGCAGCAAGGGCTCGGTGTTGCTCGGCCGCAGGTTGAACCACCAGTCGCCCAGGTCGACCGTGAGCCCGTCGAGCCGGTCCTGCTGAGCGCCGCGGTACGCCGCCGCCACCCGCTCGATGACCGCGGCCGGGTCGTCGACCTTCGTGTTGATCTCGCCCGAGTCGACGTACCGGTCGAAGGGGCGCCGGAGCTCGGACAGCGGCACGCCGGCGCGCGACAGCTGCTCGAGCACGACCATCGAGGCGATGAGGCCGGAGTCGGCGCGGAAGTTGTCCCGGAAGTAGTAGTGCGCCGAGTGCTCGCCGCCGAAGATGGCCCCGGTCTCGGCCATCACCTGCTTGATGAAGGAATGGCCGACCCGGGTGCGGACGGGCGTCCCCCCCATCTCGCGCACGACCTCGGGCACGACCTTCGAGCAGATGAGGTTGTGCACGACCGTCTCGCCGGGGTGCCGTTCCAGGATCCCCTTGGCGAGGATGGCGGTGGTGATCGAGCCCGACAGGGGCTGGGCCTGGTCGTCGACGAGGAAGACGCGGTCGGCGTCGCCGTCGAACGCCAGCCCGATGTCGGCGCCGGCGTCGAGCACGGACCGCTGGAGGTCCTTGAGGTTCTCGGGCTGGATCGGATCGGCGGGATGGTTCGGGAACGTCCCATCGAGCTCGGGATACAGGATCGACAGGTTGAACGGCAGGTCGGCGAACACGGCGGGGACGACGGCGCCGCCCATGCCGTTGGCCGTGTCGGCCACGACGCGCAGCGGGCGCAGCGCGTCGACGTCGACGAACGAGTGGACGTGCTCGACGTACTCGGGGAGCAGGTCGCGTTGCTCCACCCGGCCGCGCTCCGCGGCGCGTTCGAGGAGCCCGTCGGCGACCATTGCCCGGATCTCGGTGAGCCCCGTGTCCTGGCCGACGGGGGCGGCGCCCGCCCGGCACAGCTTGATGCCGTTGTACTGAGCGGGGTTGTGGCTGGCGGTGAACATCGCCGCCGGCGCGTCGAGCCGACCCGACGCGAAGTACACCAGGTCGGTCGAGATCAGTCCGAGCTCGACGACGTCGGCGCCGGCCAAGGTGGCTCCGTCGGCGAACGCGGCCGCGAGCGGCTCCGACGACGGCCGCATGTCCCGCCCCACCAGCACCAGCGCGGTGCCCGTGAACGCGACGAACGCGTTCCCGACCCGGCGGGCGACGTCTTCGTCGAGGTCGTCGGGGTACAGCCCGCGGATGTCGTAGGCCTTGAAGATCGCGTCGAGTCTCTGGTCGCTCACTCGGGCGCAGGGTACCCGGCGTCGCCTCCCGGCCCGTTCTCCGTTGCGCTTTGCTGCTTCCTGCGCTTGCGCCACCACGGCCACAGCGCCAAGCCGGCCACGCCGAACACGCCGGCGACCGTCCCGACCCGGCCCAGCTGCTCGGCCTTCGTCGTCGAGTAGTCGAGCCGCACCTGGTGGCTCGTGGGCACCACCACCATGAAGTTGGGTGTCGCCCGCCACGGTCCGTCGGCGCCGCTCGCGCTCCAGTTCGGGAAGTACGACGTCTTGACCATCACAGGGACCCCGGTGCGAGACACCCGGAACGACACCGAATGATCCGTGGTGCGCACGTGGCTCACCTCGACCGGCGGGAGCGTCTCTGCGGGCACCGCCGTGGCCGCCGGCAGCTTCGGGTCGGGCGCGTCGGCGCGCGAGGCACCCGGCGGGCGCGCTCGCGCCCAGCTCGACGGCCCGTCGGCGACGAGCGGCCGGTCGAGCAACGACAGGTCACGGGCGTCGGCGGGCGTCCGCGTGGGCGCGTCCCACCACGGCACTCCGACCTCGTCCTGCCAGTCCCGGTTCGACACGCCCGGGACGACGACGGGTTGCTCGCCGAGCGCCTGGACGACGGGGGCGTCACGCACCTCGTAGATCTTCCAACCGAGGGGCGGCTGCCCGTCGGTGTCGGGCGTCGTCGCCACCGGCGTCAACTGGCTGGACTGGTCTGCCAGCCCTTTGGCCTGGTCCGAGAAGACCATGTAGTACCTCACGCCGAGCGTCTGCATGTACTTCACGCCGACGTCGAACTCGGCCAGCGTGCGGTAAGGCAGGTTGCGCTGCGGGTTGCTGGCGTTGCCCGGCGCGCTCAGCGTCGCCACCGACAAGAAGTGGTACGGCGTCGTCGCCGACGATTCGTAGTACAGGCCTTCCATCGACGCGATGCGGCCGTCGGTGAAGTACGGCAGAAGCATCAGCGCGAGCGGTGTCCCGTAGACGCCGAGGGCCGCGCCTCCCTCCCAGAGCGCGCGGCCGGGAGGTAGCCGATCCATCGTGCTCACGAGACTCTTGAACTCCGGATACACCTTGGTGTCGGCTTCGGCTCCAGTGTGCTCGTAGCCGCTGTAGTTCCACTTGGCCCAGAACGTGAGGAAGTCGGTCGTCACGTAGACGCGCCAGATCGCGACGCCGGCCACGAGCACCGACAGGATCACGATCGTCACCGCCCGGACGATGCTGCGATCGCGTTGCAGATCACGATCCGCGCGCTCGACGTCGGCGTGGTCGGTCGACGTCGTCGTCTCCGCCGACACGCCGCTCGCGGCCGCCACCGGCTCCGGGGCCGGCAGCAGCGGCTGCCAGAGCGGATGGGACGCCCGCGCCAGAAGCTCGCCCGCACCGCGGATGAGCTCGGCGGCGCCGAGCATCGCGAGCAACACGAGCAGCAGGTACCAGAACGGCAGGAGCCGCAGGTTCCAGACGGGGGTGCTGTGGAAGAGGTCGGTGATTCTCTCCCAGAACGCGAACGCGAGGCCCGTGACGGCCGTGAGCGCGGCAAGCTCGATCGTCACGCGCCGCCGGGCGACGATCCCGCCCACGATGGCGGCGGCGACGAGCGGCACGAGCCACAGCACGTACGCCGGGTACCAGGGGAACATGTACAAGCGGAACTCGCGGATGGGCTCGTAGCCCATGTCGGACGTGTACCCGAGCGTCGCCAACAGCGGCAACGTCCAGATCGCCGTCAGGAGCGCTCCGACTCCGCCGATGGCAGCCGCGGTCGGGAAGGTGCGGTTGGGACGGCGGGCCAGCCATACGACGAGCGCGCCGATGACGGCGAATATGCCCACGACGAGGTGGCTCATCACGACGGCCGCGAAGAGCACAGCCGGCAACCACATTCGTCGACGGTGGTCGAGCGAGTACGCGAGGGCACCGAGGAAGAACAGCGCCAGCGCCAGCGCCAAGGTGAACGAGAACTCGCCGGCGAAGTTGCTTGCCAGGTTCCCGCCCATGATGTGCTGGTTGCCGGCGACACGCGTCGCGTCTGCATCGGCGCCGGGCGCGCCCTTGAAGAAGAGGAGCACCGTCGCGCCCACCGCGAACAACGCCGGCGCGGGGCGGGGGGCGCGCAGGCCGCGCCCGAACGCGTACGCGGCCGCCGGGAGCGCGATCGGCCCCAACGCCGTGACGAGCTTGAATGCGATGTTGTACGGCAGAACCGCGTTGAGAGCGACGATCACCAGAGCCGGGAACGGGAAGTAGAACTGCCCGGCCGGGAAGCCGGCGAACCAGTCCGGCGCCCATCCCGCGATCCGGCCCTGCGGCAGGAGGTGGTCGCGGAGGTACGCGGGCCACCAGACGTGCGCTCCCGTGTCGCCACCCGCCGGTGTCGTGTTTCGGAGCAGCAGGTCCGGCTGGAGCTGGAACAGGACGAACAGGCAGCACGCGACGACGATCGCCGCGCCCGTCCAGATCTCGAGCCGTTCCCACCACGGCCGGCGGGAACGCGCCGACGGCTGAGCGGCCGCATCGAGCCGGCTGCCGGGCGCGTCGGCGGGCGCCGGGCGCGTCGCGACCATCTGCTCAGCCTACGGGGACGGGGTCGCGGAGCCGAGTCAGCGCGCCGCGAGCACGGACACGGCCGTGAGCAGATTGAAGCCGGCGTGCAGCAGGATGGACGCCGAGAGGTTGCCAGTGCGGATCGCGACCGCGGCGGACAGGAACCCGAGCGCGAAGAGGCCCGGGACCGCGATCACGGACCCGATGGTCGGGCTCGAGAGGGGATGGACGGCAGCGAAGGCGAGGGCGGAGACGAACGCGGCCCACGCCGGTGTCATGCGTCGCTGCAGCGCGCGGAGCAGAGCCCCTCGGAAGAGCAGCTCCTCGGCGACCGGGGCGACCGTGACGACGATCACGGCGAACAGCACGAGCGCCGGTCCCCGCGCCTGCTTGAACTCCTCCACGACGTCCTGGGTCTCCACCTTCCCGTGCACGTCCACGACGATTTGGAGGAACGGCAGGATCGCGAGCTGGAGCGCGACTCCGGCGAAGAGCCAGAGGGCCGCCGTCGTCCACCTGCCGCCGGGGAGACGGGCGACGAGGCCGAAATCGGCCCGCAGGCTCCCCCGACCCTTGCGCCGGGCGACGAGCTCGAGCGTCCCGATCACACCGATCGCCTGGCCGACGACGGACGCCAGGAGAACGCCGACGTCGTCGCTGACGCGTGTCGTGTCGACGCCGGCGGCGGCCGCGACGATCGAGCTCGCGATGACGGCCGCGACCAGTCCGACCACCCACGCCAGGCCGACGTCCGGGAGGCCCCAACGGATTCGGGGACGAGCCGGGACCGGCGGCGGAAAGGCGGCGGGCTCGCCGGCCATTGGCGGTCGGCCGCGTCAGTGGGCGGCGGAGGCCGGGACCACGGGCGCGGTGGCGGCGCGGCGGTCGATCAGCTGCCAGCCGGACGGCACCCGCAGGCGCGCGGCATGCCCGTCGCAGAGGTCATGGTGCGCGGGGTCGGGCGCGAAGAGGTCGTCGAGCCACACCGTGCGGGCGCGGTAGTCGTAGCTGAGAGATGCCGCCGCCGTCAGCGCGCAATCCGGACGGGCGCAGCGACGAGGGACGGCCGGCGGAACCATGGCGGCGCTCAACATACCGGAGCGCGAACGGCACGGTTCCTCACCGGAGCGCGCGAACGGCGCGCTTCGGACGCGAAAATGCCCTCCGCAGTGACTGACCTGTACCGTGCCTTTCGGCTCGGTTCGGTCCGCCCCTGCGAAGGGCATTTGGAACGTACACCTCGCCCCCAGGGTGGTCAAGAGCGGGTTTCGCCGGCCCCGGGACGTACCAGAGGCCCGGCAGCCGTACCATGGGCGGACCGCGGATGCGACGCGTCCGCCCCGAACCGACGAAGGCACACCGCGCATGAGCCGCCGCCCCTCCGACCTGCCCCCCGGTCGGAACCCCCGCCAAGGCGGGCCGACACCGCCGCCGAGCCCGACCCGCTGGCTGCCGTGGCTCATCATCGGCGTGCTCCTCGTCGGCGGCCTGTTCTTCTTCAACTTCGGGCGCACGACCGAGACGAAGGCGGACCTCAGCTACACGCAGTTCCAGAAGGCGGTGGACAACGGCACCGTCCAGAGCGTCGAGTTCGATCCGACGAACGGGAAGATCACCGGCACGTTCAAGACGGAGCAGGGTGGGAAGAAGCAGTTCACCAGCTCCGGGCCGAACAACGACTTCCAGGCGAACGAGATCGCCCGGCTCGAGGAGAAGGGCGTCAACTTCAAGTACGTCCGCGAGGGCTCCGACATCCTCGGCACGATCCTGATCTGGGTCATCCCGTTCGCGCTGATCATCGGCATCTTCATCTGGATCAACCGCCGGGCGCAGGGCCAGATGGGCGCGGTCATGAACATCGGTCGCAGCCGGGCGAAGGTGTACGCGACCGAGAAGCCGAAGACCACGTTCAACGACGTCGCCGGGTACGGACCCGTGAAGCAGGAGATCGCCGAGGTCGTCGACTTCCTGAAGAACCCCGGCAAGTTCAAGCAGATCGGTGCCCGCATCCCCAAGGGCGTCCTGCTCGTCGGCCCTCCCGGCACCGGCAAGACGCTCATCGCCCGGGCCGTGGCGGGCGAGGCCGGGGTGCCGTTCGTGTCCGTCACCGGCTCGGACTTCATGGAGATGTTCGTTGGCGTGGGCGCGGCCCGTGTGCGCGACCTGTTCCAGACCGCGCGCAAGCAGGCGCCGGCGATCATCTTCGTCGACGAGCTCGACTCGATCGGCCGCAAGCGCGGCGCGGGCCTCGGGGGTGGGCACGACGAGCGTGAGCAGACGCTCAACCAGATGCTCGCCGAGATGGACGGCTTCGAGGCCACCGAGGGCATCGTCATGATGGCGGCGACCAACCGTCCCGACATCCTCGACGCTGCGCTGCTGCGCCCGGGTCGCTTCGACCGTCAGATCATCGTCCCGCTCCCCACCCAGGACGAGCGGGTCGAGATCCTCAAGGTGCACTTCAAGGACAAGAAGCTCGCGCCCGATGTCGACGTCGACATCATCGCCCGGGGCACGCCGGGGATGAGCGGCGCGGACCTCGCGAACCTCGTGAACGAAGCCGCGTTGTTCGCGGTACGGCGCGGCCTCAACGAGATCCACGCCGAGGACTTCGAGGCCGCGCGCGACCGCGTCCTCATGGGACTGAAGCGCGAGTCGATGGCGCTCACCGAAGAGGAGAAGGAGGTCGTCGCCTACCACGAGGGCGGGCACGCGGTGCTCGGCTACGTGCTCGAGCACGCCGACCCCGTGCACAAGGTGACGATCCTGCCGAGCGGCATGGCGCTGGGTGTCACCCAGCAGCTGCCGGTCGAGGAGCGGCACATCTACAAGCGCGAGTACATCGCCGACTCGCTCGTGGTGCGCCTCGGCGGGCGCGTCGCCGAGGAGATCGTGTACGGGCACTTGTCCACGGGCGCGCAGAACGACCTCGTCGGGATCACCGAGCTGGCGCGCAAGATGGTGCGCGAGTGGGGCATGTCCGACCGCATCGGTCCGATGGCGTGGGGATCGCAGGGCGCGGTGTTCCTCGGAGAAGACCTCGTCCACACGCGCGACTACTCGGACGACACGGCACGCGTGATCGACGAGGAAGTCGAGCGCATCCTCCGGGAAGAGGAGGACCGCGCTCGCAAGGTGCTCTCCGAGCACCGGGCCGGGCTCGAGGCCGTCGCCCGCGCGTTGCTCGTGGAGGAGACGCTCGACGGCAGCGAGGTGGAACGCCTCGTCGACCAGGCCATGGGTCACAAGGCCGGTGGACCGCGCAAGGTGACGAAGGCGGACGGTACCGAGGTCGACGCCGAGGAGCTTCCCGAAGGCGACTCGCTCAGCGAGAGCGACGACGCCGTCGGCGCGCCCTCCCCCACCAACCGCTTCGAGGACTGACCGCCGCTACTGGAGCTGGCCGAGGCCCAGGTCCGGCTCGGGCGTCGAACCGGGCGCGCGGGCTTCGGCGACCGCAGCCCAGAGATCCGTGGCACTGAACGCGCCCACGAACGCGGCGCGGACGACACCGTCGCCGTCGGCGATCACTGTCGTGGGGATCCCGGCGATCTCGTAGCGGTCGTGCAGGTCGGGTTGGGCGTGGTACTCGATCTCGCACGTGGCGACGTCGGCCGACTCGAGCACCGCGAGCTTCGCCATGAGCCCGTCGCACGAGTCGCACGCGGTCGACGAGAACAACGCGACGAGCCACGGCGTGTCGACACGCCGGAAGTCGCTCCGGTCGAGCTGGCGAGGAACCGGGTAGACGTCGCGCGGGGGCGGCACGGGCCGCCGCCGCCGGAGCACGAACGCGACGACGATCGCAACCGCGATCAGCGCGAGCGCGACCCCGATGCGCACTGCCATGGCGTCAATGTACCGACGGCCGTCGCGTCCCCCGCCATCCTGCAAGAATCCCCGCCGTGGCCGACACGGCCGAAGAACCCGCTGCGACGACATCCGACGTCAGCTCGAAGCAACCGGCGCGGGTAGGCGCGTGGCCGATGTGGGTCCTCGGGCTCGTGGTCCTCATCGACCAGGTCGATCAGAACCTCGTCCGGGGCGTCGTCCCGCAGCTGAAGAGCGACTTCGGCATCGACGACTTCGGCATCGGCGTCCTCATCTCGGCGTTCGTGCTCGTCAACGGGATCGTGACCGTGCCGGCGGGATACCTCGCCGACCGGTGGAACCGCACCCGAACGATCGGCCACACGGTCGTGGCGTGGAGCGGCATCACGATGCTCACCGCCGCATCGCAGAACTTCGGTCAGCTCATCGCCGGGCGCGCCCTGCTCGGATTCGGGCAGGCGATCACGGAGCCCTCCGCGAACAGCCTGATCTCCGACTACTACCCCACGGAGCAACGCGGCAGCGCGTTCTCCGTGCAGCAGATCATGGGCATCATCGGCTTCGGCGTGGGGATCGCGCTCGGTGGCGCGATCGGCTCACAGTACGGCTGGCACTGGGCGTTCATCGTCGTCGGGCCGCCCGGGTTCGTGATCGCTGCGATCGCCTATCGCCTGCGCGAGCCGCGCCGCGGGCACGGCGATCGCCTCCACCTCGGGATCACCGACGAGGAGGCGCCCGAGGAGCACACACGCCTCTTCGAGCACGGGGTACGCCGTTTCTTCGTCGACATGGTGACGGGCCTGCGCGACGACCTCCGGGTGATCATCTCGATCCCGACGCTCAAGTTCGCGCTCGTCGGGGTGGGCGCGTTCATGTTCACCATCACGGGCATCGGCGCGTGGCTCCCCGAGTTCCACCGCCGCTTCTCTGGCCTGACCCAGGGGCAGGCGACGGCGGCGGTCGGCCTGATCGTGCTCGCGGGTGGCATCCCCGGGCTGTTGCTCGGCGGTTCCATCGCCGATCGGTACGCGCGGCGAATTCGGGGCGCACGCGTCGTCATCCCCGCGTATTGCATCGCGATCGGCACCGCCCTGTTCACGATCTCCTACCTGCCGATGCCGTTCGTCGTCTCGTTCGCGCTCGAGCTCGCCGGCATGTTCACGGTGTGGATCGCCGTCCCGGCGCTCCGGGCCGGCCTCGCCGACGCGGTTCCCGCCCACCTCCGAGGCGCGGGGTTCGGCGCGTTCAACCTCGTCTCGATCGTGTTCGGCGCCGCCGCCGCGCCGATCATCGTCGGCGCCCTGGCGGACGCGTTCAACCTCCGCATCGCCTTTCTCCTCGTATCGCCGCCCGTCTTCCTCGGCGCGTACGTGCTGTACCGGGCGAGAGACCACCTCGACGCCGACGCCGCCAAGATCTTCGAGGCGGTCGTGCGGGCGATGCAGCAGGATCAAGAGCGCGCGAGCCCGTAACGCTCCGGGATCAGGGTTCCGCAACGCCGAGCGCGAGTGACGCGCCGGTGGGGCCGAGGATCCGGCGGGCGGCGACGACCGGCGCGTCGGCGCGCACGGTGACGACCTGGTCGGGGGCCACGGCGAGGTCGCCGAGGTTGAACTGCGCTTGGCTTCGCGCCGGCACCACGAGCTCACCCACGCTGCCCGGCCTGTCTCCCCCACCCGAGCTGTACGCGAGCAGCTTGACGTCCGTCCGGCCGGGGCCCGGATTGAAGACGTTGATCGTGGCCACATCCTCCGGGCCGAGCCGGCCCACGGCGAACGTCCAGCCCCGCGCGCGCACGGGGCTCGCCAACGACGTCGCGGACCCGGTCGCCGCGTTCGGCGCCCCCCACCACGCCAACTCTTCGACGACGACCGGCGACGGGCGCGTGGTCCGAACGTCGAAGGCGAACGGGGCTTGCGACCCGGCGAGCGACGCGAGGTCGACGGCGGCGACCGAGCGCCCACCCACCGGCACCCGTTTGGGACTCGTCGACTGCTGCTGCTCGAAGCGAGGGGAGACCTCGACCGCGGTGGCGGAGGGTCCGAAGTTGGCGACGAGCAGAGAGTGTGACGCTCCGTCTTCTGGCACGACGCCGGGCAGGCTCCAGGATGTCTCGGGACTCGGGGCGCCGAGCGACAGCGTGAGCCCGCGACGAGTCTCGTTCTCGGCGGTGAACGTCAGTGACCGCTCGACGACGATGCGCCCGGTGCGTACGTGCGCGTGTAACGCAACCTGTGCCTGGCGGCGCACGAAGTTGCTGATGGGCACGGTGATCCGGCTGCGCCGCGGCACGGCGATCGCCTGGAGGTCTGCGGGAGCGATGAAGCCGGCGTCGGTCGCGAACGTCAGGTCGACGATCGCGTCATCGGGAAACGGGTTGAAGAGCGCGGCATTCTCTTCGGCGCCGCGCTCGGTGGTGCCTCCCGCGAAGTACCAATCGCTCCCCGCCTGACGTGCGCACGGTCCGACGGCCAGATCGCTCTCGCCCTCGATCTCGTGCTCGACCACCGACCGACCGCCGAAGACCTCCACGGCGACGCCCGGTCCGGTGATCAGACCGGCGTCGCCGGGCTGTTCGGGCGCCTGGAGCACACTCGACACCGCGACACGCACCTGCGCGCCTCGGGGCACCGTCACGCGCCGCGAGGCGGGGCCCAACTGCCCGCCCGGCATCACGGTCACGACGGCGCGGGCTTCGGCGTCGCCCTCGTTGGCGATGAGGATCGTCTCGTCCGCGCGGCCGCCGGGCGCGCCCGTTCCCTCTGCGCAGTACCAGGTCGTCGAGACGGTGTCGGCGCCGGCGACGGTCGGGACCGCCGCCGCGATCGCGTCGGCGGTGCTCGTCGCCGGCGACGCCCCGGTGCTCCCGACGCCGAACGCGGCCGCCACCGCGATGCTGCCGCCGACGACCAGCAACACGACGAGCCGGCGCGGGTGCCGGCGGGTTCTGCGCGCGGGCGGGCCGCCGCGGCGGGCCGGAGCACGGCGCGGCGTTCCGCGAGGCGCGGTCACGGGCTCGGCCGCCGGATCCGCGGTGGACGGGCGCGCCGCGACGCGCTGCTGCGCCACGCGACGACGAAGAACATCAGCACCAGCACCGTCTGGAGCGCGATCATCCCGTAGCGACGGAGCTGACCGCCGTAGTCGATCGACACGGACCCGCGTTCGGTTGCGTCGAAGCCGTTCGCCCACCCGAACGGCTTCACGTGGCGGAGGGTCTTCCCCCCGACCGTCGCGCTCCAGTCGCCGTCGAACGCCTCGCTCCACAACACCAGCCCGGGACCGGTCGGCGCGGACGCGGAGGGAGACCCGCGCACCGCCGTGACATGACCGACCTCGGCGCGCAGCGCCGCGCCAGTCGGGTTCTTCGAGCCGAGCGGCACGCGGTCGACGTTCGCGGGGCGCACGCTGCCGGGCGTCGGGATCCAGGCCGTGTTCTCGTAGAGCGCCAGACCCGGCGGCGCCTCGAGGCGGGCGAGGTCGAGCTGGCTCTCGAGCGCGCCCGGCAGCCGCGCCGGCGGCGCCTGCGGGGGCGCGCCGGGCCCGGACCGGCTCGGCATGGCGACGTAGCGGACACCCATCGGCGCGACGAGATGACCCAGACGATCGGTGCGGCCCCCGGCGGCGAGCTCGACCGCGTCGCCGACGAGGCCGTCGGCCCGGCCGGACGGGGCTCGCCACAGCTCCGACGCGTCGCCCGACCCGTTCCGGGTGAGTGAGTAGCCGGTCCCGTCGCCGGCGACGAACGGATCCAGCGGCAGCAGGCTCGGGTTCCCCACCCACAGCACACGGAAGCCGCCGCCGGCGCGCTCCGTCTGCAGGAACGCGAGCGTCGCGGGCCAGTCACCGTCCGGGGCGGCCCAGCGGCCGTCGCCGGCGTCGGCCGTGAAGCCGAGTATCCCGAACGCGAAACCGGCGGCGGCGAGCGCCGCCACCGCGTGCCGGGCGCCGAAGCCCCGCCCGCGGACGTCTTCGACGACCACGCTCACGCCCAGGCCCGCGGCCAGCGAAATGCCCAGCGCAGCCAGCGAGAGCGCAGCTTCGGGCGCCGGGACCGAGACGTCGGGTGCGAAACGGGCCGGCAGCCAGACCAGCGCCCACCCGATGAGCGCCATCATCCAAGCGCGCGTCGCCCACGTGAAGCGCGGTCCCCGGCCGATGACCAGTGCGAGCGCGCCGGCGGCCAGGAGGCCCCAGGCGGCCCATCCGCCGCCGGCGGGCCCGCTCTGGAAACGCAACACGTCGACGAGGTCGAGCCGGGGCCGGAACGAGAAGCCGAGCGCGGCCGGGTCGTCCCCCGCTCCCAGCAGCGCCAGCGACCACGGCACCAGCAACACGCCCGCGATGACGATGGCGAGCGCCGACGCGACCAGCACGCGCACGCCGATGCGGAAGCCGCCGACGAGCGGCGCCGCGAGCATGACCGCAGCCGCCGCCGCGAGCAGCAGCAGCGGGGCGAGCTGGTACCAAGCCGTCGTGAACGCGAGTAACGCGCCGAGCCCGAGCAGCCCGGTGAGCGCGCGTCGCCGCTGCGCCCCCGGTACCGGGTCGGCGCGTCGCAGCGCGATCGAGATCAGGAACGGCCCCAGCGCGAACAGCACGAGCGGGCCGAGCCGTCCGGCAGCGATCGCGTTCCGCGGGACGGGGTTGATCGCGTAGGCGACGCCGGCGACGGCAGAGGGAGCGAACTCCTGCGTGATGCCGCGCGTGAACCGGTACGCGCCGTAGGCACCGACGGGGAACGCGAGGACGACGACGAGCGTGTGGGCGAGGCCGGGGGCGCCGAACAGCGCCGTCGTGAGGCCGGCCATCGCCACGAGCCCCGGTGGCGCCGCGGTCGACGAGCCGAGGCCGGTGTACCGCCAGCCCGATGCGTACGTCGACAGCGCGTCGACGATCCCGGGCCATCGCGCGAACGTGCCGACCGCGGGGACGCCGCCGGTGAACAGATGACGTGAACCGACGATCCAGACGAGGGCAAGCACCGCGGCCAGCGCGAACAGCGGCTGTCGCGTGCGCTCTGTCGCGACGCTGACGGCGGAGCGGCTCGCGTCGGCGATGGACCGCATGCGGTCGTCGGACGCGACGTGCTCGGCGACGAATCCGCGCAGCCCCGCACCTCGCGCCCGGAGCTGGCGCAGGTCGCGATCGTCGACGCGACGACCCCGGCGCGCTTGACGCCGCGCCCGCCCGATCTCGCGGAAGTGGCGCAGGTTCCACCACCAGGCGCCGAGGGAGGAGCGGACGCGGCCGCGGCGCAACGTGATCGTCAGCAGGAGCGCCTCCAAGATCGACGCGGCGACCCCGGCCGGCACGACCCACAGCAACGTCCGCGCCGACGACAGCGTGAGCATGGTTCGGATGCGGTTGCGCGCCACGGCGACCCCGCCGGGTGCCGCGCCGTCGCCACGACTCCCCGTCGCCTCGGGTTGTTGCACACGAGCGTCCGGAGCCACCAGCACGCGGGCGCCCGCCAGCCGGGCGCGCCAGCACAAGTCGATGTCCTCCGCCCCGGGGAAACGCGAGGCGTCGAAGCCACCGAGCTCGTGGAACAGGTCGGTCCGCACGAGCATGGCGGCGTCCGACACGTAGAAGACGTCGCGAACACCGTCGTGCTGCGCCTGGTCGAGCTCGCCGGGCTCGATCCCCGTGTGGGGATTGCCGAACCGGTCGATGCTGCGCCCCACCTCCAGCAGCACCTCGGGATTGTCGGCGTCGACGATCTTCGGGCCGACGATGCCGGCGTTCGACCGGTATGCCTCCTCGAGCATCAGGCGCACCACCCCCGGGTCGAACACGACGTCGTCGTGGCAAACGAGGAGGAAAGTGGCGTTCCGGACGGTGTAGAGCGCCTCGTTGGCCGCCGCCGCGAAATCCGACTGCGGCACCCGGCGGACGAATGCGTCCGGCAGGGCGCCGGTGATGCGGTCGCCGGGGTCCTCCTCCGACGCCGCGTCGACAACGAGCACCGCCAGGCTCGGATAGTCCTGGCTGCCCAGCGACTGCAGCGCCCGCTCCAGCCACGGTCCGGGATTCCGGGTGACGACGACGGCGGCGACCGTCGGGATCTCGGTGTGGGGCGCCCGACCCCCCTGGTTGCGTTCTCCCCGGAGCGCCTGCGTGCCGGGCGATTCCCCACTCGCCATGACTGCGGCGGAGCATACAACTGGCCCCCGGGCTCGTGACCCTGGTCACGAGTGCTTGCAACTGTTTATCATTTGCGTTATTGTCGCAAGCGTCGAGGCCGGCGGCGGTGCCTCGGTATCCCTCCGGAGACCGACGCCATCCACGGCATCGACGATCACCCCCAGAGGCCAATCGATGGCCAACGAAGGAGAGTCAGCACCATGGACTTCGACCCTGGCAAGACAGTCAAGGACGCCGCGTACATCACCGTCGGCGTCGGCGTCACCGCGTTCCAGCAGGGGCAGGTCCGCCGGCGTGAGGTGCAGAAGAAGGTGACCGAGCAGGCGAAGGAGACCAGCAGCTACCTCGCCACCCGGGCCCAGGACGGCCGGGTCAAGCTCGAGGCCCTCGCCAACGACGTCCGCACCAAGGCGAGCGCGGCCCGCGGCGATGTCGCCGGCCGGGTCGAGCCGCTCGTGGGCGACCTGGGCCAGCGGGTCCAGCCGATCGTCGAGCAGCTCCAGTTGGTTCCCGCCCAGGTGAAGCAGGCCGCCGAAGCCGGCGTCACCCGGGCCAAGGAGCTCGTCAACCGCGCCGCCTGACCGGCACGCAGAGTCCCCCCCGTCGACACGGTCCCCTTCGGGGGACCGTGTCGCGCGAGCGGACCACTACATTCGCAAGCGTGCTGGCGGCGCTGGCAGGTGGCGTGGGAGCCGCCCGGTTCCTTCGGGGGCTGGTGCAGGTCGTCCCGCCCGAAGAAATCACTGTGGTCGTGAACACGGGTGACGACGACTGGTTCCACGGCTTGCTCGTGTGCCCCGACCTCGACACCGTGACGTACACGCTGGCCGGCGCCGAGAACCCCGACACCGGGTGGGGCCTCGCCGGAGAGACGTTCGCGGCGATCGACGCGCTCGAGCGCTACGCGCTGCCGACGTGGTTCCGGCTCGGCGACCGCGACCTCGCCACGCACGTGTACCGCAGCGACCGCGTGCGGGCCGGCGCTCCCTTGTCGACGATCGCGGCGGAGATCGCAGCGGCGTGGGGCGTGCGATCCCGCCTCCTCCCGATGAGCGACGACCCCGTCTCGACCCGCATCGACGTCCGGACCGGCGGCGGCTCGGTGGCGGAGCTCCACATGCAGGAGTGGTTCGTGCGCGAACGAGCAGAGCCACCGGTCGTCGCGGTGCGTTTCGACGGGGTGGACCGCGCCGCCGCCGCCCCCGGGGTGCTCGAGGCGCTGGACCGGGCCGACACGATCGTCGTGTGCCCGAGCAACCCGGTGATCTCGATCGGCCCGATCCTCGCCGTGCCGGGCGTGCGTGAGGCCCTGCGGCGGCGGCGCGACCGCGTCGTCGGCGTCAGCCCGATCATCGCCGGCGCGCCCGTGAAGGGGCCCGCGGACCGGCTCATGGGCCCGCTCGGGATGGAGGTGTCGTGCGTCGGCGTCGCGCGCGCCTACCGGGACTTCTGCTCGGCGCTGGTCATCGACGGTGGCGACACCGCTCGCGCGCCGGAGGTCGAGTCGCTCGGCGTCCACGCCGTGGTCACCGACACCCTCATGCGCGACGCGCGTGTCGCCGCCGCTCTGGCGCGCAACACGCTCGACGCCGTCGCCTGAATGCCACCGCTGACGGTCTTCCCGATCGAGCGCGTGCCCGAAGTCCGAGCGGGCGACGTCCTCGCCGAGCTCCTGGTCGCGGCGGCCCGCGCGCAGGACACACCGTTCGAGCCGGCCGACTGCGTCGTCGTCACCCAGAAGGTCGTTTCGAAGGCGGAAGGGCGGGTCGTGCCGCTCGACGCCTCCGACCCCGGAGCGCGCCGCGCGCTGATCGAGTCCGAGTCGGCCCGCGTGCTGCGCCGCCGGGACGAGCTCGTCATCAGCGAGACGCGCCACGGGTTCGTGTGCGCGAACGCCGGGATCGACCTGTCGAACATCCCCGACGGCCAGGCCGCGTTGCTCCCCATCGACCCCGACCGTTCGGCCCGCCGCATCCGGGACGGGATCCGGGCGCTCGCCGGGGTCGACGTGGCGGTGATCGTGTCCGACACGTTCGGGCGGGCCTGGCGCGTCGGGCTCACCGACGTCGCCATCGGCGTGGCGGGGCTCGCCGCCGTGGTCGACCTGCGCGGCCAGTCCGACGCCCACGGCCGGGAGCTCCAGGTCACCGAGATCGCACTCGCCGATGAGATCGCCGGTGCCGCCGAGCTCGTCAAGGGCAAAGCCGCGCAAGTGCCGGCGGCGGTCGTCCGCGGCCTCGACGCCGGGTGGTTCCGCGAGGGGTCGGCACGCGAGCTGGTCCGACCGCCGGCGGAGGACCTGTTCCGCTGATGGCGGTGGGCGTTCCCGCGTTCATCGAGGCGCGACGGTCGATCCGGTCCTTCCTTCCCGATCCCGTCAACCGCGCCGAGCTCGACCGGCTCGTCGACGCCGCATGCCTCGCGCCGGCTCCGCACCACTCGCGCCCATGGAGATGGGTCGTCGTCGACGCGCCCGATCGCAAAGACGCGCTGGCGCGCGGCATGGGCGACCGGTGGCGGCGCGACCTCGAGGGCGACGGCGTTCCACCGGCACGGATCGAGGAGCTCGTCGCCACCTCGCACGCCAAGTTGACCGGCGCGCCCGCCCTGGTGCTCGGGTGCCTCACGTGGGAGGGCCTCGATCGCTATCCGGACGAGCCCCGGCAGCTTGCCGAGTGGGGCATGGCGCTCTTGTCCCTCGGCGCCTCGGTCGAGAACCTCATGCTGGCGGCAACCGCCGCCGACCTCGCGTCGTGCTGGGTCGCGGCGCCGATCTTCTGCCCGGCGGAGGCACGCGACGCGCTGTCACTCCCGCGGGATTGGCTGCCGCACGCGCTCGTCCTCGTGGGCCGGCGCGATCCCGCGTACAAGCCCCCGCCGCGTCCTGCCGTCCCCCTCGACGAGCTCCGCGCGTTCGGCTGACCCTCGCCCGGCGCGCTACCGGCGCGATCCGACGGGGACGGCGCGGAACCATTCGATCGTCCGTCGCAACCCGCCTTCGAGATCCGTCCACGGCTTCCAACCCAGATGGTTGGCGGCACGCGCCGGATCGAGCGCCGACCGCTGCAGCTCGCCCGGACGCGCCATCGCGTACCGGGCCGGTTCCTTGAAGGCGACCAGCCGCGCCATCGTGTCGAAGAGGTCCTGGACGGCGGTCTCGACGCCGGTGCCGATGTTCAGGATGAGCCCGTCCCCACGATCGGCAGCGCGCACGAAGGCGTCGACGACGTCGTCGACGTAGACGAAGTCGCGCGTCTGCTCGCCGTCGCCGAAGATCGTCGGGCGCATCGGCTCGAGCAGCTGCCCGGCGAAGATGGCGATGACACCCGCCTCGCCGTGCGGGTCCTGGCGCGGGCCGTACACGTTCGCCAGCGCGAGCACCGTGTACTCGATGCCGTGTGCCGAGCGGTAGTAGTGCAGATAGTCCCCCACCGCCTTCTTCGACACGCCGTACGGCGACACGGGCGCCTGGCGGTGGTCCTCACCGACCGGCACCTCGTCCGGCACCCCGTAGAGCGTCCCCCCGGAGCCGGCGAACACGATCTTGGCGGTCCCGGCCTCCACCGCGCCCTCGAAGACGTTGAGCGAGCCCTGGATGTTGATCTCGGCGTCGAGAGCCGGTCGCGCGACCGACTCGCGCACGGATGCTTGCGCAGCGAGGTGGAAGATCGTGTCGGGCTTGCGACGGATGATCAGGTCGCTGACGTCCGGACGGCGGATGTCGAGGCGATGGAACGTGAAGCGGTGAGTGCGTTCCGCCCGCGCCTCGGCCAGGTTCGCGAGCGTGCCGGTCGACAGGTCGTCCACGGCGTCGACGTCCCAGCCCTCGGCAAGGAGGCGGTCGACGAGGGTGGAGCCGACGAAGCCGGCACCGCCGGTGACGAGCGCTCTCACCGCGTCGTCGGGACCTGCACCGGCACACGCGCGCCGGAGAGCCTCGATCCCGCCGCGATGACCGCCGAGGCTCCGATGATCGTTCCATCGGCGGCGACGGCGCCGTGCTCGAGCGTCGCCTCCGAGCCGATCACCGCGTCGAGGGCCGACGCGTCGTTCGCGACGCTCGCCCCGTCGAGCATGACCGATCCCACGACCTTGGCGCCCTTCTCGACCGAGCATCCGGCGCCGAGCACGGCCTGGCGCACGCACGCGCCCGACGCGATGCTGACGTCCGGACCGAGCAGCACCGGAGGCTCGACGCGCGCGTCGGCCGCGATCGAAGCGCTTCCCTGCATCCATACGCCGGGCGCCTTCTCGACCGCACCCGGCGCCGGCGGCGCGCCGAGCGCGCCCGCCAGCACGTCGGCGTGGGCTTCGAGGTATTTCGCCGGCGTCCCGATGTCGATCCAGTAGGCGTCGCTCTGCAACGCGAACAGCCGGCCGCGTCGGTCGAGCATGCGGGGAAACGTCTCGCGTTCGACCGAGACGGTCAAACGCGGCGGGATGCGGGCGAGCACGGAGGGCTCGAGCACGTACGTGCCCGCGTTGATCCAGTGGCTGGGCACGCGGCCCGCGGGCGGCTTCTCGACGAACGCCATCACCTCGCCGTCGGGGCGTGTCGGCACGACGCCGAACGCCGACGGGTCGTCGACGCGACAGAGATGGATCGTCGCCTCGCCGCCGTGCGCGTCGTGGAATCCCACCATCTCGGTGAGGTCGATCGTCGTCAGCACGTCGCCGTTGCACACGACGAATCGCTCGTCGATGCCTGCGACGTCGGCGGCGTAGCGGATCCCGCCCGCAGTGCCGAGCGGCTCGTCCTCGACCGCGTACCGAAGGGTGAGGTTGCCGAAGCGGTCATCCGGGAACCGCGCGACGAACGCGTCGGGCAAGTAGCCGAGCGAGAGCACCACCTCGTCGATGCCGTGACGCTCGAGCCAGGTGAGCTGCCGCTCGAGGAACGGCTGGTTGGCGATCGCCAGCAGCGGCTTCGGGGTCGTGTAGGTGAGGGGTCGGAGCCGGGTGCCCTCGCCACCCACGAGGACGATGGCTCTCACGAGGACGGTGGTGCCGACGGGGTGGTGCTGTACGGCGTTTCGTCGCTCGGCTGCTGCAGCTGCTGCGCGTTGGGGGGCGGGCCCACCGCGGGATCAGCCGACAGGGACTCCAGGGTGGTCCCGGCGGGATCGAAGAGCAGGGAGATCTTGTCCTTGTCCTTGGGCTGGTAGTCGGCCGGGCTCCCCGACTGCTTCTTACCGTTCAGGTACCAGGTGAGCGTGCCCTTCTTCTTCGTGCCGTCGGCCTGCGTGCACTGGTCGCCGTTCTTCACCTTCACCGGCTTGCCGTCGGCGCCGGCCCACAGGTCCAGCGAGTCCGAGCTCGCCGACCAGCCCCCGTAGGTGAGGAAGCGCCCGACGGTGGCGTGGCTCCCGCTCTCGGACGAGTTGAACGGGTGGATGTGGATCAGGCCGTCGGCGTGCGAGTGGATGCCGACCCGGATCTGGGGATTCCCGGCTTCGGTCTCGAACTGCGGCGCCGGCGGGAGCCACACGCCGCAGTCGTTCACGTCGAGCGACGCGTGCCAGTGGTCGCCGGCTGCGCCGGTCGTCGGGTCGCCGGCCCGGGGCGCGGCGCTGGCTTCATCGCGCCGGCTGGCGACGGTCCAGACGAGCAACGCGATCCCGACGACGGCGACGAGCGCGATGCCCATGTTCCAGCCGAACGACCCCCCGCGGCGCTTGGGCTTGCGGTAACGAGCGCGGGCCTGCGCCCGGGCGTATCGGTTGCGGGACTTCGGCAAGTCTTCCCCTGTCGCAGTCGCAGGGCTCCTGCTTTGCGCCGGCGGACGGCAGAGCCGCCGCCGCGACGTCGAGATTACCCGGTGACCTGCGGCGGCTTTGGTCGCCGCCGCAGGGCGTGGTCGGCCATGGCGAGCGCGGCCCGCACTGCGAGGAACGCAGCCGCGAGCGGGAGCGCGAGGCGTCGCGCCCCGCGCCAGCGCTTCGACGCGAAGCGGTACAGCGACCGGTGGTGCTCGGTGATCATGCGGTACGGGTGCTTCGCCGTCGTCGCGCCCTGGACGTGCGTGACGACGGCACCCGGCTCGTACCCGACCCGCCAGCCCCGCCGCCGGAGCTGCCAGCAGAGGTCGACGTCCTCGACGTACATGAAGTACCGCTCGTCCCAACCACCGACGGTGTCGAGCGCGTCACGCCGCAGCCAGACCGCGGCGCCCGACACCCAGTCGACGTCGCGAGGGCGGCTCGGGTCGGCGTCGAGCTGCCGGTACCGGCGGGTGAAGGGGTTGGTGCGCCACACGAACCCGAGGAGCCCGTGGCCGACCGCGTCCCGCACCCGCGGGTCGGAGCGCGCCGACGGGTAGATGGTTCCGTCGGTGTTCCGGATCAACGGGCCGACGGCGCCGAGATCCACCTCCGCGGCCAGGCGCGGCACCAGCGCGCCGGCGGCGCCTTCCTCGACTTCGAGGTCGGGGTTGCACACGGCGACGACCGGCGCGTGGGTGGCGGTGATCCCGAGGTTGGCGGCGCGTGCGTAGCCGAGGTTGGCCCCGGGGTACAGCACCTTCACCGCCGGCAGCGAGCGCGCGACCGCCGCCGCCGAGCCGTCCGACGACCCGTTGTCGACCACCACGACCTCAGGCGGGCGCCCCGCGCTCGTGTCGGCGAGCAGCGACCGGACGCAGTCGCACAACGCCGCGCCCGCCTCGTAGTTGATGACGACCGCGGCCCAGTCCGGCTCGGTCTCGTTCGCCGGC
>Ga0075423_10001209_pt1 | contig 22375 bp, 18 predicted proteins | sample SoiMethybrSBSTD2_FD_80114 | JGI IMG/M metagenome (GOLD analysis project Ga0075423, IMG submission 80114) | Bulk soil microbial communities from a Populus tree surrounding site in Tennessee, USA - Soil MetaG P. TD hybrid SBSTD2 | ecosystem: Environmental > Terrestrial > Soil > Tree plantation... | reverse complement strand
TCAACTCGGACACGATCTCGACAGCGAGCGCGGTCTACACCACGTGGCTCGCGCCGCAGGCAGTTGTGGCTCCGCGGCTCGCGAAAATCTCACTGACGTTCGACTTCTGATGCGCAAGGGGTAAGGGGGAGGCGGCAAGGGGCGGGCTGTTTCAGGAAATTAGTAGACTGAATCCTGAGACAGCACTTCCCCCTTGCCCCCCTTCCCTTTCCCCCTTCGTCATGCGATCACCCTCGCCTTCGCGGGCATCGTGCTCGCGGGATGCACATCGAGCACGACGACCACACCGGCAACCGCACGCGGCGATCGCGATCTGCCTCCGATCTCTTCACCCGACGTCTCACGTATGGAGCCGTCGGTTCAAAAACAGATCGCTGACTCGTATCGCGCGCTGAAGACCGCGATCGATAGTCGCGCAAAAGCACCGACTGAACTCGCCAACGAGTACGGCGCGATGGGGAACCTGCTGCTCGCCGCCGACTACGCCGATGCGGCGGAGCCCTTTTACCAACATGCCGAGGCGCTTTCGCCGGGCGACATGCGCTGGCCCTACTACCTCGGGCACGTGTACATGGCGAAGACCGAACCCGCGAAAGCCGCCGCGTCGTTCGAGCGCGCGCTGCGCATTCAGCCGAACGACATCGCCACATTGGTGTGGCTCGGCAACGTGCAGCTCGATCAAGGACGTCCCGACCTCGCGGAGCCGCCATTCACACACGCGCTGGACGTTCAGCCACGTGTCGTTGCCGCGCTCTACGGCCTCGGGCGCGTCGCGTTGGCGCGGCGCGACTACGCGCGAGCCGTCCAGCACCTCGAGGCCGTACTCAGCGCGGATCCCCGCGCCTCGATCGCGCACTACCAGCTGTCATTGGCGTACCGCGGATTGGGCGACACCTCACGAGCCGACGCCCATCTGCGACAACGCGGAGAGCTGGCCATCGGTCCGCCGGACCCGTTGATGGTGGAACTCCGTGGTCTCGTCCATGGAGCCGCTGCCGAAGAGAAACGCGGCAGTCGCGCACTCGACAGCGGCGATTATCAGGCGGCAGTCGCGGCATTCCGGAAAGGCGTCGAGCTCGCGCCAGATAACCCATCGCTTCGTCACAACCTGGGAACAGCGCTGTCGCTCACCGGCGACACGGCGGGGGCGTTCGAACAGTTCCGAGAAACCCTGCGTCGCACACCGACCTTCGCGCCGGCGCACTACAGCCTCGGCGTCCTCCTCGCATCGAGTGGCCAATTCCCCGAAGCGATTGAACAACTCGAAGCCGCGGTTCGAGACGACCCGAGCTATCTCGCCGCTCGTCTTCGGCTGGGCGAGCTGCTCGGTGGCACGCGACAATTCGATCGCGCGCTCAGCCAGTACCAGAAAGCGATTGACATCGATCCGCGCGCTCCGGAAGCGCGGTTCGGCTATGCCGGTGCGCTCGTGGGTTTGAAACGTTACGCCGAAGCACGTGAGTCATTGAAGGAATCAGCCAAGCTGTTTCCAGATCAGCCGCGATTCGAGGAAGCACTCGCGAAACTCGAAGGCGATTCGGTTCGGAAATAATCGCTTCGTCCTGTCACGGTCGACACGGGCGCGGCGCGTATTTGCTGGCCTCGCTGCGGAGGCGCGCCGCTTCGGCCATATCCTTCGCGCGATCGGCATCGTCGATCGCGCGCCGCATCCAATCGACCGCTTCGTCGCAACGTCCGAGCTCCGCGAGGGCGATCGCCACTGTCTCGCCGTGCGCGGGCGACGGCTCTCGCTGATAGACCATCGTCGCTACGTCGAACGCGCGTTGCCCATCGCGGATGGAGCGATCGGGTGACGAGGCCAGCAGCCGCGCGAGCGTCGTTGCCGTCGCTGGGCGATCGGGAAACCGTCGATGGCTTTCGTCGAGATGCTGCACTGCCTCGCGATACCGTTCGCGATCGGCAAGCAGGATCGAGAGCTTCAGCAACGTCGTTTCGTCATCGGGATCGAGTCGTACGGCGATCGCGAGTTGTTCAGCCGCGCCGTTCGCATCACCCAGCTGCGCGAGGGCCGCGGCGAGGTTCACGTGCGGGATCGCGTCGGCCGGCGCCGCTACCGCGGCTTTGCGGAACGCGTCCGCCGCGACCTGGTACTGCCCGGCCTCGTAGGCCCGTCGTCCTTGCATGACGAAGGCACGCTCCCCGCGGACGAGTGTCTGCAGCTCGTCGACGATCGGATCGGCAACCCTCACGCCCCCGGTTCCCCCGCGCTGCAAATGGGCGCGCGCGTCGTCCATGCGGCCGAGTCCGCGATACGCCATCCCGAGCGAGTACTCGAGCGAGGTCGCGCTGGGAAACCGCGCGAGCGCCGCCTCGAGATGCGCGATCGCGTCTTGGTAGCGCCGCTCGCGTAGCGCGATCTCTCCGAGACCCGCACTCGACGCGGCTGGATAGCGCATCGCCATCGTCTCGAACTGCTCGCGTGCGTCGGCGATCCGGCCTAGCCCCAGATACGTCTCGCCCAGATGCACCGCGGCAGCGTAGTCCTCGGGCGCGGCGCGGCGCGCGGCGAGATACAACGGCACGGCGTCTTCGAATCGGCCGGTCTGTTGAAGCAGATAAGCGCGAAGGTGCAGCCACCGCGAATCCGATGGCCGAAGGATCGCCGCGTTGCGATAGCACGCGTCGGCCGCGTCGAAGAATTCGTAGGCATGAAAGACACGACCGAGGCTGCCGTACGCGTCGGCGAGATCGCGGGCCGACGCTTTGGGCGACGTCTTCTCGAAGACCGCACGCGTGCCGCGAAGGTGATCAGCAACCGCAGCTTCGAGCGTGTCCAACTGCGGAAATGCGATCGGATCGAGCCCAGCGCGCACGGGCGCAAGAACGATCGTTTCTGGCTCTTGAGATGAGGCAGCGGCGAAGACAGACAGGAAAACCGTCAGTGCACAGCAAGAGATCACGCAGAGATCGCGGAGGCGCGGAGAACGCCGAGGATTCGCACGTTTGTTTTCGCGCATGCCTCTCGCTCCATGCGCCGCCAAAGCCGGCGCCGCCATTCGCCTAATGCCGGTGAGCAATCAGCCCCGTCCGGCCTCCGTGACTCCGTTGCTCCCTGCGAAACTCTGCGCCCCTGCGGCCTCTGCCTGATCTACAACGCTCGCGGCGGCTTCCCCAACTCAATAAGCCAGTAGCGATCGACCGCCAGGCCCGTGAACTCTTCGACCTTGCCACCGAGCCAATGCACGCGGATCGTCTGCGCCGCACCGTCCGCGCCGAGCCCGAACACGATACGCGGATCGCTCGCCGAGCAATAGCTGCCGTCGGTATGCACGCGACGCCACACGGCACCCGTACGACGCGACAGCTCCACGCGCGTCGTCACAGCGTCGCGGCGATAGCGTGCGTCCATCACACGAACACCGATCCAATGCTTGCCACGCGCGGCCTGATTGACGAGTACGCGGGCAGGACCGTTGTTGTTGAACACGACGAGATCGCTGGCGCCGTCGTTATCGAGGTCGCCGACCGCAAGCCCGCGGCTCACCTCGAGACGATCGAACGACGAACCGGCTTGTGCGGTCGCATCCACGAACTTGCGGCCGCCTTCATTGCGAAACATCAGCTTCGGTTGCTTGAGCGGATACGGATCACCACGCTGGACCTGAGAGGCGAGATGACGCACGGCTCCGTTCACGACGACGAGATCGAGCCAGCCGTCGTTGTCGATGTCGACGAAGCGAGTGCCGAAGCCGGTGACGCCAAGTTTGAACACGCCCCACTCGACCGTCCGGTCTTCGAAGAGGCCCTTGCCGACATTGAGGTACATCGTGTTCGATTCGTTGTCGAGATTGGTGACGAACAGATCCTCGTCGCCATCACCGTCGACGTCCCCGGCGTCGATCCCCATGCTTCCCTGCGGTACGCCCGCGCGGCTCAGCGCAACGCCTGCCAGGAGCGCATCGTTGGTGAACGAGGCGCCGCGGTTGTTGATCCACAGCTGATTGGGATCGCCGTCATTGGCTACGTACAGATCGGGCCAGCCGTCCTCGTTCACGTCCATCGCCAGTGCACCGAGCCCGTGTCGAGGACTGCGCGCGATCCCCATCCGCGCCGACACGTCCGAGAACGTCCCGTCGTGATTGTTATGCAGCAGGCGCGCGGGAACCGGATCGTAGACGACCGGATTGCAGTAGTCGCGGGCGGACCCGGCAGAAAAGCACGCACGTTTCATCTGCGGCGAGAAGTTCACGTAGTTGACCACGAACAGATCGAGCCAGCCATCCTGGTCGTAGTCGACGAACGTCGCACTCGTACCCCAGCGCCTATCGTCAGTGCCGCTGCGCGCGGTGATGTCGGTGAACGTGCCGTTGCAGTTGTTGCGGAACAGGTGACTCGAGCCGAGGCCGGTGACGAAGAGATCGACGCAACCATCGTTGTCGATGTCGCCGGTCGCCGCACCCATTCCGTAACCGCCAGCAACAATCCCGCTCGCGTCAGTCACGTCCGTGAAGCGCAGCCTGCGCGAGCCGTCTGGGTTGATAACGAGATCGTTCCGAAAGAGGCGACCTGACAGTGCAGGCCGGGCCTTCAGACCCGGCGGGTCTGACGCAAGGCTTCCCGATTGCACGAGGAAAACATCGAGATCTCCATCGTTGTCGTAATCGAACAGCGCTCCCCCGCTGCCAATCACTTCCGGCAGCAGCAGCTCACCTTTCGCACCGTTCACATGGGTGAAGTCGAGACCTGATTGGGCGGTGACGTCGAGAAGGAAACCGGTACGCTCTTGCGCCGATCCGCCAAGAGCGAGAACGAACAGGCCCGCAGCGACGAGCGGGAGGACTACGCTCCCAGCGCCGCGATTTCCCGGTTCACCGGCACGCGCCGCGGCTGCGGATAGGTGTGCCACACGCAGGCAAGGAACTGATGCACGAGGTGAGAGTTTTCGCCTCGCCGATTCGCCACGCACACTTCGATGGTCGCACCGGGATCGGCCACCGGGAGCACGGCCACGCCGCTTGCCGGCTGCGGGCTGGTGAGCGGAACGCCCAGACACAAATACACGCCCTTCCCTGACGCCACCAGCATCAACCCGGCGTGATTGAACGGACCCGCACCCGGCGTTGGCGTCATCTGCGTCGTCACACCCGAGCGCGCATACAGATCGAGAACGCGATCGTAGAGTGCCGGCCCCATGTGCCGATCCCACAGCAGCAAGGGCATCTCACCGAGATCGCGGATGCGCACTTCTTCGGCGGACGCGAGCGGATGGCCGTCGCTGATCACGGCTTGAATGCGCTCGTGATAGATCGGCGCGACGTCGAGCACTGCTTCGTCGAAGGGCGGGCGCGCGAACACCACATCGAGCTCCGAGTTGCGCAGCTGCTCGTTGATGTCGTCGGAACAATAGACGTCCTTCACGTCGAAGGTGACGTCGGGGCGCTGCTTCGTGAACTCGACGCGCAGCCGGTTCACCACATCCCACAAGCCCCACGCGATTCCGATGCGAATACGGTCTTCCACCCCGCCGCGAGCCAAGTGACGCGCCGCATCGCAGAATTCCGTTCCGGCCGCATCGAGAGCGCGCGCCTTCTCGAGCAGCCGTCGCCCCTCCTCGGTCAGCGTGACGCCCTGCCGATGGCGCAGGAACAGCGTGACACCGAGCTCTTCTTCGAGCTGGTGAATGTGGCGGCTGAGAGGAGGTTGCGAGATGTGGAGTCGCTCAGCGGCTTTGGTGACGCTCAGCGCATCCGCGACAGCAATGAACGCTTTGATGTGCCGGAAGTCCATTGCGGGGCGATTCTATACCAATTCTGTATACCTGCGCATTGAAAGATGTATTGGACAGTTGCGCGCTTCCGAGCGAGGGTATCCCCGTCAGAGTCACGGAGTTGCGGCCTGAGGAGGGTGACGCATGCGTGCAGTGAAACTGGTTCTGGTGAGTTTTGCGATCGTTGTGGGCGTCCCGTGGGTCGCCTCAGCTCAAGCCACTCTCAGCGGGATCGTGAGAGATACGTCAGGGGCAGTCCTCCCAGGCGTCACGGTCGAAGCGACGAGTCCCGTGCTGATCGAGAAGTCGCGCAACGCGGTGACCGATGGTCAGGGACGGTATCAGATCGTCGACCTGCGGCCGGGCACGTATACGGTGACGTTCACGCTGCCGAGCTTCTCGGTGGTCAAGCGTGACGGGGTCGAGCTCACGGGCACGGCGGTGACGACAGTCAATGCGGAACTGAGAGTCGGCACGTTGCAGGAAACGGTCACCGTCACCGGTGAAACACCGGTCGTCGACGTGCAGAGTTCGACACGCAATGCGGTGATCAACAAAGACCTGATCGACGCGCTTCCCACCTCGCGCAACTCCTTCTCACTCGGCGTGCTCATTCCCGGGATGTATGTCAGAAACGGCTTTGCTCCGGTGACCGACGTCGGCGGATCGTCGGGACCCGACACGCTGGCGCTGAACATTCACGGCGGCAAGACCGAAGATCAGCGTCTACTCGTGAACGGTGTGGCGCTGAGCACGATGATCGGCGGCGGCTGGGGCGGCGGTGCGATTCCGAATGCCACCGGTCTCTCCGAAGTCGCGTACGACTACTCCGCTGTCGACGCGTCGATCTCAACTGGCGGTGTGCGCATCAACTTCATCCCGCGCGATGGCGGCAATCGCCTCTCGGGCACGATCGCCGGCAATATCGCCTCCGACTCGTTGCAACCCGACACGTTCGTCAACGTGACGCGCGCCAGTACTACGTTCCCGAATTTCCGTGCGAGCACTGTGAAGCGAAACGGCGAGTTCAACCCTGGTCTGGGCGGGCCCTTCATCAAGGACAAACTGTGGTTCTTCGGCTCGGGCCGGTATCAGGTGGCGAACACGTACGTCACCGGCATGTTCCACAACAAGAACGCCGGCGATCCGACGAAGTGGACCTACGATCCCGACCTCTCGCGTCCCGCCACGTACAACCGCATCTGGCATGTGTATCAAGGACGACTGACGTGGCAGGCTGCACCGAAGCACAAGATCGGTCTGACCTACGATCTCGAGGACACGTGCACCTGCAACTCCGGAGTCAGCGGAACGGTGTCGCCCGAAGCGGGCACTGAATTCAACTTCCCGCTGCAGCGCTTCGTGCAGCTCGATTGGAACTCGCCGCTCACCAACCGCATCCTCATCGAAGCCAGCGGCATCCATCGCGTCGAGCGCTGGGGCGTCATGCATCTGACGCACGGCACCGGCGACGTGACGATCCCCGATGCGCGTATGGTGCCGGTCAACGACACTGGAAAGAACCTGACCTACCGAGCCGCGGGCGCTGGACTGGGCGGTGGCCCGCCATATCTCAACTCGTGGAACGTGAACCTGCACTACCGCGCGGCGCTCTCGTACATCACCGGCTCGCACTCGTTCAAGACCGGATTCAACAACGCGTGGGGCCATAACGAGAACACTTCCTACAGCCTCAACCCGTACGGCTACACGTTCTTCAACGGCGCCCCGACGCAGATTACCGAGTGGGCGACTCCCTATCTCACACAGACCGACGTCGATGCCGACTTCGGCATGTATGCGCAGGACAAGTGGAACGTCCGGCACTTCACGATCATGGCCGGCATCCGCTACGACTACTTCGCGAACAGCTATCCGGCGACGACACTTGGGCCCGGCACGTTCGCGCCGAGCCGGAACATCGTGATCGACGACGGCACGTACGACTCCGTAACTGGCCTCTTCAAGCCTGGCGGCACGCCGAACGGCAAGGCGGTCGCCAACCTGGCGTGGAAGGACATCACGCCGCGTCTCGGTGTCACGTGGGATGTCGGCGGCAACGGCAAGACGGCTGTGAAGACCAGCTTGAACAAATACCTGGTCGGACTCGGCACGTTCTCGTTTGCCGAAACGAACTCGGTGACGTCATCCAACAACCCGGTGAACAGGCTCGCGAACAACGTCACGCGCCCGTGGACCGACGATGGATCGGGCGGCGGCATCAGAGGAGATTTCATCCCGCAGTGCAATCTGGTGAACCCTGCCGCCAACGGCGAGTGCGGCCCGATCGCCAACCCGAACTTCGGATTGGTCGGCGCGCCCACCGTCACCTACGACGCCGACTACCTGAATGGATGGGGCAAGCGCAACTTCAACTGGGAGTTCTCTCTCGGCGTGCAGCGCGAGCTCGCGCCGCGGGTCTCGATGGAAGTGAGCTACTTCCGTCGCTGGTACGGCAACTACACGGTGGCGAACGACCTCGCCTACAACAGGTCGGACTTCACGGTGACGTCGCTCGCGATTCCCTCGGATCCGATCCTTCCCGGTGGCGGCGGCGGCACGCTGGCGAACGTCTACTACCTCGCCGGTTTCCCGAAGCCAGATAACTGGAAGGTCAGCCTCACCGACAAGTACGGGAAGCGGACCGAGCATTGGGATGGCATCGACGTCACCGGCAACGCACGACTCAGGAACGGCCTGACACTTCAGGGCGGCGTCAGCTCGGGCAAGACCGTGCTCGACAACTGCGACCTCGCGAACAATCCGGATCTCGCGGAAATCAACGCCGGGCAGCTCGCCCCGTTCTTCGGGCCGCTGTTCTTCGCCACCGCAACACCGCTGGCGTTCTGCCACCAGGACCAGGGCTTCATCACGCAGATCAAAGCGCTGGCGTCGTACGTGATTCCGCACATCGACGTGCAGGTCGCGGGCACGTATCAGGGGCTGCCTGGCCCGATGATCGTCGCCAACTACAATGCACCGCTGCAATCGGCGATTCTGCCGTTCCGGTTGAAGGTCGTGCAGATCGTCGAGCCCGGGGCGGCATACGGCGATCGGATGAACCAGTTCGACTTCCGGATCTCGAAGGTCATCCGCTTTGCCAAGACCAGAACGAACGTCGGCCTCGACATGTACAACCTGCTCAACTCGACGCCGGTGCTGTCGGAAGTCCAGACCTACCCTGGCCCGTTCCGCACGCCACTGTCGATGCTGCAGGCGCGGTTCTTCAAGTTCAGCGCTCAATTCGACTGGTAGATACCGCTCGTAGAGGCGGGTCTTGAGACCCGCCTCGATCTATGCGCACGTTTCTGCTCGCGTTCGGTGTCCTCGCCGCACTCGCTTCACTGGCGGCGCAGCGAGGCACCAGCGCGAGCAGCTCCAGCCATCAACAAATGCTGCGCCTGCTCTCGCAGGCAGCGAAGGACTCCGACGACAACAACTTCTTCGTCGGCGAGGGCCCTGCCCGCCGCGCGCGCGCGGCGCTTGCGGCATTGCCGCCATCGGCATCCGATGCGATGCGCTGGACACTCCTCATGCGTGTGGCGGATGAAGAGCTCCGACTCGGCAACTATCAGGACTCGATCGCTCGCTTGACCGACGCGCGCACGCTGCTGTCGCGCACACGCGAGAAAGTCGATCCGGTTTCGGCCGCAGCAACGAAGTTCCGCCTCGGCGTCGCCTACATGCGATACGGCGAAGCGGAAAACTGTCTGCTCAATCCTGCTGCCACGAGCTGCATTCTTCCCATCCGCGGCGAGGCCGTGCACACGAAGCAGAACGGATCGCGTCAAGCGATTGCGCTGTTCTCCGACGTGCTGAAGACGGGCACCGGGGTTCCGGCGCTCGACCTCGCGACGCGGTGGCTGCTCAACATCGCCTACATGACTGTCGGCGAGTATCCCGACAAAGTGCCCGCGCAGTTGCTGATCCCGCCGAAAGCCTTCGAGTCGGAAGAAACGATTCCGCGGTTCCGCAACATCGCGCCTGAGATGGGTCTGGATACGTTCAATGTCGCGGGCAGCGTGATCGCAGACGACTTCGATGGCGACGGCGACCTCGATCTGGTGATGACCACCGCCGATCCCCGCGGCCAGCTTCGCTATTACCGCAACGAGGACGGCTCCTTCGTCGACCGCACGGAGCAGGCCGGGCTGCGCGGGATCGCCGGCGGCTTGAATGTGATTCAGGCCGACTACGACAACGACGGCGATGTCGACGTGCTCGTGCTGCGCGGCGGATGGCTCGAGGCCAGCGGGCGCTATCCCAAATCGCTGCTGCGCAACGACGGCCACGGCGTGTTCACTGACGTCACGATCGATGCCGGTCTCGCGCGCGCGCACTTCCCGACGCAGACCGCAGCATGGGGCGACTACGACAATGACGGCGACCTCGATCTTTACGTCGGCAACGAGTCCTCGTCGGCGATCGCCGCACCGAGCCAGCTCTTTCGCAACAACGGCGACGGCACGTTCACCGACGTCGCGGTCGACGCCGGCGTCCAGAACAACCGCTACGCGAAAGCCGTGGTGTGGGGCGACTACGACGGCGATCGATGGCCCGACCTCTACGTGTCGAACTACAAGGGACCCAACCGCCTGTATCGCAACAACGGCAACGGGACGTTCACCGATGTCGCCGAAGCCCTCGGCGTCACACAGCCGACAACCAGCTTCCCGGCGTGGTTCTGGGACGTCGACAACGACGGCGTGCTCGACATCTACGTCGCGGCCTACGCCGCGGAGATCGCCGATCTCGCGTCGAGTGCACTGGGGCTTCCGGTACACAGCGAGCTCGCCAAGCTCTATCGAGGGACCGGCAACGGCCGGTTCGAAGACGCAACCGCGCGCTTCAACCTGGCGCGACCGAATGCGCCGATGGGATCGAACTTCGGCGATCTCGACAACGACGGCTATCCCGATTTCTACCTCGGCACCGGCTATCCGGGTTATCAGAACCTGATGCCCAACGTCATGTATCACAACCAGGGCGGGAAAAAGTTTGCCGATGTTTCAACTTCGGGCGGTTTCGCTCACCTGCAGAAGGGGCACGGTGTCGTCTTTGCCGATTTCGATCACGATGGCGATCAGGACGTCTTCGAGGAGATGGGCGGCGCGTATCTCGGAGACAAGGCGCACAACGTCTTCTATGAGAACCCGGGATTCGGCAACCACTGGCTGACGCTGAAACTCACCGGCGTAACGTCGAACCGCTCCGCCATCGGCGCACGCATCAAGGCCGACATCGTCGATGCCGGCGCGCGCCGCTCCGTCTACAAGTGGGTGAACAGCGGTGGGACGTTCGGCGCGAATCCGCTGCGTCAGACGATCGGCCTCGGCAAGGCGCCGACGATCGATACGCTCGAGATCTTCTGGCCCACGACCGGTCAAACGCAGACGTTCAAAAACGTACGCGCCGATCAGGCCATCGAGATTGTCGAAGGCCAGCAAACCTATTCGACGTTACCGCTGAAGAGACTCACGCTGGCGTCTGGTGTGGCTGCCCATCGCCACTGAGGTCTCGCGCGGCGCGCCGGACCCGCTCCGGTAACCTTTGCGCCGCCACGAAGTATTCAGGGCCATGCAAGTCCGCACGGCTTCCGTCATCAACCCGATGCGATGTATCGCCGCGTCCTTCATCGCTGTGTTTGTGGTCGCCGGAGCTGTCCACGCGCAGCGATCCGCCCAGCGCATCGAAGAAGCCTCTTTCATCACGATTGGCGGTATCGAGCAGTGGGTCACCATACGCGGCGACGACAGCCGAAATCCAGTACTGATGCTCCTGCACGGCGGGCCTGGCGATGTGCAGTCGCCCTTCGTCTCGACGTATGCACCGTACGAGAAGGACTTTGTTCTCGTGCAATGGGATCAGCGTGGCGCGGGGAGAACGTTCGCAAAGAACGGCGCCGCCGGCGTCACGCTCGAGAAACTCATTGCCGACGGGATCGATCTCACCGAACAGCTGCACAAGCGCTTTCCTCGGTCGCCACTGATTCTGTTCGGCCATTCCTGGGGCAGCATCATCGCGACCGGGATGGTGCAGCAGCGGCCGGAACTGTTCGCCTCGTACGTGGGAACGGGTCAAGTCACCTCCTGGGCCGGCATGGTGCAGTTCCAGTTCGACTTCCTGAAGCGGCGCTACAAGGAAAACGGCGACACCGCCGCGCTCGCCGCCCTCGACGCCATTAGCACGCCGGACCCGAAGAACGTCGATCAGTACTTCAGCTTTTCGCGCCCGATCCGCCAGAACATGAATGCCTCGGACACGGTGTGGCTCACCGGCTTGCGGAATGCGTACAGCGCCAACGGCGTGACCGAGGAGGCGCGCAAGGCGATCGGCGACGCGATGATCGCGTCAGGCCCAGCCTTGATTGGAACGTCGGTGGCGACGGACCTTCCCACCACCGCGACCAGCTTCAGGATTCCCTACTACGTCATCCAGGGGCGGCACGATCTCTTTTCGCCGACGCCGCTCGTCGAGGCGTATTTCAACAAGGTCTCGGCTCCGAAGAAGCGCCTGATCATCATCGAAGACGCCGGACACTTTGCCCTGGCCACGCACCAAGCCGAAGTGATCTCCGCGCTACAGGCAGTAATCGCGAGTGAAAGGCGTCTCTAACCTTCGGACACAGCGCGACGCCGCACGCGAATCATTAGCGCTCCGATTCGAGAGCATTTCCCCGTCCCGCCGAGAAAGCGACGAATGCCAGCCCGAGAAGGAGACCGCCGCCGCCGCCGAATGCACCAACCTGCACGCGTGAAGGACCGATCGGTGCTTCGGGAATGTCTGGTGCTTCGAGAATCCGTATTTGCTCGCCGACCTGACGACGTTCGAGCTCCCAGGCAACGATCGATTCCTGTCGCCTCTTGAGCAGCTCCTGATACGTGCTTCGCAAGACCTCGTGTTCGATCTCATCGCTGCGATGAGGCTTCCCTCTTGCGACGCGCATCGCGTCTTCGCCTTCGTCCAGCCGCCGTTTGAAGGTAGCGATCTGCGCCTCGAAGAAGGCCCCGACCGCCGACCCTTGTGCGACGTGCTGGCTCACGTTCTCTTCAATGATCAGACTTGCAAGGCGTGCGGTCCCGCGCTGTGCCAGGCGCGGGTCTGACGCGACGAAGCGCACCGCAAAGGTCTGGGCGTCACTGCCTGGCTCTTCGGACATCGCAATCGTCATGTCGCGACGAGCCTGCCGACCACCTCGTCGATGCGGCTCGTGCGCCTTTCGCGTTCGTACAGGTTCAGTTCTTTGATCATCTGCTGCAGGCGGGTCCGACTCGTGAGCATGTCACTCTATGCTTGTATACGCGCCCTCGCGCGATCACCCGGCGCCGCGGGCGACATCGGTCTGATCTCGAGGAACGCTTGGGATTGATAGCGGACCGGGGAACAGATATTACGAGGTCGCAACCGCTGCCACGGCCAACGTGATCGTGGGGACGAACAACCGACGGCGCCTACTGCGGCCGCGGGTGATGAACAGGATCATCATCCGCCCAGGGAGTGCGGCACGGCCGGTGCGCTTCGTACAGTTCTGCTGTGTTGGTCAGCCTGGCGAGGAGATCGATGCGACCAGCCTGACGCGCGAGATCGATCGCCTCGCGCTGCCATCGAATCGCCTCATCGAAGCGGCCGAGTTCGGCCTGCGTCATCGCCATCGTTTCGATGAGGGACGACGAGCGTTGCGCCTTCATCAGCGCCGACGCGATCGCCGCGGCACGGCGGCCGTCGCGCACGCGATCGTCGGGGGCCGCAGCCAGCACCCGCGCCAGCGCATGCGCGAATCCGAGTTGATCGGGAAACGCTTTGACGCCGGCCTCCAGGCGATCGCGCGCGTCGCGGTAGCGCCCGAGCCGAACCAGTCCCATCGCGAGGCCGAAGCTGGCCTGCGACACCGAGGGATCGGCGCGCAGAATCTCGTCGTACTGCGTGAGCGACTCCTCGACGCGGTCGTTGCGGCGCAGCGCGTTGGCCAGGCTGAAGCGGGCGTCGAGGTTCTTCGGATCGCTGCCGATGGTGGCGATGAACTCGTCGATCGCGCCGCGATCGTCACCGCGGGTTTCGAGCAGCAGGCCGAGCACGAAGTGCGCCTTGGCGAACGACGGCGACAACCGTATCGCTTCGCGATACTGCGCCATCGCATGCTCGGCATCGCCCTGCATGTAGTACGCGGTGCCGAGGTTCAACCGCGTCGACGCGTTGTCGGGCGCGAGCGCGATCGCCTTCGACAGCTGCGCGACCGCTTCGCTCCATTGCTTGGCCTCGAGCGCCTTCGATCCACGCGCCTCGAACGCCGACGCATTCTGCAGCAGATCGGCCACCTCGCCCATCAGCGGATCGGGCGGCGTGAGCTCTCCGTCGCCACGCAGGCGCAGGTGCGTATCGGCTTGGTCTTTCTTGCCAAGCCCGCGATACGCCATCGCCAGCGGGTAGTGCACGCGCGTCGCCTTGGGCGCCGCCGCGAGCGCGCGCTCGAGATCGGTGACGGCCTCGGCGTAGTTCTGCCGTGCCAACGCCACGCGCCCCAAACCGTACAGTACCGCGCCGGCGTCGGGCTGCAACGTGCGGGCTTTCGCGAGCGGCGCTTCGGCGCTCTGCGGCTCGTTGAGTGCGAGATGCATCTCAGCCAACCACACCAGCGTCGGCACGTCATCGCCCTTGATCGCCATCGCGCGCTCGAAGGCGCGCACCGCATTCGCCGGATCGTTCTCGAGTCTGAACACGTGAGCGAGGTAGTAGGGCCAGCGCATCTCGGTCGGCGCCAGAACGGATGCGTTTTCGAAGCATGCCTGCGCGGCGTCGTAGTACTCGGTGGCGATCAACAACTTCCCCATCTCGCCATACGCATCGGCGAGCGCCGCCGTCGGCGTGTCTGTCTTTGCGATCGCCGCTTGCAGCGCCGCGTACCGCGTACGCACTTGCGATTGCACCGACGGCGCCGCGTTCGACAGATCGGGCAGCGTCACCAGCTTCAGCGCAGGTCTCGATGCGGCAGGCGGCCTGGAGGGTTGCTGACATGCGGAGAGGAGACACAACGCCACCAGCAGCGGCGCGACGTGTCTCACTTGCCCTCGCCTTGCCTCAGCGTCACGTAGCGATCGATCGTCTGATCGGTCCACGTCTCCATCTTCCCGTCGGGCCATCGTACGCGAATCGCCACGGGATCGCTCGATTCGCCAAGACCGACGAGCACGCGCGGATCGTTGGCCGATGCGTAGCTGCCATCGGCTCGCGATCGTCGCCACAGCGACGGTCTCCCCTTCCGTACGATTTCAACACGGGCGCCCAGCGAGGTCCGCCGGTGGCCCGACACTGCGCTCAGGCCCAACCAATGATGCCCTTGCGCCGCTTGGTTGATCAGCAGCCGCACCGGCCCGTCGTTGTTGCCGATCAGCACGTCGACGTCACCGTCGTTGTCGACATCGCCGAACACGACACCACGGCCGACTTCCGACAACGCCAACGCCGCACCCGCGCGCGAGGTGACATCCTCGAAACGACCGTTGCCGACGTTCTGCAGCAGCAGCTTCTTCTGATGCAGCGGATGCGGATCGCGCGCCTGTCGCAGCGCTTCGATGATCTGCACCGTTCCGTTCGCCGACATGAGATCGAGGCGGCCGTCGTTGTCGAAGTCGAACCAGCCGATGCCGAAGCCGGTGAAGGCAAGACTCAACGGACCGACACTCGAGGGTCCGCTCATGTCGGTGAACACACCCGTTCCGTCGTTGACGTACAGATTGCTGCCTTCTGCTGCCAGCTCCGTCATCACCAGATCTTCATCGCCGTCATCGTCGAAGTCGGCCGCGTCGACGCCCATGCTGCCTTCGGCCTTGCCGCTGATCGGAAGCGCAACGCCGGCGGCGAGCGCGACGTTGTCGAACGTACCGTCGTGGCGGTTGATCCAGAGCTGATTCTCCTGGCCGTCGTTGGCCACGTAGATGTCCATCCAGCCGTCGCCGTTGAAATCGGCGGTTGCCACACCGAGTGCCGGGCCGAACTCGCGCGCGATATGCGACGCCGCGCTGACGTCTCTGAACGTGCCGTTCCGTTCGTTGTGATAGAGGCGATCGGGCAGCGGCGCGAATGCATCGGGCGTGCAGTAGCCGGGAGCGCCGGATGGTCCGAAGCACTGCCCGCTTCTGGCCAGGTCGTAGCGCAGATAGTTGCCGACGTAGAGATCGAGCCAGCCATCGCGATCGTAGTCGACGAATGCCGCCGACACGCTCCACGATCGCTCGTCGGTGCCGCTTGCCTGGGAGACGTCAGTGAACGTGCCGTTGCCGTTGTTGCGCAGGAGCTGATTCGGCGCATCGAACTTCGTCAGGTAGAGATCGATCCAGCCGTCGTTGTTGAAGTCGCCTGCGGCGACGCCCATTCCGTAGCCGGTCGCTACAATTCCGCTCGCGTCCGTCACGTCAGTGAATCTCAATTGACGCGAGCCATCGGCGCCAATCGCGAGATCATTTCGAAAGAGTCGACTCGACAGTGTAGGCCGGGTCTTTAGACCCGGCGTCAGCGAGTCCGAACCTAACGTCCCACTCTGCACGAGAAAGACGTCGAGATCGCCGTCGTTGTCGTAATCAAAGAGCGCCACGCCGGGCGCCATGATTTCAGGCAGATAGAAACGACCCGACATCCCGTTGCTGTGCACGAAGTCGAGTCCCGCTGCCGCGGCGCGATCGACGAACCACTCTGCCTCCGAGCGTGTTGGCGATGAACCAGTGGCCGGCTTGCTATTGGTGCGTTCGCTCCCGCCGCAGCCTGCTGCGACGATCGTGAGGAGGCCGGCGAGGACGCGGCGCATCAGTGACGCGTGCCGCGGACCGGAATCTCTCTGAGCACGGATGCCACGGCGCCATGCGCGATAACGACTTCAGGCTCTTCCTGCAGCGCCGCGAGATAGCGCTCCTCGAATGGCTTGCCGGTTTCGTCGGGGGCCAGAATGCGGCGCGCATGGGCGACGATCGCATCGACGTCGGCCACGATGTCGGGCGCGTCTTCGTCGAGCGTCTGATCGATGCGGACGATGAGCTCGGACACCGGCCGCAGCCACGCGAACTGCGGATCGCCGACGATCACGCGTAGCAACTCGCCCCTGGCCACGCGTCCGTGCTGGCGTTCGTACGCGGCACGCTCCCATTCGAGCAGCGCCTTGTGCAGCGGCAGGAGTGCGCGCCGCAACTCGATCAGCAGCTGACGCTCGGACTCTTTCATCGTCGTGCCTGTGTCCGCGCAGACTGAAGTCTGCGCTCTACGATGCGCATCGATCGTAGCGCGGAGGCTTCAGCCTCCGCGTCACTTCCATCTGATCAGCGACACGCCCAGCAAAAGCAGCACCACGCCGGCGACGCGGCTGGGCGAGAGTCGGACGATCGTTCCACCGAAGAGCCCGTAGTGATCGACGATGAGCGCTGCCGTCAGCTGGCCGACGATCAGCAATGCCAGCGTCAACGTCGCGCCGAGCTTCGGCGTAAGGATGATGTTTACGAGGATGAACGTCGCGCCGAAGAGACCACCCGCCCAAATCCACAACGGCGCACGCGGAATGCCGCTCGTGACTGGCGGTGGCTGTCGAGTGAGTAATCCGACGGCCACCAGGCAGATCAGCCCGACGATGAACTGTGCGATCGCTGCCCAAATGGGTCCGTCGAGCACGACGCGGAGTCGAGCGTTTATGACGGACTGAACGGCGAAACCCGCACCGGCGACGAGCGCCAACAGGAGATAGAGATTGTTCACTACTTGCTGAACCCGAGCTCGCGCACCGGTTGCCGACCCTCGACCTGCCCGCCTGAATACACCTCCATGCCGTCGAGATCAGGGTGTCCGCCGGCGGTCCGCGTCGCCTTCCAGTTCGGATCCTTCACCTTCGCCGCTGTGGTTTCGGCCGGTACCGCTCGCAGCGCCGACGGCTTCAGCGCGTGGCCGCCGCGACCCCCACCTCGGCCACCGAAACCTCGGCCGCCAGCCCCGGCCGCAGCGGCGGGCACTGGGCCCTTCTGCGCGAGAGTGGGCAACTCAGCGCCGGGCAGCGTCAGCACCGCGACGCCGGCCACGGCCAGGTGACAGACGGGCCTCCTGAAGGGTCGATTCATACCGGTTATTCCTCGCCGAACGTTATCAGTGTGCCCGAGCATTCTCCCATGGGAGAAGTCGCGTTCAGGCCTATAATTTCTGAGGTGAACTTCACGAAACCTGTTGGAGAGGCATCGGCCATGAGAACGTGCCTGATCGCGGTCCTGGGTTCATTGATGTGTGCGTCGAGGCTCGCTGCCGCTGACGCGGTCAATGCGCCGACCTTCTACAAAGACGTCCTGCCAATCCTGCAGGCCAACTGCCAGACGTGCCATCGCACGGGTGAAGTGGCACCGATGTCGCTGTTGACATACGAGCAGGCGCGGCCCTGGGCCCGTGCGATCAAAACCGCGACGGCTGCGCGATCGATGCCGCCGTGGTTTGCCGATCCCAACTACGGCCACTTCGCGAATCAGCGGCGTTTGAGCGACCGCGATATCGCCACGCTGGCTGCGTGGGCCGACAGCGGTGCGATCGCGGGCGATCCATCGACGGCGCCGGCACCGCTCACGTTCGAGAGCGGCTGGAACATCAAACCCGACGTCATCGTCGAGATGCCGAAGCCGTTCGAGCTGCCGGCACGCGGCACCATCAACTACAAGTACGTGCTGGTGAAGACCAACTTCAAGGAAGACATGTGGGTCACCGCCGCCGAGATGCGTCCGGGCGATCCCGCAGTGCTGCATCACGGCAAAGTGTGGGTGCGTCCGCCCGGATCGACGTGGATGGACAAAGCCGTTCCCGGCGAGGCGTATGAAGTAGAAACGCAGCGCGACATCCTCGGCAAGAACGCGATCGAGGAAGGCAACGACATCCTCGGCAAGTTCAATCCCGGCCTCGGCGCGCAGCGCTTCGATCAGGAAGGCGCGGCGAAGTTCATCCCGAAGGGATCGGATCTCGTGTTCGAGCTGCACTACACGACGTCGGGCAAGCCGGCGAGCGACGTGTCGAAGGTCGGGTTCGTGCTGGCCAAGAATCCGCCGCAGACTCGCTACTACTTCCACGCCGGACCGACGGCGCTGAACCTGGCGATTCCGGCCAACGACGGCAAGGCTGAAGTCGTGAGCGAGATTACGTTCGGCGAGAACGCCAAGCTGGTGTACGCACAGCCTCACATGCATCTTCGCGGCAAGGACTTCGAGCTGCGCGTCGTGACGCCCGACGGCCAGAGTCAGACAGTGCTCAAGGGCAATTGGAACTTCGAGTGGCAGATGGGTTACCAGTATGCCGAGCCGATCGCGCTGCCGAAGGGATCGAAGCTGCGGCTGATCAGCCACTTCGACAACTCGAAGGCCAATCGCTTCAACCCCGATCCCGAATCGAAGGTCGTGTGGGGTCCACAGAACTGGGATGAGATGAGCAACTGCTTCATCGGCGTCCTCTTCGATCGCAACACCTCTCCGCAGAAGGTGTTCCTGCGATCCGGACCCAGCCTGCTGCCGCGCGCCGAGTACGGTCCGACACTCGCAGCGTTCGAAGGTGCCGGCGCCAACGCGGTCGCTCCGGCCGGCAACGGCGGTCCTGGCGACTTCGACGTGAAGGTCGATCAAAAGCGCGGCAACTAGACTGTGGGGCCGCTTGGGCGGCTCGCGTAAGTACGTAGGGGCCACCTTGAGGTGGCCCTTTTTGTTATGTCGTTAGCGGGCTTTGCTCTCTTCAATACGCCGCTCGGTCGATGCGGCGTCGCGTGGACCGAGCGTGGGGTGGGCAGCGTGCTGCTGCCAGATTCCGATGCAGCGCTGCGCTCACGGCTCGCTCGCCGTTTCCCTGACGCGCACGAAACCGCTCCGCCAACTGATGTGAAACGGGCGATCGACGCCATGGTCGCTCTGCTCTCCGGTCAGCCTGCCGATCTCTCGTTCGTTCACCTCGACATGAACGGCGTGCCCGAGTTCAACCAGCGCGTCTATGCCGCGGCACGTCTGATTCGGCCGGGGGCGACGATGACCTACGGGGAGATCGCACGCGTCCTCGGCGTACCCGGTTCGGCGCGCGCCGTCGGCCAGGCGCTCGGACGCAATCCATTTCCGATCATCGTGCCGTGTCACCGCGTGCTCGCAGCCGATGGCAAGACCGGGGGCTTCTCCGCGCCAGGCGGGACATCGACGAAGTTGCGCATGCTCGCGATTGAAGGACAGCGACTCTTGTAGTGTGCGGCGGGTCTAAAGATCCACCTCTACGCGTCAGAGCGGCTTCAACTCCGACGTCACGCCATCAGGCAACGGAAATTCGTCGACCACCATCATCATCGCGACCACCTGATACATTCCCAGCGTGCCGACGAGATCGACGACCCCTCGATCGCCGCCGAGCACGGCGCGCGCGTCACGGAGCGTTGCATCGCTGACACGTTTTTGAGTCAGGAGCTCGTTGCAGAACGCGTAGACCGCGGCGACGTCGCGATCCATGGCCGCAGGACGGCGACCATCGCGAATCGCATCGATCACCGGCACCGGGACACCTGCGCGCTCGGCCGCGCGTCGGTGTACGTACCATGCGTAGTGTGCGGTCCAGGCCCTGGCGCCCATGATGATCGCCAGCTCACTCAGCTTCGGAGGCACGATCGAATAGCCCTCGCGTCCCGCGAATCGCGCGTAGGCGATCGTTTTCTGCGCGAGGTCGCCAAACGCGGGGCTGACGATCATCACGCCCAGCGACCCGCTGATGTCACCGCGAGGCCCACTGAGCACACTGGTCACGAACGCCTTCTGCTCCTTGGTCATCGCGTCGTACGACGAGGGACGCGGGATGCGGCCACCTTTCAGGCTGGCCACCGCTTTTCGAAGTTCTTCGATCGATGGTGTCTTGGCATCGGGCGCTTGCGCCCAGGCCATCGCCAATCCGAGCACAAGGCCAGCCGACACGAGCAGAGCTGCGTGAACGTGTGTGATGCGCATGCGGTCTTATACGCCCGCATGGGTGGTTGGTCAATTCACCCGGTTGCAGAACTTCGAACGACGAACGTCGAACCGGAACACCGAACCGGAACGACGAACGTGTCAACCGTGAACATCAGTAGAAGACGATTTCGTTCGACGGCGGCGCCTGGCCGCACGAGTTGCGGGCGTGCACGCGAGCGTAGTAGTTGACTGCGGGGTTGGTTCCCGCTCCGGCCCACGTGTAGGTCGTGTTGCTAGTGTTCGTGAAGATGATGTCGCCCTTGCCCGATGCCGTGCCGATTTGAATGTCGTACTGCGTCGCGCCCGCCGATGCGTTCCAGGTGAAGATGCGCGTGCTATCGCCGACGAGGCTGACCGTCAGGCCAGTGACTTGCGCGGGCGCGCACGACGGGGCGGGCGCCGGCGCGGGAGCCGGAGCGGGCGCAGGCGTCGGAGTCGGTGCAGTCGGCGCTGGATTCGAGTTCTCGCCACTGCCGCACGCGACAGCGAGCATTGCGGTCGCCACGATGACCCACGAAACCCTGGCTCGATTCATCGGCATCGCACCAATCCTCACGTCCAGAAGGGCAATCGCTGTACCGACTTCACGCTCCGTGCAAGCCGATGCAGGTTCGCGCACACACGGCGCGCTCTGGTTACGACTTGCGCAGTCGCCTTGCAGTTTCGTTAGCGTCCTTCGGGGTCAGACCCCACTCCAGAGCGACTCAACTCCTTGAGTCGAGTCGTATATGGGGTCTGACCCCGCGACTCACCAGCGCCGGCAGTTGCCGATTGATTGCACCGTGGCGCCTGCCCTGCCGATTGAGAGGGCAAGCGCTCGTGTGGATGCTGCCGTGAAACGAATCCTCTTCGTCGACGACGACGTCAACGTGCTGGATGGACTGCGCAATGTGCTGCGCAAGCAACGGCGCGTCTGGGAAATGGTCTTTGCGGTCGGCGGTCCCGCTGCGCTCGAAGAGATGAAGCGCGGACGGTTCGACGTGGTGGTCTCCGACATGCGCATGCCGGGGATGGACGGTGCGGCGCTGCTGCAGATCGTCAAGGACACCTATCCGGGAACCGCGCGCCTCGTGCTCTCCGGACACGCCGAGCGCGATGCGGTGATGCGCGCGCTGCCGGTCGCGCATCAGTATCTGAGCAAGCCATGCGATGTCGATCAGCTCACCACGGTGATTAATCGCACCTGTGCCCTGCAGGCGATTCTCCACGGCGAAGCGATTCGCGCGATGGTCAGCCACCTCGATGCGCTGCCGCTCGCACCACGCACGTATTGGGAAATCACGCAGGCGGCTGGCAAAGAGGACGCCTGCCTGGCGGAAATCGGAGCGATCGTCGAACAGGATCCGGCGCTGGTCGCCAAGGTGCTGCAGCTGGTGAACTCCGCGTATTTCGGTCTGGCGCAGCAGATCACGTCGGCGACGCTCGCCGTGCAGTACCTCGGGCTCGAGTTTATCAAGGGCCTCGCCCTGGCCGAGCAGATGTTCACGTTGAAGGTGCCCCACGACTCAGGACTCTCACTCGAGGAGCAGCGTCAGCACTCACTCCTCACCGCGCACCTGGCGAAACAGATCGCCAACGATGCCAAGCGCGGTGAAGACGTCTTCAGCGCCGCCATCATGCACGATGTCGGCAAGGTCATCCTGGCGTGCGGACGCCCTGCGCTCTACTCGCGTGTCAT
>Ga0075423_10001206_pt1 | contig 22402 bp, 17 predicted proteins | sample SoiMethybrSBSTD2_FD_80114 | JGI IMG/M metagenome (GOLD analysis project Ga0075423, IMG submission 80114) | Bulk soil microbial communities from a Populus tree surrounding site in Tennessee, USA - Soil MetaG P. TD hybrid SBSTD2 | ecosystem: Environmental > Terrestrial > Soil > Tree plantation... | reverse complement strand
GTGACGGCGAGAATAGGACCGGTGCCGCAACCTGTCAAGGAACAGCGGTCAGGCCGTCATGATCTTCTTCATCTCGTTCTCGGCCCACGCGATCGCGTCTTTGGTCGAGGTTCCGGTGACCGCCTTCGCGAGCATGTTCGGGATGATGAACGAGTTCGTGATGAGCTGGACCTTGTCGGATGCGGGAGCCGGCCAGCTGTAGGTGTGGTAGCTCACGCCCTCACCTTTGAGCACGGCGAGCTTCGGATCGCTCTTGAAGACCGCGTGGTCCTGCATCTTCGTGTAGATCGGTTGGTTGAACCCGCCGCCCGACATGATGTACTCGTCGTAGACCTCTTTCTTGCCGAGCAGGTAGCGGATCCATTCCTTCGACGCCTCGATGTTCTTGCTGAACTTCCAGATGCCGATCGTGCGCGGTGCGTCGGTGTCGTGCCGTCCCGCTGGGCCGGCCAGGCTCTGGTGATGATTGATCACGTCCGCGGTGGGAAGCTTGCGGTCGCGCGCCACGATGTAAGCACTGACGGGGTTGTGAATCCAGCCCGCCTTGCCCTGCTGGAGCGATTCGTTGTTGCTGGCGTCCGTCCACGACAGCACTTCGGGCTCCATGCAATCGCGGTAGACCTTCTTGTACCACTCGACGACCTCGGCGGTCTGCGGACCGTTCACGCGCACCGTCTTGCCGTCCTTGTCGACTTCCTTGGCGCCGAAGCACCACATCACGGCGGACGCCGTCGAGATCGAGTCGAAGTTCTGGCTGATGGGAATGCCGATGGGATTCCCCATCTTCTTCAGCTCTTTGCCGACCGTGTAGAGGTCCTCCCACGTGCTCGGCGTCTTGAGCCCTGCCTTCTTGAAGAGATCTTCGCGGTATGCCGACAGGAAGACGGTGTGATACTGCGGCACGCCGCGCCACACGCCGTGCACATACCCGGCCTCGTAGCCCGAGCCGATCGCCTGGCCGTACTGCTTTTCGAGCCCGGCCACGAGGTCTGAGACGTCGACCAGCTGCGGCTCGTAGAGCCACGGTACATGCATGCGCATCTCGACCAGGTCATGGCCGGCTTGGCTCTGCACTTCGGAGGCGTACTTCGCCGCCTGCTGCGGGGCCTGGATGTGCTCGATCTTGATCTTGATGCCGGTGTCCTTGGTGAATCGCGGGCCGATCTCGGCCAGCTTCTTGTCCGAGAGCGGCGCGAAGTTATTCCAGCAGAGATAGCTGATCTCACGCGTCTGGCCAACGGCCGGCGCGGTGCGCGCGGCGAGAATGCCGGCGAGACCGGCGGCTGTGGTGCCGACGAAGCGACGTCGCGACAGCGTCATGAAAGGGGTCTCCTGTAGTCAGGCTTTAGATGTCCAGCTCTTGAAGCGCTCGCGCAGCACCTTCTTGTCGAACTTGCCGACGCTCGTCTTCGGCACGGTCTCGATGAGCACCACGTCGTCGGGCAGCTGGAACTTGGCGAGCCTCGGCCGCAAGTACTCCATGATCTCGCCCGGCTCGAGCGTGACCCCGGGCTTGGGGACGACGCAGGCGAGTGGGCGCTCGACCCACTTCGGATGCGGCACGGCGATCACCGCCGCTTCCAGCACTTTGGGATGACCCATGATCATGGTCTCGACGTCGATGGACGAGATCCACTCGCCGCCGGACTTGATGAGGTCCTTCGTACGGTCGGTGATTTGCACGTAACCCTCGGGATCGATCGACGCCACGTCACCGGTTCGAAACCATCCGTCGGGTGTGAATCGGTCGGCCGACTCCGGGTTGTCGTAGTAGGAACGAATGACCCAGGGGCCGCGCACCTGGATCTCGCCGACGCTCTTGCCGTCCCACGGTTGCTCGAGGCCGGCATCATCCACGATGCGCATGTCCACGCCGCCCGCGACGTAGCCCTGCTTGGCGCGGATGGCGTAGCGTTCTTCGTCGGGCAGCGCGTCCATGTAGGACTTGAGCCGGCACACGGTGCCGAGCGGCGACATCTCCGTCATGCCCCAGGCGTGCAGCATCGGCGCCCCGTACTTCTTGTCGAACTTCTCGATGAGCGTGCGCGGCGCCGCCGAGCCGCCGATGGGGATGCACCGGATGGACGAGATGTCCCAGCGCGGCTCGGCCTCGAGGATGGCGTCGATGGCGATCCATACGGTCGGCACCGCGCCGACGAACGTCACGCGCTCGTTGTGCACGATCTCGACGATGTCGCGCGGCTGGGGATTGGGACCGCCGAAGATCTGCGTGGCGCCGTTCAGCACGCCGGCGAAGGGTACGCACCACGCGTTGGCGTGGAACATGGGCACGATGTGCAGGATCACGTCGCGCTCGTTGATGCCCAACAGGTCCGTCATGGACGACGCCATGCTGTGCAGGAAGATCGCCCGATGCGTGTAGACCGCGCCCTTGGGGTGGCCGGTCGTGCCCGAGGTGTAGCACATCCCCGCGGCGTCGGTCTCCGACAGCGCCGGCCACGTCTCCATCGGACGCGCGTCGGCCAGCAGCGCCTCGTAGTCGATGGTGCCCGGCGGAATCTGCGCGTTCGGCGTGTCCTTCATCACGATGACGTGCTCGACGCTGGTGAGCTGCTTGCGGATCGGCTCCAGCGTCGGCCAGCAGGACGCGTCGACAATCAGCACCTTGTCGCCGGCATGATTGACGATGTAGGCGATGTCCGCGGCCGAGAGCCGGATGTTCACGGTGTGCAGCACAGCGCCCATGCACGGTGCCGCGAAGTAAACCTCGAGGTGTCGATGCGAGTTCCACGCGAACGTGCCGACGCGGTCGCCCTTGCGGACGCCCAGCGCCTTCAGCGCGCCGGCCAGACGCTGCGTGCGCTCGGCCCACCGCGCGTAGTCCATGCGCTCGAGTCCCACGCCGGGCACGCGCGTGGCGAGCGTTTTCTTCGCGAAAATCCGACGCGTTCGCTCGATGAAGTGCGGCAGCGTCAGCGGGTAATCCATCATGAGGTTGTCGAGCTGAGCCGTCATCAGCGTCCTCCCGAAACGTGGCGATAAGGTAAGGCTTCAACGCCAGGACCGTCCAGTCTGAGCAGCGTTGTAGAACGTTCCACTCGCCCGGCGATGGCCGAATAGTGTCCGGCGAGGTTGCGTCTCATCCGCTGACGGAGGAGACAGCCATGGAGAGGAACTATTGGAAGCTAGCCACGATAGGCATCGCCCTCACGGGTGTTACCGCTTTGAGCACCGGCCTCACCACGGCGTGGATGCTGCGGCCCGCCGCCGAGGCCCAGGCGCAGGCGACGCCGACCGCGCCGGTCATGTCCGTCCAGCCGACCCCGACGGTGCGACCCGCAGTCATCAATGGCGCCGGCACGCCGCCGGCGCCCCGGATCACCCCGGCGGTCGCACGCACCGCCCCGCCAACTCGCGTGACGCCGGTGGCCGCCACCACGACCGCCGAGGACTGTGCCACCGGCGGTGATCGCGCGATGCGCATCGCCAAGCCGGGCGCAATCGGCGCGCTGCTCGGCGCTGGACTCGGCGCCGCGGGCGGCGCGGTGGTGAAGGGCGGCAGCGGCGCGGGCAAGGGCGCGCTGCTCGGCGGTCTCGCCGGCGCCGCGCTCGGCGCAGGCTACGGCGCGTACAAGACGCAGAATGAGTGTGGAACCATTCTCGGAAACAGCAACGCCTTCAACGCGGCGCCGGCCGCACCTGCCGGCAACCTCGAGGCGATGGCCCCGCCGGCCTCGGGCGATCGCATCCAGGTCTATCGCGTCGAGCGTTGATCAGATAGCGGTGGGCGCTCCGAGGGCGCCCACCGCCGCGTCACCCGCCGATCAGTGCTTTCGCACCCGATGTCGCGCCGTACGAAAACGCTTCATCGGTCGCCCGGATACTGTTTGGCGTGCCGGCGGCGCTGACCCGACGAGCCGGCGGAACGCCGCGATCACCGCATCGAGCACCCGATTGCGACTCACAGGCGTGCCCGATTCCAAGGGTTTTTCGATCGGTAGCGGCGGTCGTCTGAACGGTGACTCCGTCACGGGCGCCGCGCTCACGAGCGGCGAATCCACGCGCGGGGCCTCGCCGAGTTCTGGCGCTTCGTTGATCTCCAGCTCGGGCGGCTCGCTCAGCTTGCGACGCAGGGCGGCGCTCATCTCACTCAGCGAAGCCGACAGCTGAGCGGCAAGCGTATCGAGCGCCGGTCGGCTCACGACGTGCCGACTCAGAAGCGCCGGGGCGGCGCGGACAGCGTGAAATAGTTCGCGATGGCGCGGCGGGCCGGCTCATAGCTTCCCGCCGGCGCGCGAGGATCGTAGGTGACCTCAGCCTTGAACGCGCACGCGGGCTGACGCGCGAGGCCGTGCTCTCGCCACGGCCGGAACAGCGCTCCAAACTCCTCGGCGGACAACGGCGTCCCGATCGCATCACGTCGCAGAGGCCGTGCGTCCTGAAGCTCTTTCGCCTCCGGCCGCAGCGCGACCGTGATCTTTCCGCGCTGGTCGATCGCCGCTCCGGCCACGACCATCTCGGCACCGGCCGCATCACGACATGGCGCGTTGCCCGGGCCGCGGCCCAGTTGCTTCTCACACGCGGCGTTTCTCGCGTCGCAGATGGCGAGATCGTCGTGCAGCCGCTCGTACTTGGCCTTGATCGCGCTGGCCTGAGCCGGCGTGTCACGGATCTTCTGCGGATCGATGTCGAAGATGCTGATCAGCGTCTTCCACGCCTCCGGCGTGACCCAGCCTCGGGCGGACGGATCGGTCTCGACCGCGTCCGCCGAGGCCAGGATGAGCGTGAACACGAAGATCATCTGCACGAGCAGATCGATCAGTGTGGTGAGGGCGATGTCACGATTCCGCCCGGAGCCGCCGGTCTGGGTCACTTACGCGATTCGATTCGGCTCAGAATGAACTGCGACGCGTCGATCAGATGATGATGCACGCGTCTCACGGCTTCCTCGGACGCGCGCAGATCTTCCTGCAGCCGGTTCGCGATCTCGCTGGCGGCGTCGTTGTACTTGCGGAGCTCTTCGGCGAGCGGGCCGGCGATCTGCGCTGAGAGCTTGACTTGCGTCGTCACGGCGTCGTTGCCGAGCAGCACCGCGCGCTCTGCGATCTCGCTCAGCGCCTGCAGGCCGACGGTCGCCTTCGTCAGGCCGCCGCTCCAGTTGAGCACCGACTGCTCCGCGGCGCGGCTGCCGTGCTCGAGCGTCGCCAGCGCGGCCCCGGCGCTCGCGATCGACTTGGTGGCTCCTTCGGTGACCTGGGCCACGTTCGTCCACGCGCTGTTGGCTTCGGTCAGGCTGCCGCGCAGCGTGCCGAGCGCGGCGACGATCGTGGCCGTCTCCTCGGGAAACCTCTCCAGGCCGGTGGTGAGATTGCCGACCTGGCTCAGCTGGGTGGCGAAGGCCTCGGCGTTCGTCTTCGCCGCCATCACAGCCGTGTTCGCCGCGTCCGCGGAGACGGCGAGCGCGGTGAACGCGCGGCTGCCGTCGCGCGCGCCCTGCACGGCCGTGGCCAACGTTTCCTCGAGCTCGCTGTATGCCGAGCCGACCAGAGACGTGGCTTTGCGCATGAGCTCGGCGCGGTGGGTGAGATCGTTCAAGATGACGACGAGCCGCTGACCGACGTCCTCGGGAGGCAAGCGCAGCGCGCTCAGGCGCTCCTCGAACTCCTGGAGCGTCGTCCCCATGTTCGTGTTGGTCTGGCGCAGAAATCCCGCCAGCTCCGTGGCGGATTCCGATGCAATGCGCGCGAAGTCGTGGACCACCTGTTCCGTGACGCTGCGAACCGCGCCCGCCGTGCCGTTGGCGAGCGCCTCGACCTGCTGCTTGACGAGGTTGTGTGTGCTCTCCGCTTGCCGCGCGGCGGTGTCGATCTCACGGGCCGCGCGCGTCCGCAGCTCCGTGAAGGTGGCCTCTGCCTGGGCGCCGACCCGATCGATGACGGCCGCGAACTGATTCATCAGCTGCGTGCTCATCGCGTCGAACTGCTGGATGACCCGGTCGGAGATCGTGCGAATGGACTCGATCGCGCCGGTGTACGACTCGTTGAGGTGTCCTTCGGCGCGTCCCTGCGCATGCACGATGCGCACCGTGCTCCGCTCGATGCGGCGCGCCGCCTCGGCGTAGGCGTCGCCCAGCCGCCGCGCGTTCTCCTCCGGGCCCGAGGGCGTTCCGGGCCACGTCTGCGCGAAGACGACGCGGCCGGCGAGGCCGACGAATGTCGTGATCAGGCCCAGACCGAACAGGCCCAGGACCTGCCGCGTCTCGAGCCGCTCCGTCGAGTTCAGCAGCGGCGCGAACGTGGCGACGAGCGTGGCCAGCGTGTAGATGAAGCCGAGGTAGTAGAACGTCTCGCCGTCGCCTTCGGCGGCGTATTCCGTCCGCGACCGCATCCACAGCACGACGCCATAGACGAGCATGAGCCCGACGACGAGCGCGACCATGGCCCAGTGCCAGGCGCCGGAGGGGCTGCCACGGTACCAGCGACTGAAGGTCAGGATCACGCCGACGCCGATGACGATGAAGCCGATGAAGACCGACGGAAGACTCCGAACGAGTTGCGCCGCCATGCTCAGTCCACTCCCGCCCAGCGCGTGATCTTGCCGCCGGAATCGTGGAAGTATCGCTGCCAGAAGTCAACATGCGCGGTCTGCTGCAGGCGGCGGTCGCGATAGCGCCGCAGGTAGATCACGAGGATGTTCCAGTCCCGGAAATCGGCCTGCACGTCGCGCGCGAACCCCGACCGAACGAAGTCGTCGTACGTGTTGCGGTCGCGGTAGTGGCTGAACCCTTCGGTGTTCTGCAGCATGTCGGAGACGAGGATAAGCGTTTTTCGGCCTCCGCCGTCGTAGATCTCCTGCGAGCGCGAGATCAGCTGCAATGTCTCGAGGATCGGTGAGCGCTCGCCGACCTCGGTGGTGAGGCTCTCTTCCAGCGCGGCGCTGACGGGGATCAGGAAGTGTTCGTAGAAGCCGCGCGTGATCTTGCGATTGTTCTCGTAGAGCTCATTGCCGTGCGACGGCGGCCGACAGAGATCCGAGCTCGGGCGCAGGTTCGGGCTGTCTCGCGACTCGAACGTCAATTTGCTGAACGTGAAGAGCGCGATGCGTGAGCGGACGGGAAGTGTCGCATCGTCGGCGACATAGTCCTTGATGAAGCTGAGCGCGAAGCGCCGGTGCGTCTCCGTCAGCGCTTCCGACTGGTCGACGAGAATCACGGTCTGGTCGGCGGGGACACGCTTCAGCAGCCGTTTGTCCTGGTAGACGCAGTTGTCGGCCCCGAGGGCCGGCCGCGCCCACATCACGCCGAGCACGGACGCGAGCAGTGCTGTAACGAGAACCCCGATGACGCCCAGGATGACGAGGCCCTGTCGGTCGGATTTGCTCAGCGCCACCGCGTCAGCCCTTGAGCTCCCATTCTTCGCGTGCCAGCTTCTCCTTGATTTCCCGCTCGAGCTTCGTGAAGTAGAAGTCGCGGCGCCGGATCTCGGCCGTGCGGAGATTCTGCACCGTGGTGTTGTTCTGTCGGGCGATGTCGCTGAAGCTCTTCATCGCGCTTTCGTAGAAGCGCGACAGCCGCTCCTCGCTCTCCGAGACCCCGGCGGGCGGCCGCACCAGATAGCTCTCGAAGCTGACGCTTTCCTTGAAATACATCGGCGCCGGCGACTTGCGCGTGCGCACGTTCGCCTGGCGATAACCCTTGATGACGACGTTGCAGGCGTCCTGCAGCTCCGCCGCCTCTCGGCCGAACGTCCGCCGCTGCTCCTCCGTCGTGCTGATCAGCTGCTGGTAGTACTCGATGTTGGATTTCACTTCGGACAGCAGGTGCGCCTGCTCCTGTAGCGTGCGATCGAAGACCTGATCGACCAGACGACAGTACTCGGCCTTGGCGGTCTCATAGGCCGTGCGCCGCGCCTTCAGCTCACGGTCGAGCTCGCCGTAACCGGGATAGGCGTCATCGACGGTGTAGCCCTTGTACGCGGCGAAGATCCCGAAGATCAGCGCGAGAACGACGAGGATCCACGAGAACACATCTTCGAAGCCGAAGGGATTGGCGGCGAGCCGTTGCCACGCGAGCTTCGCCGCTCGCCACGGATCGACGTCGGCGGAGAAACGCGGCGGGATCTGGGTTCCGCTGGGGGCCGACACGGTCGGCTGGGCCTGGGCGATGTCGTTGGTGGCGACCCGATAGTGCGCGGCGCCGAGCGTCACCAGCAGAAAGCAGACCGTGAGGAACGCGACGGCGCCGAGCGCGAGCATTTTCCGACGGACGCTCCGATGATTCACGTATCGCAGCAGGTTGCCGGAGAGAATCGCCAGACTGAGATTGACGAGTGACAGGGTCATGGCGATCAGCACACCGCCCAGCAGGCCGAAGTCGCTGCCCTCGGCGTAGAACGTCGAGAGCGACACCCATTCGACCAGAGCGAGCGCCGCCACGATGGCGAAGTGGTAGAGCTGCGACTCGGGATACGCCGCCGCTCGGTGCTGCAAACCGTTCCTCTGCTGAAACCAGCGCAGATGCTTCAGCGCGCGCGTCTCGTTTTCCTTGGCCTGAGTGAGCCGCGTGGCGTGGTCGGATCGCAGCTTCTCGAGATTCGGCTCGATGGCCGAGAGCAAACGCGCGAACGAGTCTTTCGTTTGCTCGATGTCGATCCTCGCAGCGGTGGCGCGACGATCGTGCTGCAGTCGTCCGAGCGCGACCTCACAGCTTTCCTTTCGCTGCCGCGCGAGGCCGACGAAGTACGCGCACACCTCGGATTCGTTGGCATCGAGAGAGTTGCTCGTGGTTTTCGGATTGTCGTGAACTCCCGCGTCGGCCGCCTTCTGCTGCACATCGAGGGCGCGCCGCGCGGTTTCGACCAGTTGCTGCATCTTGGAAACGCCCTCCGGTGCTCGCATTCGTCGGCGACGCAACCCTTGTTTCTTGAAGGGTTGAATGGCCGCGACCGCGGCCAGCAACGAATAGGCACGTACTGTTCGGACCGTTGCTCTTCCCCAGGAGGTTCCTGTTTAGGACATCGCCCGGACTTCGGCAAGTGTTTTCTCAGACGTGCCTCCGATCCTCGCGCCGCGCTTGTGATATCGTGGGCGCTCGATGAAGTCGCGCTGGAACGACGCCGAGGCCGCGACGCTCGAGGGCCTCGACCTCCTCGTGTATGCCTCGCGGCTCGTCGGCGCCGAGACCTCGCTGGTGGTCTGGGGCGGCGGCAACACGTCCATCAAGACCGTCGAGCACGATCATCGCGGCCGGTCGATTCCCGTCCTGCGCGTCAAGGGCAGCGGCTCGGACCTGAAATCGGTCCAACGCAAGGATTTCCCGGGCGTCCGCATGGACGACATCCGCGCGCTGCTGGAGCGGCGGGACATGGGCGACCAGGAGATGGTGGCTTACCTCGCGCACGCGCTGCAAGATCCCGGCGGCGTGCGGCCCTCGATCGAGACGCTGCTGCACGGCTTCGTGGACGCGCACGCCGTGGTGCATACGCACGCCGACGCCATCGTCTCGCTCACGAACAACGACCGGCCGCGTGAGGTACTCGCCGGAGTCTACGGCAAGCACGTCATTGCGCTCGACTACCGTCGACCGGGGTTCAAGATCTCGCGCGAGGTGGCCGACGCGATCGCCGAGCACCCGGAGGCGCGCGCGCTCGTGCTCGAGCGCCACGGCACGATCACGTGGGGCGCGGGGGTGCGCGACGCGTACGAGGCGACGATCGAGCTCATCACCGCGGCCGAGGACGCCATCGCGGAGCGCAAGCGCGGGCGTCGGCTCTTCGGTGGCCCGCGCGTGCCGGTGCTGGATCCCGCCGCGCGGCGCACGGCGGCGCTGACCCTCGCGCCGAAGCTGCGCGGACGACTCGGGCGCGCGCGGCGCGTGATCGTGACGTTCGACGACGCGGAGCCGGTGACCGCCTTCACGTCGTCGGTGGAGGCGCCGACACTCTCTCGGATCGGCCCCGCCACCCCCGATCACACGATCTACACGAAGCGCTTGCCGTGCTTCGTGCCTCTCGATCGCGCGCCTTCGGGCGCCGACGCGTCGTGGGCCGCGGTCGATGCAGCGATCTCGGACTTCGTTCGCGACTACACGGCGTACTTCGAGGCGCACCGTGAGCCCGGCGCGGACCTGACCGATCCGATGCCGCGCGTCGTGCTCATCCCTGGACTCGGCATGTTCACGACGGGGCGCGACCGACGCACGGCCGGCATCGTGAACGACATCATGCATCACACGATTGACGTCATCGGCAACGCGTCCGTCTTCGGCCGCTACGTGTCGCTGAGCGCAAAGGACGCGTACGACGTCGAGTACTGGCCGCTCGAGCTATACAAGCTGACGCTGGCGCCGCCGGAGAAAGAGCTCGCGCGCCGGATCGTGCTGGTGACGGGCGGCGGCTCGGGCATCGGGCGCGCGGTGGCCAAGCGGCTGGCCGTCGAGGGCGCTCACGTCGTCGTCGGTGATCTCGACGAGGCGGGCGCCAAGAAGACGGCGGACGAGGTGACGGCAGCCGTCGGCGCGGGCCGTGCGATCGGGCTGCGCATGGACGTCACGAGCGAGGTGTCCGTGCGCGCCGCGTTCGAGACGACCGTGCTCGCCTACGGCGGCCTGGACATTCTCGTCTCGAACGCCGGCACCGCGCATTCCGCGCCCGTCGATCGAATGGCGTTGGTTGACTGGGAGCGCTCGTTTGCGGTGAATGCTACGGGCCACTTCCTCGTGGCGCGCGAGGCCATGCGGATTCTGATCGCGCAGGGCCTGGGCGGCGCGCTCGTGTTCGTCGCCACCAAGAACGTCATGTCGCCGGGCAAAGATTTCGCCGCGTACTCGGCGGCGAAGGCCGCGGAGGCGCAGCTTGCGAAAGTGCTGGCGCTCGAGGGCGCGCCGCACGCGATCCGCTCGAACATCGTGAATCCCGACGCCGTGTTCCAGGACAGCAAGCTCTGGTCCGACGACGTGCGGCGCGAGCGTGCTGCCGCGCAAGGCATCGCCGTCGACCAGCTCGAAGACTTCTACCGCAAGCGCAATCTGCTCGGCACCCGCATCCTGCCCGAGGACGTCGCCGAGGCGGTATTGTTCCTCGCCTCCGACCGCGCGTCGAAGACAACGGGCTGCACGCTGACCGTAGATGGGGGCGTCAAGGACGCTTTCCCGAGGTGAGCGCTGCCGCGCTGCGGTTCGGCGTTCAGCTCTCGTTCAAACCGCCCCAGGGACAATTCGATCTCGTGCGCCGCATCGAGGCGCTCGGCTTCGACAGCGTCTGGACGGGCGATCACGTGGCCTTTCACAATCCGCTGTACGATTCGCTCACGCTGCTCGCGACGTACGTACCGATCACCAGTCGCCTGCGGATCGGCACGGCGGTGTACCTGCTCGCACTCCGCGCGCCAGCCGTTGCGGCCAAGATCACCTCGACGCTCGACGTGCTCTCGGGCGGGCGCTTCATCTTCGGCGTCGGCGTGGGCGGTGAGAACCCCAAGGAGTTCGACGTCGTGGGGGTGCCTCATGGCGAGCGCGGTGCGCGCGTGAGCGAGGCGATCGACGTCGTGCGCACGCTGTGGCGGGACACGCCGGCCACCTTCAAGGGACGGTTCACGCAGTTCTCCGGCGTCTCGCTCGATCCCAAGCCCGTGCAGCAGCCGGGACCGCCGATCTGGGTCGGCGGCCGCTCGGATGCGGCCCTCGTGCGGGCCGGTCGCCAGGGCGACGGGTGGGTGTCCTACGTCGTGCAGCCCGAGCGTTACGCGCAGAGCCTCGAGAAGATTCGCTCCGCGGCCTCCGCCGCGGGTCGCAAGCTCGAAGGCTTCGCGGCCGCGCACCTGGCGTTCGTCACGGTGGGCCGCGACTGGGAATCCGCCAAAGCCGTCTGGGCCAAGGCGCTCACGAAGCGTTACGCACAGGACTTCGAGCCGCTGGCGCGCAAGTACGGCATCATCGGCACGCCGCAGCAGTGCGCTGAGCAGCTCGAGCGCTACCGCGCCGCCGGCTGCAACTACGTCATCCTGAATCCGATCGGCCCCGCTGCCGCCGAGCGCGAGCAAGTCGAGCGCCTCGCCGCCGAGGTTGTCCCCATGCTCCGTGGCTGACCTCACCGGAGGTCAGCTCGTCGCGCGCGTCCTCAAGCAGGCCGGCGTCGGCCACGTCTTCACGCTGTGCGGCGGCCACATCCTGCCGATCTACGACGGCTGTCTCGACGAGGGCATCGCGGTCATCGACACGCGTCATGAGCAGGCGGCGGCGCACGCGGCGGATGCGTACGCGCGTCTGACACGCAACATCGGCGTGGCGATGGTCGCGCCGGGTCCCGGCGTGACGGATGCGGTGACCGGCGTGGCGAATGCGTATGCCGCACGCAGCCCGATGCTGCTGATCGGCGGCGCCGCACCGCTGGGCCTGCGCGGGCTCGGCGCGCTGCAGGAGATGGAGCAGGTCGCGCTGCTGCGCCCGATCACCAAGGGCTCGTTCACGGTCCCGGAGACGCGGCAGATTCCCGAGGTGCTGACGACGGCCATTCGCACCGCGCTCAGCGGCCGCCCCGGCCCGGTCTTCGTCGAGATTCCCGTCGATCTGCTGCTGAGCACGATCGAAGATCGCCTCGCGCCGATTCCCACCGACTACGTGCATTGCCCGCGCGGCGCCGCCGATGCCCGCACGCTCGCGATCCTAGAGCAGCTGCTCGTCGTGGCCGAGCGACCGGTGGTCATCGCGGGCGGCGGCGTCTGGTGGGACGATGCCGCGCAAGCGCTCGAGGCGTTCGCTACGCGCGCGGGCGTGCCAGTGTTCATGAATGGCGCGGGACGCGGCGCGCTGCCCGCGAATCATCCGAACGCGTTCGCTCAGGCGCGGTCGATGGCGCTCGGACGCGCAGACCTGGTGCTGGTGCTCGGCACGCCGCTGGACTTCCGCCTCGGCTATGGCCGGCCGCCGGTGTTCGCCGAAGATGCGCGCGTCGTCATGGTCGACGGCGATGCCGTTGAATTGGGGCGCAATCGCCCCCTCGCGCTCGGCGTCGTCGGTGATCTCGGCGTGGTGCTGCGTCAGGCGGTGGATGTCGTCCCGGCCTCGATGGCCGCGCGCGTGGCGCCCTGGCTCGACGCCGTGCGCGCCAAGGAGCGGGAGACGCGCGACAAGCTCGCGGCGTTCTGCGCAGCCGACGACGTGCCGATCACACATTATCGACTCGCCGCGGAGATCGCGCGCATCGTCGGGCCAGAGACGATTGTCGTCGGCGACGGCGGCGACGTGGTCGGATGCGCGTCGAAGATCGTGGCGCTGCATCGGCCGGGGCAGTGGCTCGATCCTGGCCCGCTCGGCTGCCTCGGCGTCGGCCCCTCGTTCGCGCTGACGGCCAAGCTGCTGCATCCCGAGCGGCCGGTCGTCCTCATCGCGGGCGACGGCGCGCTCGGGCTCAACGTCATGGAGCTCGAGACCGCCATGCGGTTCGGACTGCCGTTCGTGTGCGTCGTCGGCAACGACGGCGGCTGGGGACAGATCCGCAACCCGCAGCTGTCGTTCTATGGCGAGGCGCGCGCGGTGGCGACGTCGCTGCCCGTCACACGCTTCGATCTGTTCGCCGAGTCGCTCGGCGCGCGCGGCGCGCTCGTGCGCGAGCCGCGCGACATCGCGCCGGCGCTGGACAAGGCGCTGGGCAGCAGCGAGGTCTGGTGTGTCAACGTCGTCCTCGATCCGGCCGGGTACCGGAACACGGGGACGGTGTCGATGGCGATCTGATCTGAAGGTCACTGTCCTGTGTCCGCACCTGCGCATCGCCGGCGGCGTGCGCGCGATTCTGACGTATGCGGATCGTCTCGCCGCGCGCGGCCATGCCGTAACGGTGGTCGTTCCTGCGCGCGGCCGCCTGCGCGCCGCGTGGCGGAATGCGCGCCATGCCGGACCTACGTGGGTACCCGGCTTTCGTCCTGACGTCAGGTGGGTCGCCGAATGGGACGCCGCCGCGCTGCCCGACGCCGATGTCACGCTCGCCACTGCGTGGAAATCGGCGCCTGTCGTCGCCGCAGCGCCGCCGCGGTGTGGCGCGAAGTTCTATCTCGTTCAGCATTACGAGAGCCTCTATCACGGCGCGCCCGATGTGGTGGATGCGACGTACCGGATGCCGTTGCACAAGATCGTGATCTCGACGTGGCTGGCGGACATCATGCGCGACAAGTTCGACGCGCTGAGCGAGCTGCTGGTCACGCCGGTCGATCGCGCGTTGTTTCACCGTGTCCCAGCGACGGCGGCGACGCCGCGGCCGCGTGTGCTCATGCTGCACCACGACTACGCGTGGAAGGGCGTCGCCGACGGCGTCGAGGCCGTGCGGCGCGTACGTACGCAGGTCCCCGACCTGCGGCTGGTCGGCTTCGGCGTGAAGTCGCCGCGCGCGCACACGCCCTACGACGAGTTCCACGCGGACCCGCCGCAAGACGCGCTCGCCGCGCTCTACAGCGGCTGCGACATCTATCTGTGCCCCTCCTGGGACGAGGGCCTCGGCATGCCGCCCATGGAGGCGATGGCGTGCGGCGCGGCGCTGGTGACCTACGACAACGGCGGCAGTCGCGACTACGCGCGCGACGGCGAGACCGCGCTGGTCGCGCGGCGGCGCGACATCGACGATCTCGCGGCGCGACTGTTGCGCATGGCCACCGACGAGCGGCTGCGCGCCCGACTGGCGGAAGCGGGGCAGGCGTTCGTCACGACGGCGTTCGACTGGGATCGCGCGGTCGCGCGGCTGGAGGCGCTGTTCGCGCGGTCGGGGTAAAATTCTGAAGAATGCCGATCTACGAGTACGAGTGCCATGAGTGCCGCCGCCGTGTGAGCCTGCTGCGACGCATATCGGCGGTCGAGCCGCCCGCGTGCCCGCGATGTGGATCCACCACTCTGACACGGTTGATGTCCCGATTCTCCACCGTGAAGTCCGAGGATGCGCGTCTGGAGTCGCTGGCTGAGGGCGGGGGACTCGGCGATCTTGACGAGAACGATCCGGCGAGTGTCGCGCGCTTTATGAAGAAGATGGGCAAGGAGTTCGGCGAGGAGCTCGGCGACGATTTTGATTCCGCCGTCGACGAGGCGATGAGCGAGGCCGAGAGTGGGGAGGGGGAGGGGGCCGGCCAATCCGGCGCCGGCGAATCCCTGGACGCCGCCAGCCCATCTGAGGACCTGTGACCCCCTTCAAGGCGGAGTCTGCCGACCGGCTCGACCCCTCGGAGGCCGCCGCCTGGGATGCCGTGGCAGCCGCCGCCACCCACCGTTCGCCGTTTCTCAGCTGGGCCTGGCAGCATCACTGGGCCGAGGTCTTCGCCGAAGGCCGGCGTCTGGACGTCCGCCATGTGCGCGACGCCGACGGTCGTCTGGTCGCCATCCTGCCGCTCCACGAGACGGGCCCTGGCGAGCTCGCGCTGTTGGGCGGCGCCGACGTCTCCGATTACCTGGACCTGATTGTCATCGCCGGTCACGAAGAGGATGCGTGGGCGGCGCTGCTCGCCGCGCGCGCGGGGGAGCGCGCGCGCTGGACGCTGCACGCGGTGCCCGCCGCGTCGCCCACGGTGCGGACATTGCCCACGCTCGCCGCGGGAGTCGGGCTCGCTGCGGATGCGACCCTGGAGGAGCGCTGTCCAGTCCTGGCATTGCCGTCGTCATGGGAGACCTACCTCGCCTCGCTCTCCGGAAAACATCGCCACGAGCTGACCCGCAAGATCCGACGGTTCGAACGTGAAGCCCCCGATGGCCGTGCCGTCGTCGTGCGCGGCCCGGACGCCATCAGCGCGCGCCTCGACGATTTCCTGGCGCTGCACCGCCGCTCGCGCGTCGGCAAGGCGAAGTTCATGGACGCGCGCATGGAGCGCTTCTTTCGCGCGGCGCTGCCGGCGCTCGCTGCGCACGACGGCGTGGTGCTCTGGTTTCTCGAGACCTCCGGCGGGCCGGTCGCGTCGTTCGTGTGCCTCGAGTGGGACGACACCGTCGGACTCTACAATTCTGGCTTCGCGCCAGAAGCCGCGGCGCTGTCGCCGGGGCTCGTCCTGCTCTCGCACGTGATCCGCGATGCGATCGCGCGCGGGCGGCCTCGCTTCGACTTTCTGCGCGGCGAGGAGCGCTACAAGCTCGAGTTCGAGCCCACACTCGAAGACGTCTTCCGGGTAACCATCGGACCTCCCGCGTGAGTCTGCTCCGTGTCGCGATGTTGAGCGTGCACACCTGTCCGCTCGCCGCGCTCGGCGGCAAGGAGACGGGCGGCATGAACGTCTACGTGCGCGAGCTGGCGCGAGAGCTCTCGCGCATCGGCGCGGCCGTCGACGTGTTCACGCGCTCGCAGAATGCCGGCATCCCGCGGGTCGTGCGGCTAGCCGATCGCGCCCGCGTCGTCCATCTGCCCGCGGGGCCGCAGGCGCCGATGGCGCGCGAGCGGGTGCACGCGCACCTCGACGAGTTCGTGGACGGCGTCGAGGCGTGGCGGCTCGCGAACGGCCTCGAGTACGACCTGCTGCACGGCAACTACTGGCTGTCGGGCGTCGTCGGCCTGGCGCTGCGGGCGCGCTGGGGCGTGCCGCTCGTGCAGATGTTTCACACGCTGGCCGCGCTGAAAAACGGCGCCGGCATCGCCGCCGAGCGCGAGCCGGCGCTGCGTCTGGCCGAGGAGCGCCGGATCGTCGCCGCCGCCGACCGTCTCGTGGCCGCGAACGCGATCGAGCGCAGCGAGCTCGCGAGCGCGTACGGCGCCGATCCCGCGCGCGTGGCGGTGATTCCGTGCGGCGTCGACACCGACGTCTTCACGCCGGGCGATGCGACGGCGGCCCGCGCGGGGCTGGACCTGCCGCCGGGGCCGCTGCTGCTGTACGTCGGTCGCATCGCGCCGATCAAGGGACTCGAAACGCTGCTCGATGCCGTTGGCTGTCTGCGCGGTGCCGGCACGCTGGCGCGCCTGGCTGTGGTCGGCGGAGAGACGGACGAACCGATCGATGGACACGAAGCCGACGTGCGTCGCCGCGCCGCGGCCCTTGGTCTCGGTGACGCTGTGACGTTCATCGGCGCCCAGCCGCAGCAGCGCCTGCGCGACTGGTACGTGGCCGCTGACGTGACGGTGCTGCCGTCGTACTACGAGTCGTTCGGAATGGTGGCGCTCGAGGCCATGGCCTGCGGCAGTCCGGTGGTGGCCTCGCGGGTCGGTGGGCTGCAGACGACGGTGCGCGATGGGCTGACCGGTCTGCTCGTGCCCGAAGGCGATCCCTGCGCGCTGGCCGAGACGATCACGCGCGTGCTCGGTGACGATGTGCTGCGCTGGCGGCTGGGCCGCGAGGGCCAGCGCTGGGCCGCACAGCATCGCTGGCCGTGCGTGGGCGAGGCCATCTGTCGCGAGTACGCGGGTTTGGCCGTCGACGTCGCGGATCTGGCCGTCGGCGGCTGCGTCTAACCAGCCCGCACTGGAGTTAGTATCGTAGTTCATCGTGCGCGTCTCGACCCGCATCGCGGTCAATCAAATCACCAGGTGGGGAGCGACGCTCGCTCGGGGCGTCGTCGCGCTCTCCATGGTCCCGTTGCTCATCCGCTTCTTGGGCAAGGATGGCTACGGCGTCGTCTCTGTGCTCATAGCAGTCGTGGCCATCTGCGCGATGGCGGACTTCGGACTGCGCACCGCCTTGGGGCGTCACCTGGCGGACGAGCTCGCGCGCGGCCAACATGCGCGCTTCAACGAGCTCTTCAGCAACGCTGTCTATGTCGCTCTGATCGCCGGCTCGTTTGCGGGGCTGATGTGGGCGCTGCTGGCGCCCGTTCTCATTGGACTCTTCAACCTCCCCGCGTCGCTCGCAGCGGAAGCGCAACCCGTGATTCGATGGTACGGCGCGATCGCCATACCTCTCAGCTTCCTGCTCACGATATATGGCGCGGCGATCTTTGCGTCCGGCCGTTCCGACATCCTGGATGGCGTCGGCGCAGGAACCGCCACTCTCCAAGCCGTCGGTCTCGTCACGATGCTCGGGCTTTTCCGCGGCGGGTTGGTCGCATGGGCTCTCGTCTCGATCGGCGAGCTGAGCATGCATCTTCTGATCTTGCGATATCTCGGACGCCGGCTCACGCCGTTCGGGAATACGAGGCTAGGACTCGTGCGTGGCGACGTGATTCGAAGCCTGTTCTCGTCGAGCGTCCATCCGTTCATGCTCCAGGTGATGTACGCGGCGACGATCTACGCCGACCCGCTGGTGCTCACGACAATTCTGGGACCATCCGCCGTCGCCATCTATCGAGCCGGGACCGCGCTGCCGATGCGCATCCAGCCGCTGTTCAGTCTCGCCGATCAACTTCAGCCTTTTGCCGTGGCCTATCACGTGACCGATCAGAGGGCCAAGCTGCAGGACGTCTTGATCAGAGGCACTCGCTACACGGCGTTGCTGGGAATCCTTCCGTGCGCGATCCTCGGTGTATTTTCCGAGCCCATCACTCGCTTCTGGCTTTCGGGTGCGCTGGGATCGGATTACCGAACGGCGGGGCATGTTCTCGTCGGCTGGGTGATCGTCGAGCTATTGACGACGGCGGCGGGCGGGGCTCAATGGCCGATCTTTTTGGCGGTCAATAAGCTGCGGTTCCTTGCATGGTCCCAGATCCCCTTTGCGGTTCTCAACCTCGCCGTGTCGATCATTCTGGTCGCATGGACGTCCGTGGGCGTGCTGGGTGTCGTGATCGGCACCATTGTGGCCGCTCTGATTCGTCGGCCGATGCTCGTCAGCTACGCCGCGCGCGCATGCGGGCTAGCCACGCGAACCTATCTGGTCGAGGCCTATGCGCGCCCCGCCATGGTCCTTGTCATTCTTGGAGCCGTGGCGGTCTCGTGGCTGCGGCTCGGTTTTGCGGAATCGGTCTCTGGCCTGGTCGCCGGCGCTACGATGACGACGTGCGCCTGGTTTCTGTCGGTCTGGTGGCTCGGCTTGACGGCAAACGACCGCCGCGATCTGCAATCGATGCTCGCAGAGTCACCGGCCGCGCTGGCCGTCCTCGGCGTCCGGCGTAGCGGACTGCTACGTCGCGGGAAGTAACGCAGCCGATTATGTCCTGCGTCGGCGCCGGAAATACCCCTTCCAGAACCCGCACGCATATCCAACGGTCTCGCAGCACTGCAGCCAGCGCTGGAGAGTCTCGGGCCGTCGCCGCACGGCCGCCGCGATCCACCGGGCGACGCTGCGCCCCACCCGCGCGTGAATTCGAACGACCCCGGGCAGCTCTCCGCGCTCCCGTTCTACGAGCGCCTCTCCCTCCAATTGGTCAAACGCGAACCGGGCGAAGTAAGCAACGCGCATCCGATCGGGTCCGATGCGATGCGATACGAATAGTCGCGGATCATAGACCGCCCGAAATCCCGCTTCGATCGCTCGGCGGACGAGGTCCGTTTCTTCCCCGCGGTACAGCTTGTACCCGACGGCTCCGTGCTGCGCGCTGAAGCCGCCAACCCGGTCGAAGACCTTCCGTCGGATGGCCATGTTCGCACCCCAGATCATGGGCAAGCCGGTGAAGTCGACGATGGTCATGGGTGTCGTGTCGTCCATGATGGCGAGCGCGCTGCGAAGGAAGGTCCCGTGTTCGAGCCAGGCCGGGGGCGGCCGGTGCCAGGCCGGCCGAATCTGCCCGCCGACGATATCCGCGCTGGTATCCGCCATGACCGTGGCAATCGTGGCCACCCAGTCGTGCGCCGGATCGGCATCGTCGTCAGTAAAGCCGACCACCTCGGCTCCAGTGCTCGCCACGCCTGCATTTCGCGCGTGGCTGACGCCTTGCTGCGCAACGAAGATATATCGAATTGGGATCCGAGCAGTCCGGATGAAGTCCTCGACTTCCGATCTGGTTCGGTCGCGCGAGTTGTTATCGACGACGATCACTTCCCACGTCAGGCTGTCTGGAGCGAGCTGGCGGTCCAGGGCGTTCAGTGTGAGGCGCAGTGAGGAAGCGCGGTTGAAGGTGGGGATGACGATCGAGAGGTCCGGGCTCGATCTCATAGCCGTCGCCTTCGAGACTGCCATAGCCGGCAGCGCGCGAGTAGACTTTAACGCGCGGAGGTGAGCATGCGAGGGCGGCGCATCTTGGTAATCGGCCTCGACGGTTTGGAGGAGACGTTCGCCGAGCGACTCATGGCAGCCGGCGAGATGCCCGCGTTAGCCGAGCTTCGCAAGCGCTCCGCGTGCTTTCGGCTCGACCACGGCTCGGCCCAGCGGACCGGATTGGCCTGGGAGCATTTCGCCTCTGGCTTCGCGCCTGAGGCGGCGCAGCGCTGGGCCGCCATCGAGTTCGATCCCGCGACGTATCGCACATGGCAAGAAGGCGCGCGCTTCGTCCCCTGGTGGACGGCGCTCGACCGCCGCGTCGTCGTGTTCGATACGCCATACGTCGATTTCCGAACGGCTCGGACCACGAACGGCATCATCGGATGGGGCGCGCACGATCCCGGGACGGCGACCGCCGGGCGGCCACGTGGACTTCTGGCAGAGTTCTTAGGGCGATTCGGCCGCTATCCATCCGAATGGACGTACAAGACGCCATGGCCGTCGGCGACTCACGCACGCACCATGGGAGACGTTCTCAGCGGTGCTGTCGATATACGCACGCGGGCGGCGCAATGGCTGGCGAGCGAGCGACTTCCCGAGTGGGATGCGTTCATCGCAATCACGGGCGAGGCCCACGGCAGCGTCGAGGGACTCTGGCACGGCGTCGACCCCGATCATCCCCTGCATAAGCATTCTTCCGCTCAGGCGGCGGGCCGCGCTCTCCTCGATGTGCACCGTGCTCTCGATCGCATGATCGCAGTCCTCGTCCGAACGGCTGGTGATGCGGCGGTCGTCGCGTTCACTATGGGTGGCATGGGGACCAATCACTCAGACGTTCCTTCGATGGTCTTGCTGCCCGAACTGCTCTACCGCCACGAATTCGGACGACCGTTGCTGACGGTGCCGGCCCAGTGGACGGAGTCCCCCGGCGAGGTGCCGATCCTGGGCGAAGACGACGACTGGGTCGCCCGTGGACGAACGTGGGTGCCGCAGCGCGGTGCGAAGCAAAGCGCTCTCGAGCGGATGGCGCGCTCCCTGGTGAAAGACCGGCCCGCGTTGCGCGCCGGTATCAAGGGAATACGCGCGGCGGTGCGCTCGTTTCGCGACCCGAGCGCACCGGTCACCCTGCCCCTCGATTGGCAGCCGGCGCAGCATTACCAGGAGTACTGGCCGCGGATGCGCGCCTTCGCACTGCCGTCTTACTACGACGGCAGGATTCGCATCAACGTGCGCGAACGCGAACGCGACGGCATGGTGGAGGCCTCGCAGTACGATCGGGTCTCCGAGGACATTGCCACGTTGCTCAACGAATGCCGCAATCCGCGTACCGGCGAGCCGGTCGTTGCGTTCATCGAGCGCCCGAGTGCCGGTGATCCGATGCGCATCGGAGGCTCGCAGGGTGATCTGACTGTCGTTTGGCGCGGTGTAGTGACGGCGTTCGAGCACCCGCGGCTCGGTCTCATCGGTCCGGTGCCGCTACGCAGGACCGGCGGTCACACCGGCCGGTACGGTATGGCCTACATCGCGACGCCGGAGGTCAGAGTCGGCGATCTGGGAGTACGGTCGTCGTTCGATCTCGCTCCGACTATCGTCGAGCTTTTAGGCTGTCCACCAATTCCAAGCATGAGCGGCACGAGCCTGCTGAAGCCTTGTTGAGCCGTGGTTATCTCTTTCCGTAGTAGCCCGTCCGCCAGGCGCTGAAGCGCCACCGAAGATCGGAGAGCCGGAGGAGACCTCGGAAACGGCGGAGCAACCGATCGACGAAAACCGACGCGGGTGACGGATGGAGCTGCGTGAACGGGCCCAGCCGCGAGTTCATCCCCACGAGATAGCGCTTGAAGTCGCCGCGCGGTCCGCCGACGTCGATATTCCACTTCTCGCGGATGCGCTGATAGCTCCCCATGACGGCGGGAATGTCCCATTTCCAGCGGTGCAGCGCCACGTCGACGACGTCGGTGATCTGCGCAGGGTAGTGTAGAAAGACGACCGATCGAGGCTCAACCAACATCGTGCATCCGGCGCGCGCTAGCGTGAGCCCGGAGTCGATATCGGTTCCTTCCCGGAGTACCTCGTTGTACACACCGACACGCAGCGCCGTCTCCACCACAAAGAGCTGGCAGTGGACCTCGCCGAAGTCGACGTCGCGCCGCTTCAGATTGTTGGTCTCGCAGATCTGGTGGCCGTGGAATCGTAACTCCATGCTGCCGTACGCTTGACCGTTTTCTGAGGTGACGAAGAGATCGTTCCCGGCGGTGTGGATCCGATCGCCCTCCTCGAGCACGAGCGGAACCACCATCGCGGCGCCGGTCTCTCGTTGGCACTCGATCAGCGGCGTCAGCCAGCCGGGGCGCACGAACACGTTGGTGTCCAGGCATACGGCCAACCGGGTACGGGCTTCACGGAGCCCGATACTTCGCAGCTCCGG
>Ga0075423_10001203_pt1 | contig 22429 bp, 16 predicted proteins | sample SoiMethybrSBSTD2_FD_80114 | JGI IMG/M metagenome (GOLD analysis project Ga0075423, IMG submission 80114) | Bulk soil microbial communities from a Populus tree surrounding site in Tennessee, USA - Soil MetaG P. TD hybrid SBSTD2 | ecosystem: Environmental > Terrestrial > Soil > Tree plantation... | reverse complement strand
GGGGCCCCGGTTACGGGCGACTGGCTGGTGATTCACAGCTTGAGTGACCCGGAGCAGCTCAATCCGTTGACGTCCAACGACGCCTCATCGAGTGAAGTGCTTGGATTTGTCTTCGAAAGCCTGCTGACGCGCGAACCGCGCACTTTAGAGCTTAAGCCATTAGTTGCCACAGCGCGTCCCGAGATCTCTCAAGACAAGCTGACCTATACATTCAAGATTCGAAAGGATGTACGATTTCAGGACGGTCGCCCGCTTACAGGTGAGGATATTCTCTTTAGCGTAAAGGCGATCAAGTGCCCCTTTGTCAACGCACCGTTTCTTCGCGTCTACTTCAACTCCCTTATCGACGCCGAGCTTATCGATCCCCATACCGTTCGATTTGTAACTAAAGAGCCCTACTTCCTCAATGAGAGTGTGTTGGGCGGTATTTTATTGATGCCGCGCCATTATTACGATCCGGAAAACCTCTTACAACGACTGACGGTGCGAGACCTAACCCGAGATCCGGAGAAATTACCAAGCGAGGCAAAGAAATTCGCCGATCAGTTCAACCGAAATTTTAACCGCAACCCCTTAGGCTCTGGCCCGTACAAGTTCGGCGGTTGGAAGACCGGTCGTGAGATTGAGCTATTGCGCGATTTGAATTACTGGGGTAACGGCAAAGAAAGCATCGACCAGCCTCATTTGGATCGCCTAAAGTTTCGAGTCGTTAACAACATGGATGCCGCGTTGGTCAGGCTAAAGAGCGGCAGCCTCGACTTCATGGAAGCCCTGCAGCCGGTGCAGGTTGTCAGAGGCACCAACAGTGAAAGATTCAACCGGGAATTCAAAAAATACGAATACTATGCCCCCACATATACTTATATCGGATGGAATAACGAGCATCCAATCTTTCGGGATAAACGAGTCCGGCAAGCCATGACTTATTTGACGGACCGAAAACAGATCGTCAAAAGCGTGCTCTTTGGTCTTGGCGAAGTGGTCGACAGCCACATCTATTTTTTTCGGCCGGAATACGACAAGACCCTGCAAAGTTACCCCTTCGACCCCCAGAAAGCACTGGCTTTGCTCAACGAAGCGGGATGGCGAGATTCCGATGGCGACGGTGTACTCGACAAAGTGATCGACGGCAAGAAGGTTCCGCTGCGTTTTGAAATCAAAGTCAACAGCGGCAACGCCGTGCGCAAAAGTGTAGCACTGGTGCTGTTGGACGAGCTAAAAAAGCATGGCATCGCCGCGAGCGTTCGAGAGCTGGACTGGACCATCTTCCTCAATGACGTGAAGAATCATCAATTCGACGCCGTCGTGCTTGGCTGGCAGATGTCGACGACCGAGCCCGACGCCTATCAGGTGTGGCACTCGTCTCAAGCGGCCAACAAGGGTTCGAACGCAATCAGTTACAAGAACTCTCGCGTCGATGAGATTCTTGAACTGTATCGGCGCGAGTTCGACGCGCAGAAGCGAATCCAGATGTACAAAGAGTTCCAGGAGATTATACACGACGAACAGCCCTACACGTTTCTGTACGTTGCCAAACGCGTTTCCGCGGTTCATCGTCGTTTCCAGGGTGTCGAGGTTTTTCCCGACGGGCTTCGCCCGATTGACTGGTGGGTTCCCGTGGCACGGCAAAAATACGTCAACACGGTTAGCGCGCAATAGCCGTCACACTATGGGCGCTTACTTACTCCAACGAACGTTACTGATGGTTCCGACGTTCATCGGAATCACCCTGATCGGCTTTCTCATCATGCGGCTGGCGCCTGGTGATCCCGCCGAGCTGCGTGCAGCGGGAGGTCTCGGCGCAGCGGCGGGCGGCGGTATCTCGGTCGAGAAGCGCGGCTCCGTGGACGAGGCGATGGCCCAGTGGCGCGCACAATACGGCCTCGATAAACCGCTCCATGTGCAGTACGCGGTGTGGATGAAAAACCTTTTGACGCTTAGCTTCGGCGAATCTTTCAAGGACAATCAGTCGGTTTGGGGAAAGATCGCCGAACGGTTGCCGGTGACGGTCAAATTGAATTTTTGGTCGATCCTCGTGGTCTATTTGGTCGCCATCCCGCTGGGGATCTATTCGGCGACTCATCCGAATTCCTTCGCCGATCAGGTTACGACTTTAACGGCTTTTGTTCTTTTTGCGGTGCCGTTGGTTTGGGCGGCGACGATGGCGATCGTTTTTATATGCGGCGGCGATTTTTACTACCTGTTTCCTCCCGGCGGGCTGGAGTCGCTCGACTTTTCCGATAATTGGCCCATCTGGAAGAAAATCACCGACCATGCCTGGCACCTGTTCCTGCCGGTCGTCTTGCTTTCCTACGACGGCTTCGCAGGCTTGTCGCGCTACATGCGGGCGAGCATGCTGGAAGTCTTGCGGCAGGATTATGTTCAGGTTGCGCGCGCCAAGGGGCTCCAAGAGAAAATCGTTATCTATAAACATGTGTTGCGTAATTCGTTGATTCCCCAAGTGACGATCTTGGCGTCGATACTTCCAGGTTTGATCGGTGGCAGCATCATCATCGAAACGGTTTTTTCCATTCCCGGTTTAGGCCAACTCGGATTCGAGTCCGTGCTCGCGCGCGATTACCCGACCGTGATGGCGCTGTTTACAGTCAGCGCAGTGCTGACGCTGATTGGTATCTTGATCTCCGATATTCTTCTTTCCGTGGTGGATCCGAGGATCGTCTTTGGTCGAAGACTACAATGAGTACGAATCCATCGAGCGCGGCTTCTTTCAATTCGGCCGCGTTAGAGTCATCGTCGGACGCCGCGGCAACCACAGGCGGGCTGTGGTCGGATGTATGGCGACGATTCAAACGCAATCCGATCGCTTTAGCGGGTTTTTGCGTTGTCTTTTTTCTGGCGCTCATGGCGCTGTTTGCCGATTTTATCGCCAACGATAAGCCGTACTATCTGGAATACCGTCACAAGACATACTTCCCGATCTTTCGTAGTTACATTGTCGGCGCCAAGCTCGGCTACTGGCCGGCGGAATTGCTAAATGTGGACTTCAAGAAGCTCGAAGGCGCCAAGGCAATTTTTCCACCGATTCCGTACCGGCCGAGCAATATCAATCTGCTCGAGCCTCTCGAACCGCCGTCCGCGAAGCACTGGTTCGGCACTGATAAATTGGGGCGCGATATCATGGCGGGCATGATTCACGGCTCGCGGATTTCGCTTTCCATCGGATTTATCGCGGTTGGGATCGCGGTCATGATCGGCGTCATCCTGGGAGCGATCGCCGGTTACTTCGGCTCATGGGTCGATCTTGTGATCTCCCGTTTATTCGAAGTCATGCTGTCGATTCCCACTTTCTTTCTTTTGATCACCATCGCCGCCCTTTTGCCACCGAGCATCTATCTCACGATGCTCATCATCGGCGCGACGAGTTGGGTCGGAATCGGTCGCTTTACGCGCAATGAATTTTTGCGGATCAGGAATTTGGATTACGTAACCTCGGCGATTGCTCTCGGGGTGTCCGATCGCAAAGTCATGTTCAAGCACATCCTGCCGAATGCTTTGGCTCCGGTAATTGTTTCGGTCGTCCTCGGTATCGCCGGCGCGATTCTCGTGGAATCCGCTCTAAGCTTTCTCGGCATCGGCGTGCCCGCCGAGCTGGTGACCTGGGGTTCTATCCTGCACGAGGCGAGCACGACGACGTTTGCCTGGTGGCTTGCGGTGTTTCCGGGATTTGCGATCTTCATTACAGTTCTTGCTTACTATCTCGTCGGCGAAGGATTGCGCGAAGTGCTCGATCCGCGCCTGCGGGGCTTGCGCTAGTCGCGTCCTTTCTGTTAAGTCGGTCCCGAGCTTACCGACAAATCCTGGTTGGAGAATTGTCAATGACGCGATCGAGCATTTTCGCCTTCATGCTGGCGCTGTTCGTTCCGACGCCGCCGCTCGGCGCGCAAATTGCCAAGCCGATCTACATTTCGTTGCCTGGTCCGGGCAACGTGCAGCATCTTGCCTATGTCGTCGCCAAGGAGAAAAAATTCTATGACGAGATGGCCCTCACCAACGTGAGCATCGTGGTGCTGCGCGGCAACGCGATGAACGTTCAAGCGCTGGTGTCAGGGAGCGTGCATTATTCCTCCGCCTTCGGCCCTTCCATGCAAGCGATGTTTAAGGGTGAGCAGATCCGCGTGCTCTTGCAGATTTTCAACCAGATACCGTTCGGTTTGATTACGCGGCCAGAAATCAAAAGGTTGGAAGATTTGAAGGGGCAGAAAATTGCCGTGACCTTCGGTGGTTCGACGTACAGCGTGCTTCAGGCGCTGTTCGCCAAGCATGGTTACAATGAAAAATTTGCCGAATACCTCAACATCCCCGACAACGAGGGGAAAGCGATCGCGATCATGCAAGGCCGGGCCGCCGCGGCGCTGATGGCGCCACCGACCGATCGGCCGCTGCTCAAGGCTGGCATGAAACGGCTGGTCTACCTTGGTGATGAGTTCAAGAACGTTCCGTTCAGCGCCCTGCAGGCGATGGCCAAGCAAGTCCAGGCGGAACCGGACATGACGGAAAGAATGGTGAAGGCGGTGATGAAGGCGCTGTATTGGATTCGCGCCAACCGCGAGGGTAGCATCGACATCATCATGAAGAACGGCAGGTTGGATCAACGGGATATCGCCGCTTCACTGTACGACTTGATGCGTGACGCGTACATTCCCGCACTCAGCCCCGACGGGCTCTACAAGCGCGCCGAGTTGGAATTCGCCGTGCTGAAGGAAAAACCGAATTTCAAACCGGAACAATTCATCGACGATCGGTTTTACAAGACGGCGCTGAAGGCGTTGGCCAGCGAACCGGGCGCGAAGTTTTAGGAAGAGAAAAGTTATGGCGGAAAAATCTCTCGACGAGATCAAAGCCGATATTTTACATCGCGCCGGGCGAATCAACCCATTCGAGCGAGTGAAAAAAGAAGACGTCGAACAGGTGGTCAAAAACTTCACCAGTCTCGATGCCGATCTTTGGGGCAGGGAGTGGGGCAAGTTCGGTTTGAAGTATGAAGCGTTCGCCGAAGAGCAAGACAAACAAGGGAAGAAAAAAGCGGCCGGTGAGACGTACTATCTGGCCTACGAATATTACCGCATCGGGCGCTATCCCGTGCCGAGCAGCCCGGAAAAGATGCGCTGCTACAAGGGCGCGCTCAGAACATTCAACAAAGCCGGACCGACGATGGAGCCGCCGCTGGAGCGGATCGAGATTCCTTTCGAAGGCAAGAAAGTCGTCGGTTACCTGCAGGTGCCCCAAGGCGTCAATCGCCCGCCGGTGGTGATGCACTGGGGCGGCGTCGACGGTTGGAAAGAAGATCGCCGGACGAATAACGACGTGTTGCTCAAGCTCAGCCTTGCTTGTTTCACCATCGACATGCCGGGTGCCGGTGAAAATCCCTGCCTCGGCAACGATCCGCGAGCGGAGCGAACTTTTTCCGCGGCGATGGATTATCTCGAAACCCGCGGCGACATCGACGGCAAACGGATCGCCTGCATGGGCGGCAGCTTCGGCGGCTATTGGGCGGCGAAGCTCGCCCATACCGAACCTAAGCGGCTGCGCGGCGCGGTCAACTGGGGCGCGGGCGTGCATCGGACGTTTCAAGAAGAGTGGCTCAGGCCGGCGCTGACGGTGACGGCGTCGCAATATCTGATGGGGCCGGCGAGCTTGCTCGACGCGCGCTCGTACATATTCGGCGTCAAGACACTCGAAGAGACGCTTAAGATCGCTCCCACTTTATCTTTGGTGACACAAGGCTTGATCGACCAGCCCTGTGCGCCGCTGCTCTGTATCAACGGCAAGGAAGATGACCAGCACCCGATCAGCGATCTCTACCTGCTCGCCGAGCACGGCAGCCCGAAGGATCTGCGGATCATCCCCGGCGCCGGCCACATGGGCAGGAAGAGGGGCCAATCCAACGATGAAGTTGTCAACATCGTGACGAAGTGGCTTAAGGAAAAGCTCTCATAACGGAGGACGGGAAAACAAATGGCACGTATTGCTACCATCGATAAGAGAGAAGACTTGGCGGCGGGAGATCAGAAAGTTTATGACGCCATCGCTCAGAGCCGCGGCGTTGTCGGAGGCCCCTGGCTCGCGCTGCTGCACAGTCCCGAGATAGCGCAACGCACCATGCATCTCGGCAGTTATGTGCGTTTTGAATCGACGTTGGATCGCAAAGTCCTTGAGTTCACTGCGCTGATAGCGGCGCGGGAGCTCGAATGCAAACATGAATGGGCAGCGCACATCAACCATGGTCAAAAGGCCGGCATTCCAGTGGAAACCGTTCGCGCGGTCTATGAGAAAAAGGGCGTGGAGAATTTTTCCACCGAAGAGGCGCAGATCGTCAGCTTCGTGCGCGAGATGATCCACTCCCATCGGGTGAGCGAGCCGACGTTCCAGGCGATCTATGGCCGCTTCGGGGAAAAGGGGATGGTCGAGCTGACAGCGACCATCGGCTACTACGCGATGTTGGCTTGCACGCTTAACACTTTCGACGTTTATACCGCGACGCCGCCGGACGATCTCAAGATTTGATATTGGCGCATGGACTAGGCTCACAAGGCGCTCGGAAAGGAACGAAACACGTGAAGCTCAAAGGACAAGTCGCGCTGATCACCGGCGCGGGCAGAAACATCGGCAAGGCGATGGCGAAACTGTTCGCAGCCGAGGGCGCTAAAATCGCGGTGGCGGAAATGCACGAAGGGCGCGGCCAAAGCGTAGTCGACGAGATCAACAAGTCGGGACATGAAGCGACGTTGGTTTTGTGCGACGTCGCAAAATCCGCCGACGTGAAGGAGATGGTTAAAAAAGTCGCCGCGAAATTCGGTGGTATCGATATTCTCGTCAATAACGCCGCGTTAACGGATCACGCCAATCTTTTTGACAGCACCGAAGAGGAATTCGACAAGGTCATCGCGGTTAGTCTGAAAGGTCCGTACCTGGTAACCAAGTATGTCGCCGAGCAAATGGTGCAACAGGGACGGGGTGGAAAAATTGTCAATTTCGGTTCGACGTCCGGAATGATCGGGCGTCATGACGGGATCGCCTATGCGGCGGCCAAAGCAGGAGTGATCAACATGACGCGCGCCATGGCGGTGCAGCTTGCTCCTTACAAGATTCGCGTCAACTGCGTCGTGCCGAACCGATCCGGCTCGCCGGTGGGTTACGACGATGACGTTGCCGGCAGCCGGACGTTTCAAAATCTCGCTGGCCGTTTGGGAACGGCAGATGATCAAGCGAAGGCCGCGTTGTTTTTAGTCAGCGACGATTCTGAATTTATTTATGGCCATCCGCTGGTCGTCGATGGTGGCGTAATGGCGACGGCGAATTTTCCGAGGGAACAGTTTCAGAAATAACGGTGACGCTAATCGTTCAAGCCGTTCAAAAAGTTCAAATCGTTCAAACCGTTCCAGATCCCTTCAGCTCTCATTCTCCGCAGATCGCTACGTGATGGCTAGTCCCTTTCAGAGTCCGTCATTCCCGCATGCATCTAGCGGGAATCCAGGCGAAACTCTGACTGAGATAGTTCCGGTGAAACTGCATGGCCCCGCGCCGCTAAACTGAGCGCGTCTTTAGCGGTAGAGCGGTAGCGCCGCGATGCGACGCTCGATGTCGGCCATCATCTTCTTATATTCAGGACCCTCAACGCCGCCGAATCGACGCTTGAACTCTGCTTCGGGCATGAACTCCGGCAAATCTTCCGTCACTGGCATGAGATCTTTCTCGCTTACTCCGGCACTCAACTGTTGCTGCAGCTTTCGTGCTGAAACGGAGTTTGCGGCGTATTCGCCAAAGCGCGTGCCGGCGCGGTCGGCGGCGATGTCGTTGAAGGAAAATCCGCTGCCGCCGCGGGAGTCTTCGATTTCCTTGTAGATGCCGACAGCGTCGGAGAGTGGCCCGCCGGCTTTGGCCGAGAGTGCCGCCGACACGATGAAGTGCTTGGGAAAATCATCGCGCTGATTGAGCAGCACGCTGTGGCTTATTGGGCGCGGCCAGTTTTTCGCCTCCGGGAGGATCGGCTCCAACGTCTGGCCAATCGTGTAAAGCGTAAGGACGAGGATCGCAGCGCGATTTTCCGATACTGGATTATTTTCTTTTGAGCGTTCGGCGGCGAACGCGAAAAGCGACATGAGCAACTGCGTCAGGGATATGTTCTTGGCTGTGAGCGACCGGGTCACCGAGACCAGGCGCTCTTGATACACCCGCCATCGCTCGCGCTCCTCAGGAGGAAGCAGAACCGTTCTTAATTTATCCGGCAAATCGGCCTGCCACTCGTAGGTCAGCGCGATTCTGGATTCATTCATAGAGACCTTCTTGATGACGCTGCTGAATGAACGGATGTCCGCGTCGTCGAATGCCAGCGCAAAAAGACGCGGGATCAGCCAATACGCCACCGGCGGCGGTATGAACAAATCACCGACCCGTACAGACTGTAATCGCGGCAGCGCGCCATCTTCCACCAACGTTGCCTGGCAGTTTAAATAGATCGGCAAGGGAACCATTGGGAGTCTCACACTGGTGTCGATATCGGCCGCGCCACGTTTCAATTGAACCCGTGCCCCTCCCGCCGCGTACTGGCGCGCCAAATAATTGGCGGCAAGGTCGAGGTCGTTTTGGCTCACCGAAATCGTGCGGCGCGCCCCGAGCTTTAATTTGCGCGGGTCATTCTGATCGAGGATGCGTTTGGCTCGCTCGATATTTGAAGGTGTGATTTCCGCGGCGCGATTGATGTTCGGCGCGGAATCGACAGCCAGATAAACCGCTCCGGCGAGAGCCAGCGGCAGCGCGAGGATCGGAAATAAAATCAGCTTGAACAAGCAACGCATCGCGTAACTGAGAAAGGTTACGCGATCCTAGTCGTGATTGCGACCCCGGGTGCGGAATTTGCGGATTGAATTTAATTCAGCTCATTCTTCAGCCAGTTCACAATCGTTGGAAAGGTCTGTGGCGTCTGGCCCATGTGGCCGCCAGGGAAGACGCGCGCGGATTTCGGGGAGCCATATTCCAGCAGAATGTAGAGATCGTCGATCGGGGTTTGCAGGTCATCCTTGCCGTTAACAATCAGCATGGGACAGGAGGGTTTATCCAACCAGCCCTGTTCTTTGAGCGAGAGCTCCGACCAGGGTTTCATCAGCTCATCGAGATTGTTCACGCCGAAAGCCGAACACCGCGCTATGTCATGGTCCATGAGATAGCTATCCGCATTGGTCGATTCTCGCAGCCAATCTTCTTGGAAAAAATAATGCACGCCGCCGCCCCAGACAATGGCGGCGCGCAAGCGGTTCGCTTCGACGTAGGCCATCTTGGCCGCCCAGTAACCGCCGAAGCTGCGGCCCATAATCGCGATTCGTTGCGGATCGACGTCGGGACGCCTTTCAAGGTAATCGATGACGGCGGTGTAAAGCGCGTCGGCCGTCGGCGAAGCTTTGATCGGGCATTCGCCCACGCCCGGCATGTCCATGGCGCAAGTTCCCATACCCGCCTCTTGCAGCGCCTCGTCGTACTCGAAACTCTCGGCCTTGAAGGAGTCGATGCCACCAAAGTTGATCACGACTGAATGTTGTTTGCCGTCTTGCGGAATTCGCAAATAAACCGGAACGCTTTTGCTGCGGAAGGGAACACTTGCACGCTCCAACGCCGGCACGAAATAGCGGCCGGCTTTCTCGTACATCTCCAGGCTTTTGCGGAAACATTGCTGTTTGTCGGGCGTGTGCGGCACGGGATAGCGTCCGGTCGCGTAATAAGTATAGGCCTGCACGTAGGCTTCCCGTGCTTCCTTGAATTTGCCCTCCCGCTCGAACTTGGCGCCCGCTTCTTCGTAGGGTAGAGCGACACGTGACCATTCTTTGGCCCAAAGCTCGGGGTCTTTGCTCGTTAGATTCGCGAGCACAGACTCGACATCTTCGCGCTTCGCCCGCCGGAAGATGTTGCGCTTGCCGGTGCGCTCGCGAACCGTCGCTTTGATTTCATCCAAATTCTTGACGCGACCCATGAATACCTCCAGTGGAATCGTTCAAGCCGTTCAAAACGTTTCAAGGACACAATGAAAGTCCATGCCTGCCGCTAACGTTGTCCGTCTACTCTACCTTGACATTAACTTCAAGCTAAAAGTAATATCCGCCAGCTTTTGGATTTTATCGGTATTATTGGGGGGCAGCCATGAAGCGCGCATGGTTAATTGTTTCTATCGGCGTGCTGATTCTTACCGGATTTGTCTCGGCAACCTCGGCGCAGACAGCAAAACGGGGTGGCACGCTGACGATCGGTTTCAAAGAAGAGCCGGATCGCCTCGATGCGCGTTATCCCGGCCGGCGATTTCTCTTGTTCCCGGAAGTTTACGAGAGTCTGGCCGTGTTCGGTAAAAACATGAGCGACATTCGTCCTGCGTTGGCGGAAAAATGGGAACAGCCCAATCCGACCACTTATATTTTTCATCTGCGCAAGGGAGTGAAGTTCCACAATGGTCGGGAGCTGACTGCTGATGATGTAAAAACCAACATCGAATGGCGCAGCACGGAAGCACCCAAAGATTGGCCGCGCATGCGCAATCTCGAAGCGATGAGCAAAATCAAAAACGTCGAAATCCTCGATCGTTATAAAATAAAAATCACCATCGACGAGCCCGGGCCGATGATGGTCACGGCGTTTACCGGCGGTGACACGGGGCTACCGGGCATCATTCCACCTGAGGCGGCGGGCAAGTTCATGCTCGGCAAAAGTGGCACGATTCCAATTGGCACGGGGCCTTTCAAGTTCAAAGAATGGGTGTCGGGCAGCCACATTACTCTCGAGCGCTTCGATGATTATTGGGGGCCGAAGGCGCTGGTGGACCGCATCGTGTTCAAGTTTATCTTCGACGACGATGCGCGGCTGATCGCTTTGCAGCGCGGTGACGTCGATCTGGCCGAGCAGATCACTGGCGCGGGGTTGCCGATCGTGAGGAAGGACCAAAATCTGCAATTGTTCTCCGCGCTCCGTACTTTTCGCGATATCAAATTGTATTACAACAACAAGAATTGGCCGATGAGCGATCGGCGATTTCGCGAGGCATTGACCAAGGTCGTCAACTTCGACAAGAACGTCGAAGTGTTGCGCGGCGAAGCGGTGCGAGCCAAGAGCTTCATGGCGGGTTCGCTGTGGGCCAACGATCCGTCGATCGGAAAACTGTTTCCGGAATACGACGTGGCGAAGGGCAAACAGTTGATTAAAGAAGTCGAGAGATCAGCGGGCAAATCGATACCTGAATTGGTTTACGTCAGCCCCAATCGCGATGTTTACGTCAAGATCGCCAATCTCCACTACGCGGCTTACACGGCGGCAGGCTTGAAGATCAATCTCAAAATGGTCGATCCCAATCAGTGGCTGCGCGATCGCGACTCGGGCAACTACGATATTACCCTTGCCGGCGGCGGCGGACCCGGAATGGACCCACTGTACCAAGCGCGCATGTTCGGATCGACCAAAGACGTCGGCCTCATCGAGCGGGACGGCTTTAATATTCCGCGTTACGTCAACAAAGAGTACGACTCGCTCATCCGTAAGGCGCAATCCACCGAAGACCGCAAAGCGCGCGCGAAGTTGTATCAGGCCGCCGACAAGATTCTTATGACCGACCTGCCGGCCGCGCCCTACTATCACGAAGTCTACTTCCACGGCGCCAATAAGAAAGTAAAAGGCATCATCATGATGGAGAGCGGCGATCCTCACCTACACACGCCGGCGGGACAAGTCTGGTTGGACAAATGACCGCTTAAATGCTCGCGTATCTGATGCATAGGCTGGCGCAGCTGATTCCGGTGCTGATCGGTTGTTCGCTCGTGGTCTTCCTCGCTCTACAATTCCTTCCCGGCGACGCCGCCCAGGCGTTTTTGGGCGAGCGGGAGTTCAATCAGGAAGATTATCAAGCGATGCGCGAGTATCTCGGCCTCGATGAACCGCTCTACGTCCAGTACTACAAGTATCTCAGAAATGTTCTCCAAGGCGATTTCGGCCGCTCGGTGCGCACCCATGAGCAGGTATTATCCGCGATCCTCGAGCGGATTCCAGCAAGCCTTACTTTGGCCGCGGCATCCTTAATCGTCGCGCTGGTGATCGGCATTCCCAGCGGTATTCTATCCGCGGTGAAACCTTATTCGCGTTTGGATCAAGGCAGCATGATCGGCGCGCTGCTCGGCGTGTCGGTGCCCAATTTTTGGCTGGCGCTGATGTTGATTCTGGTCTTCTCGCTTTATTTGGATTGGCTTCCCGCCTCGGGCCGCGGTTCCCCGCCGGATGTGAAGCATTTAGTTTTGCCGGCCATCGTTCTGGGCAGCGCCTATGCCGCGACGATTTGTCGTTTGACGCGCTCGTGCATGCTCGAAGTATTAGGTCATGACTTCGTGCGCACGGCGCGCGCCAAGGGTTTGGTGGAATTTCTCGTCATCAACAAACACGCCTTGCGCAACGCGCTGATCCCGGTGGTCACGGAAATCGGCATTTCCATTGTCGGGCTCATCGAAGGCAGCACGGTGATCGAAGTCGTCTTCGCCTGGCCGGGCATCGCGCGCATGGCCTTTCAAGCGGCGCAGTATCGTGACTACCCCATGCTGCAGGGCTGCGTTTTGATCGTCGCGTTTCTGTTTGTCTTGGTGAATTTGGTGGTTGACGCGCTCTATTATTATTTGGACCCGAGAATCAAATTTGCCGGAGCGGCCAATGAAGGCTGAAGCGACGGTCGATATCGCCGTATTCGAGCGCGGCAGCGAGAACCTGTGGCGGACCTGCTATCGCAAGTTTCTTCATAATGGGCTTGGCATGTTCGGCGCCGCGATTAGCCTGGCGATCGGCTTGATCGCTCTGGTCGCGCCGCTGATCGCGCCCTACGACCCGATTCAGGTGGAGCCCGACAAGATTTTCGAGCTGAGAAGCTGGAGCCATTGGTTGGGCACGGATGAATTGGGCCGCGATCTCTTGTCGCGCTTGATTTACGGCGCGCGCATATCATTTTTTGTCGGTCTAGTTGCCGTGATATTCAAAACTGTCATCGGCACCACCATCGGCTTGATCACCGGCTACTTCGAGGGTTTTATCGATCATCTGCTCATGCGCTGCTTGGACGTGCTCTATGCGTTTCCGCGGACGTTACTGGCACTGTTGATCCTGGCCATTGTCGGACCGAGTATTCCCGCGCTGATTTTTGTCATTGGTTTGGGCGGGATCCCGCAGTTTGCACGGATCGTGCGCGGCGCCGTGCTTTCCGCCAAGCAGAACGAGTACGTCGTTGCGGCCCGTTCATTGGGCTCGACCAGCGCGCGTATTCTGTGGCGTTATCTCTTGCCCAATGTACTGGCGCCGATCTTGATTCTCTCGAGCTTGAGCTTGGCGCGGGCGATTACGGCCGAGGCGAGCTTGAGCTTTCTTGGTCTCGGCATCGATCCGACGCTGCCGACTTGGGGCGGCATGTTACGCGCCGGCGGACCGTATTTGCGCTTGCATCCACACGTGGCGATCTTTCCTGGACTGCTCATCATGTTGGCAGTGCTGGGATTTAATGCTATGGGAGATGCTGTTCGCGACATTCTAGACCCGCGCATGTTGAGCCGGGTCCGTGGAGGCCGAACGACTTAAGAGAATTGCGCGGGTCGCGCCCATCATGCCTGATTTACTCCAGGTCAAAGATCTTCAAACTTCCTTTTTCACGCCAGAGGGAGAAGTGCGTGCCATCGACGGTGTCAGCTTCGAGATTGGCGAGGGCAAGACGCTCGGCTTGGTCGGCGAATCGGGCTGCGGCAAGAGCGTGACCTCGCTGTCGATCATGCGCTTGATCCAGTCGCCGCCGGGAAAAATCGTCGGCGGCGAGATTTTTTACCGCGGCCGCGACCTCTTGAGACTCAACAACGAGGCAATGCGCAGAATCCGCGGCAACGAGATCTCGATGATCTTTCAGGAACCGATGACTTCGCTCAATCCGGTCTTCACCGTCGGTAACCAGATCGGCGAAGCGATCAAGCTGCATCAGGGATTGGGCAAAAGAGAAACCCGGCAGAAAACCATTGACATGCTGCGGCTGGTCAAGATCGCCGATCCGGAGTCGCGCGTCGACTCCTACCCGCACCAGTTGAGCGGCGGCATGCGCCAGCGGGTCATGATCGCCATGGCGCTGTCGTGCAATCCGAGTTTGTTAATCGCCGACGAACCGACTACCGCTCTGGATGTGACGATTCAGGCGCAGATTCTCGAATTGATGAAAGAGCTGCAGCAGAAAATCGGCGGCATGGCGCTGTTGCTGATCACCCATGATTTGGGTGTGGTCTCCGAGCAGGCAGACAACGTGGCGATTATGTATGCGGGCAAAATCGTCGAGCGCTCGAGCACCCGGGCGATCTTTAACCGGCCGTTTCATCCCTATACTGTGGGTTTACTCAATTCCCTTCCGGGGATCGGAGGGCTAAAGAAAAAACGCCTCGATGCGATTCCGGGCATGGTGCCGAGCCCGCTCCACTTGCCGAGTGGCTGCCGGTTTCGCGATCGTTGCCCGAGAGCGCAGGAAATTTGCGCACAGACGGAGCCGCCACTCGAGGAGAAAGAGCCGGGACATACCGTCGCTTGTTATTTTCCCCATACCGAAACGCGCGAGAGGATCAACGAAAGGATAGAGGATAGAGGATAGAGGATTGCGATCGTTCATCCTCAATCTTCGATCCTCGGACTGTTTCAGACGCTATGAGCCTGCTAGAAATCTGCAACCTGAAAAAATACTTCCCGGTCGGCGAGGGATTGTTCTCGCGCAGCAAAGCAATGGTCAAAGCGGTCGATGACGTCAGTCTAGCCGTTCACGAGGGCGAGACGTTGGGCCTGGTCGGCGAGTCGGGCTGCGGCAAATCGACTTTGGGCCGAACGATTCTCCGGCTCATCGAACCAACCAGCGGCGAGGTGATCTTTCAAGGCCAAAATTTATTGGCACTATCGCAGCGCGGGCTGCGCGATATGCGGCGCCAGATGCAGATCATTTTTCAAGACCCCTATGCGTCACTCAATCCGCGCATGCGGGTCGGCGACATCGTCGGCGAGGGATTGGAGATTCACAAGCTCGCCAAAGGCAAAGCCAAACGCGAACGAGTCATGGAGCTGCTCCATCAAGTCGGATTGCGCGAAGATCACTACGACCGATATCCGCACGAGTTCAGCGGCGGGCAGCGCCAGCGCATCGGTATCGCCCGGGCCTTGGCGGTCAGTCCGAAATTCATCGTCTGCGATGAGCCGGTGTCATCGCTCGACGTATCCATCCAGGCGCAGATTATCAATCTCTTGCAGGAGCTCCAGGAGAAGATGCACCTGACCTATTTATTCATCTCCCACGATCTTCGCGTCGTCGAGCATATTAGCCACCGGGTGGCGATCATGTATCTCGGTAAAATTGTCGAGATCGCCAACAGCGAGACGATTTATCGGGACGCGAAACACCCTTACACGCGCGCGCTGCTCTCCGCCGTGCCGATGCCCGACATCAGCAAAAAGAAGGAACGGGTGGTGCTCCAGGGCGACGTGCCGAGTCCAGTCAATCCGCCGTCCGGATGTACTTTCCACCCGCGCTGCTCTTACCGCGAAGCGATCTGTGACCAAACCGAGCCGCCATTGGATTTTAGCGCCGACGGTCACGGCGTGAGCTGCCATGTATTCGGGCCGATTAAACGAGCGTAGCCTTAGCTACCGAAGATTTTCGGGTCGGCGGTGTGCCGACCAAGCTCGCTTCATCCGCAGGAAGTCATTATTTTTAATGAAGAGCTTACGTAGGCTGCTGCAGAAAAGAGCATGGCTTTGGTCTGCCGGTTGCGTCGTTTGTCTCTTGTTCGTTGATCCACCGGTGCTTTTCGCCGAGGCTGTCAAGGCGATGTCGCTGGATTCCACCGTCCCGACCGCAGGGCAACGCGGAGCCGCTGTGCGCGTCGCGAAAGCCCGTCTTCCTGTTTATTTCATCGAGAATCGCGGACAGGTCGACCCGCGGGTCGCTTACTATGTGCACGGCGCCAACAAGATTCTTTATTTTGGCTCCGAAGGCGTGACGATGGCACTGAGTAGAGCTTTACCAAGGCGATCGCCGCAACCGACTGTAGCGCGGCTCAATGTAAGCAGTGACGCGCACGGCGAAAGTTCGGTTTCGCGAGTCACTATCAAGCTGGACTTCGTCGGTGCTGATCCGGCGGTCAAGCCGGTCGGGGAAGAGTTATCGACGGCGCGCTTCAGCTATTTCAAAGGTCGCCGAGAGGATTGGGCAACCGGACTCAAAACCTATAATCGGCTCGCCTATCGCGATTTGTGGCCCGGTATCGATCTAGTGTACAGCGGTTCGGTCGATTGGCTTAAATACCTGTTTGTCGTCAAACCTGGCGCCGATCCGAAGCAGATAAGACTACGTTATCGTGGAGCTGAATCGGTTTCCGTAGATTTGGAGGGCAGGCTCCTGGTGCAAACGGCTCTGGAAGACTTCCATGACGACAAGCCGATCGCGTACCAAGAAGTCGATGGCAGGGCTGTCGACGTAGCCACCAACTTTATTCTCAGTTCACAAGCCAATGCCGGTTACCTGTTTGGCTTCAATGTGGGCACTTATGATCCTTCCAAAGCGCTGGTGATCGATCCGGCGATTTTGGTCTACTCGGGGTTTCTCGGAGGTTCGGGGGATGATCGCGGCAACGCCATCGCCGTTGATTCCGACGGCAGCGCTTACGTTACCGGTGAGACCAACTCGACGCAATTAAATTTTCCTACGGCCGTGGGGCCCGACGTGAGCCAAAACGGCGGTCTGGACGCATTCGTAGCGAAGGTGGATCCGACCGGGAGCCACTTATTGTATGCCGGTTTCATCGGCGGATCGGGCGACGATCGAGGCAACGCGATTGCGGTGGACGCTCTCGGCAACGCTTATATTACCGGTGAAACCAATTCCACTCAAACGACCTTTCCGGTGACTGCCGGGCCCGATCTAACCCACAATGGTTTGTCCGATGCTTTCGTCGCTAAAGTTAACGCTTCCGGCACGAGTCTCGTGTACGCCGGCTATATCGGTGGTTTCGGCAATGATCGCGGCACGGGAATCGCCGTCGACGGCTCGAATCGAGCTTACGTCACGGGCGAGACCGATTCGATTGGCGCATCATTTCCCGACGGTGACGGTTTCGGCGCGCTAGCAAGCTTTGACAACATTCAAAACGGCGGTCTCGACGCATTTGTCGCGCGCGTGGCAGTGGATGGCGGGTCGCTCGAATACGCGGGATTCATTGGCGGACTTGGCACTGACAGAGGGACCGGTATCGCTATTGATGGCTCGAATCGAGCTTACGTCACGGGCGCGACCGATTCGACTGGCGGGTCATTTCCCGATGGTAACGGTTTCGCCGGGCTCGCCACCTTCGACAATACTCAGAACGGTGGTCTGGACGCATTTGTCGCGCGCGTGGCGGCCAACGGCCAAGCCCTCGAATACGCCGGTTACCTCGGTGGTGTCGGTGACGACAGAGGAAACGGCATCGCAGTGGACGGGGCTAATAACGCCTACGTGACCGGTGAAACCAACTCCAGCGAAGTATCATTTCCTGACGGGAACGGGCTTGGTGGGCTGCCAGGGCCGGCGCAAACCCAGAGGGGTGGTGTCGATGCTTTCGTCGCAAAAATTAATTCCGCGGGTAACGCGCTGATTTACGCCGGTTTCATCGGCGGATCGTCAGACGATCGCGGCAACGCCCTCGCGTTGCTGCCGGGCTGTCCGGCGAACTGTGCGGTGTATATTGCCGGCGAAACCAGTTCGACCCAGGCGAGCTTCCCGGTCTCTGTGGGACCTGACCTGAGCCACAATGGTGGCGTCGATGCTTTTGTCGCGAAGGTCAACGGCGATGGCAGCCTCGGCTTTGCCGGTTATGTCGGCGGGAGCGGTGACGATCGGGGCAAGGGTATCGCGCTGGATGGAATCGGCGCTGTTTACCTTACCGGCGAGACCAACTCCAATCAGGCGACTTTTCCAATCAAAGGCGAGCTCGATAGAATACAAAATCTCGGGTTCGATGTCTTCGTCGCAAAGCTTTGCGTGACTACTTGCGCGGACATTAGCGTGACTAAGAGTGACACACCCGATCCCGTAACGGTCGGTACAAACGTGACGTATACGATGACGGTAACCAACAACGGCCCCGATATCGCGACTGATGTTGAATTGACCGATACGTTGCCCGCCGCAGTAACTTTGGTTTCGGCAACACCTAGCGCGGGTAGTTGCACGGGTACGAGCATCATTGTCTGCGACCTGGGAAGTTTGGCCAATGGCGCGAGCGCGACGGTGATCATCGTCGTAGGCACGACTGCCATCGGAACTTTGACGAATACCGCGAGTGTATCCCTGGCAGAAACGGACACCAATCCAAGCAACAACGTTGAGCAAGAGCATACCGTCGTCACATTGGCCGATCTCGCAGTCAAAGCTATCAGCGCGGAGACTGCGGCCATTCCCGGCTCTGCCATTGTCGTGAACGATACCACGCTCAATAACGGAAAGGTCGCCGCGGGCACCTCGACGACGAGATTTTTTCTGTCCACGGACGCGAAATTCGCTGCCGGCGATGTGTCTTTGGGAAGCCGGGCGATTCCGGCGCTGTCGCCCAAGCAGAGCAGTGCGGGATCAACCACGGTGACGATCCCGTTGGCCACGGCGCTCGGCCGGTATTTCATCATCGGCGTTGCCGACGCGGATAGTGGGGTAGCCGAAACTAAGGAAAACAACGCAAAAGCGCGGGCTCTCAATGTGACTCAGCCCGACTTGTTCGTTCAGGCGCTGCGCGGGCCATCGACGGCGGCCGCGGGCGCCAACGTCGTTATCGATGAGACGACCAGTAATAAAGCAGCGGTACCCGCGGGTGGATCCACCACGCGTTATTATCTTTCGACCGACGCGATTTTTGACGGCGCCGATGTGTTGCTCGGCAGCCGCAGCGTTCCGGCGCTTGCCGCAAAGGGCCGCAGCGCGGCATCCACAACGGTTACGATTCCATTAGCAACGACTCCCGGCAAGTATTTTCTACTCGCTGTGTCTGACGCGGCGGGCGCAGTTACAGAGGTCGACGAAAGCAACAACCTGCGACCCAGGGCGATTACTATTACTCCGTAAAGTCAGTTTGATCGAAGCGAAGCTGGACTTCAGCGCCGACGGCAGTGGCGCCAAAGCGTGCGGCAACGTTTGGCCTGGATGTCCTCCAGTCGTAAATCACCCACGGATCGTCGCGGCGGTCGGCATGGTCGCGGCACGCTGCGGCTTTGCTTCGGCGGGCGCCATGAGCTTTCCCGGGAGTTGAATTAGCCGGCAGCGATGATACATTTATCCTAGCTTTAACAGCGGAGAACTCCAAAGATTTTTTGAAGGCCTCTCGGGAGCGATTCCGGGGGGTTTTTATTTACTAGGAGCTGAGATATGGCAGACGCAAGCGTGCCGATGACGAGCAAAGGCTACCAATTTCTGGTGGAGGAGTTGAAACGCCTAAAAACGGTCGAGCGGCCGAAGAACATTCGTGATATTGAAGAAGCCCGCGGCCATGGCGACCTCTCGGAAAATGCCGAATTCCATGCCGCCAAGGAACGCCAATCGCTGCTCGACTTGCAGATCCGTGAGATCGAGGACAAGGTCGCGCGGGCCCAGGTTATCGACGTAGCCAAGCTTTCTGGAGACAAGGTCGTCTTCGGCGCGACGGTCTCTTTGGCGGATGGTGCGACGGGCGACAAGGTGGTATACCAAATCGTCGGCGATCATGAGGCGGAACCGAAGAACGGCAAGATTTCCATAAGCTCTCCCGTCGCACGCGCCTTGATCGGCAAAAGCGAGGGAGACGAAGTTCAGGTCCACACCCCCACGGGCGTCCGTACTTTTGATATTCTCAGCGTTGAATACGTCGATTAGATCGCTGCCAGTGGGGCGGGCCTTTATGGACAGGAACCATGGCCCTTTCAGCCGCAAAGGCTGCGCGAGTTTATCTCCCGCCACGGCGATGCAATCGGCAGCGGCCCTTCGCTAATTCTAAACCAAAACGCAACCGATGGGCGCGGACATTCTCCGCGCTCATGCTCTTCTCTGCCATTGTCATCGCTATTCTTGCCCCGTCCTTTGTCCGCGCAGAGATTGTCATTGATTCCGAGGTCGGTTTTCATGGCGTATTTCAACTTGGACGACCGTTTCCCTTGGAGATTGCGCTCAATAACACCGGTCGCCCAGTCGAAGGGACTCTCGAGGTGCGAGTATGGAAAGGCGGTGCAACCAAGGGTGGAACTCCCTATCGGGTCAATTATCGCCGCGAGGTTTTTCTCGCCGCTCAAACGCGCAAAACCGTTCAGCTGACTGTCGATCCGGATTTCATCAGCCGTCCACTGACCATCACATTTTCCAGCGCTGAGGGTAGGACTTCGCGGGAGCTCGATTTGCGCCGCCATTTCTCCCCGGCGCCGGTGTTGTTGCTAATGAGTGAAAGCAGCGGGCTGCCGCCCATCTCGTTAGCCGCTTCGGCGCAAAGCCGGTTGGTGTCGCTTTCGCCGGGCGAATTGGCTGCGGATCCCCGCGCACTGCTCGGCGTATCCCATCTAATTCTCTACGACCAGTCCCTGCGCGATCTGTCGCGCTCGCAGCTGCTTGCGCTGGATACCTGGCTTACGGCTGGGGGCAGGATGGTGATTATTGGCAGTCTCAATTATGCGCTGTACCAGGAGGCGGCCATCAGTCGTTTTCTACCCGTGCGCGTGACCGGAGCCAAGCGGATCTCATTCGTGCCGCACGCCGACAAGAATGAACGGTCCGTAAATCTCGCCGGCGTTTGGGCACAGACGTCGCGCGTCGTGCACGGCAAGGCGTTGGCTGAAAGTGACGGAATCCCGGTACTAGTGGAAACGAGCCGGGGGCGCGGCCGCATCCTCTATCTGGCCCTCGATGTCGGCCGGCCGCCGTTGTCACAGTGGAGTGGCTTGCCGCGATTTTTGCAAACTCTTATCGCACCGCTCGGCACCGACGAGCCGGCGCTTCGCACCGAGTGGAACGATTCAGTCTTTGCCCAATTGATTGTCAGCCCGTCGTTTCTATCGACCTACGTGCCTTCCGGCTCACTATTGATCGCCATGGCTGGCTATCTCCTTGGCATCGGCGTACTCGCATGGCTATGGCAACGCAAACGGCTGGCGCCGCGAATTTTGATGATCGGGTTCGCGATGTTTGTTACGGCCGGTACGGCGCTGGGCTATGTCCATTTTAGCCACGGCGGCAATATTCCCGACGGCGTGCTTCTGGCATCAACCGTGCTCGAGAGCAGCGGCGATGGCTTCGTTGAGGCGCAGGCGAATCTGGCGCTGTTTTCGACCCAGCTGCGCAGCTATGACCTGCAGATGGAGCGTGGTTGGATCGATCTCACACCGGTCTCTAGCCGGACGCAAGAAACAATGGGCGAAGCCGTGGTCATCCAGGACGGCGGCGGCACGAGCGATTACCGGCTGCCACTGCGAGAATGGGACTACCGGCTCTTCCGCATGCGTTATGTCGACCGATTCCCGATGCGCGCCGAGTTAGAGGCCCAGGGCGACAAACTGGTGCTGCAAGTCGACAACCAAAGCGCCAAGGACCTCACCAACTGTTGGCTCTTGGTGCCGGGAAAAAGATTCGATCTAGGAGCGATTCCGCGCGGCGCCAGTTGGCGCAAAATTTTTCCGCTCACCGGCGCCAATGGGCAAAACGAGTCGGCGGTTCAGCGTGCCGACACGTTGAACTTTCGCGAAGTGACGTTTCCGGACAAGACCCGCGATATTTTGTTTCACTCGTCATTTTTTCCGCGCGACGCCGACGCCCGATGGGCCGGCGGCGCGGCGGTATTCTTCGGCTGGGTGAAAAACCCGGAGCCGCGCGTGCGGGTGGAGGATTCGCGCATTCAAGCGCAAGGCTACGCGATTTTCCGCGCGATCATTCCTTTGACCAGCGGGGAAGACGAATGAAAAACAATCCGGTCTGGCACGAGAGCATCGAAGTGTACTTCGGCGAAGGCCATGGGTTCGCCGTCTACTTCTACCTCTTGATCATTCTCGCCCCAGTGGAGTTCCTGTCGTTGTACGTGCCGTCCTTGGACGCCCAGACGTGGAGCGGTTCGGCAAGTCTTTTTAAGGTGTCGTCGGTGACCGCTTTGCTGCTGGTGGTCTATTTTGCTTTGCGGGTGGCCAATCAAGAATTCGCCCCCTGGCGCTTTCGTCCGCTCAAGCATTGGCGTCGCGACCAAGGCCAGCCGCTCGCCGCGATCAGCCGGGCGCAACTTTATTTTCTTGTGGTGCATATTGGTTTCTCCGTGCTTCTTTGCGCGCCGTTCCTGGTCTGGGCCGGGGCAATCGCCCGGACACCGTTATCGAGTATCGCCGTGACGTTTTTGCTTTTGCCGTTTTACGCTTTGAGCTATGGCGT
>Ga0075423_10001201_pt1 | contig 22437 bp, 19 predicted proteins | sample SoiMethybrSBSTD2_FD_80114 | JGI IMG/M metagenome (GOLD analysis project Ga0075423, IMG submission 80114) | Bulk soil microbial communities from a Populus tree surrounding site in Tennessee, USA - Soil MetaG P. TD hybrid SBSTD2 | ecosystem: Environmental > Terrestrial > Soil > Tree plantation... | reverse complement strand
TGCCCGCAGTGCCACGAGCCGAAGGCGCCGCATCGCATCTGTCCGCACTGCGGCTACTACAAGACCCGCCAGGTCCGGCCGGTAGACGAAGAATAAGAGGGAATGATCCGAATCGCGGTCGATGCCATGGGCGGTGACCATGCGCCGCCGGTGGTTGTCGACGGCGCCGTGGCGGCATCACGCCGCGGCGACGCGAGGATCCTGCTCGTCGGTGCTGCCGATGATCTGGATCGTGCGCTCGCACGTCATCCCGACTGCTCGTCGCTTCCGATCGAGATCGTCCACGCCAACGAGGTCGTCGCCATGACCGAGTCGCCATCGGCTGCGCTCCGCCGCAAGCCGCGGGCCTCGATCCGCGTCGCGGTGGAACTGGTCGCGCGCCATGATGCGGATGCGGTCGTCAGCGCCGGCCACACCGGGGCCACTGTGCTCGCGACGCATGCAGCGCTCGGGATGATCGACGGCGTCGATCGCCCGGCGCTCGCGGCGGCGATTCCCACACGAGATCGTCCCGCCGTGCTGCTCGATGCCGGCGCGAACGCGGAATGTCGTCCCCACCACCTGTTGCAGTTCGCGGTGATGGGCAGTGTGTATGCGCGCGTCGCATGGGGAGTGGAGCGGCCGCGCGTTGGATTGCTGTCGATCGGAGAGGAAGCCAGCAAGGGCAACGACTTGACACGAGAGGCCCATCGTCTGCTGATGGGCGCGCCGGTGAACTTCATCGGCAATGTCGAAGGCCGTGAGATCTACAGCGGTGCGGCAGATGTCATCGTGTGCGATGGATTCACGGGCAACGTGGTGCTCAAGACCAGCGAGGGGCTGGTCGACACCGTCGAGACGCTGCTCGGCGACGAGCTGAGATCCGGCTGGTTCAGCCGTCTTGGGTACCGGCTTTCACGCGGCGCGTTCCAGCGGTTTCGAGCGAGAGTCGACTATTCGGAGTACGGTGGAGCGACTCTGTTGGGTGTCGCCGGTCTCACAATCGTCGGTCACGGACGCTCGTCCGCCAAGGCGATCGAGAACGCGATCGTCATGGCGGCGCGTTTTGCGGCAGCGAGCTTCACGGCGCGTGTGTCGCAAGAGATCGAGGCCCTGGCGGTGACGAGGAAGCCAGCATGATCGCGTTCGTCTTCCCCGGGCAAGGCGCGCAGCAGGTTGGCATGGGCCAGGCGCTGGCAGCGGCGTATCCAGAGGCTCGACGCGCGTTCGATGAAGCTGATGCCGCGTTTGCCGAAGGAGCATCGGGAGCACGATCGCTGAGTACGCTTTGCTTCGAAGGCCCCGAAGATCTGCTGATGCTGACCGAGACCACGCAGCCGGCGATTCTCACCATGAGTATCGCGGCCGGCCGCGTGCTCGAGGCGCAAGGGATTCGGCCCGCGTTCGTGGCCGGCCACAGTCTCGGCGAGTACTCCGCGAACGTCGCGGCAGGCACGATCGCGTTTGCGGATGCCGTGCGACTGGTGCGGCGACGAGGGCGGTACATGCAGGAAGCGGTGCCCATCGGTGTGGGTGCCATGGCTGCCATTCTCGGCGCGGATCTGTCCATCGTGCAGCAGGCGTGCACCGAGGCCGCACAAGGTGAGATCGTCAGCCCGGCGAACATCAACGCGCCGGGCCAGATCGCGATTGCCGGTCATGCCGCGGCGGTGCAGCGCGCATCGGAGCGCGCGAAAGCGCTCGGCGCCAAGCGGGCGATTCCGTTGTCGGTGAGCGCCCCGTTTCACTGTGCCTTGATGAGGCCTGCCGAAGCACGCCTCGAGCCCGAGCTGCGGGATCTCGCGACGAACCAACCTCGTGTGCCGGTGGTTGCCAATGTCGACGCGCAGCTGAAGCGCGAAGCGTGGGCGGCGATCGATGCGCTGGTGCGCCAGGTGTCTGCGCCCGTGCGCTGGTCCGACGTCGTCGAACGCCTTGCGTCGGAAGGCGTCACCACGTATGTTGAGGTGGGGCCCGGCACGGTGCTCAGCGGTCTGATTCGGAAGATCCACAAAGACGCTCGCGTAGTGCAGTTCGGGTCGCCCGACGACCTCGGCGCGACCATGGCAGCATGCTCGATTTCGGCGGCAAAGTAGCCATCGTCACCGGCGCATCGCGCGGCATCGGCCGCGGTATCGCCGAGGCGCTCGCAGCCCGAGGCGCGCACGTGGTTGCCGGTGCGCGCGGCGATCATGCGCAGGCAACGGTCGACGCCATCTGCGCAGCAGGCGGGCGGGCGGAGATGGTGGCGCTCGATGTCACCGACACAGCATCGGTGGACGCGATGGTGGCAGGCGCCGTCGAGCGCCACGGACGCGTGGACGTGCTCGTGAACAATGCGGGCATCACGCGCGACCAGCTGATGCTGCGGCTGAAACGGCAGGATTGGGACGATGTGATCGCTACCAATCTGACCTCGGCGTACACGTGCGCTCAGGCCGTGCTGAAGACGATGATTAGGCAGCGCGGCGGCCGCATCATCAGCATCAGCTCGGTGGTGGGACAGATGGGAAACGCCGGGCAGGCGAACTACGCGGCGTCGAAAGCCGGGCTGATCGGCTTCAGCCTGGCACTGGCGCGCGAGGTCGCGTCGCGGAACATCACCGTCAACGTCGTGGCACCAGGGATGATCGAAACCGACATGACGCGGGCGGTGGCGGAAAAGGCGCAAGGCGAGTGGGAGACGATGATCCCGCTCAAACGGCTGGGGACGCCGGCCGACATCGCTGCCGCGGTGTGCTTTCTCGCCTCGGATGAGGCGTCGTATATTACGGGACAAGTACTCGCCGTCAACGGCGGCATGTACATGTAGGAGGACTAGATGGCGGTCGCAGATAAGGTGAAGAGCATCATCGTGGAGCAGCTGGGTGTCGATGAAGAAGAAGTGACGCCGGATGCGTCGTTTGTCGACGATCTGGGCGCCGACTCGCTCGACACGGTGGAGCTGGTGATGGCCTTCGAAGAAGAGTTCGGGATCGAGATTCCGGACGAGGACGCCGAGAAGATCACGCGCGTCAAGGAAGCGATCGACTACATCGAGGCGCACGGCAAGGGAAAGAAATAAAAGGAGCCGGGGCGTTTGAGCAGACGGGTTGTCGTCACAGGCATCGGGCTGGTGTCGGCGCTGGGCATCGGCACCGGCGCGACCTGGAAGGCGCTGCTGGCCGGAACGTCGGGGGTCACGCGGGTCACCCGATTCGACGTGACCGGATACGCGGCGCAGATTGCGGCGGAGGTCAAAGGCTTCGACCCGCTGCAGTTCATCGAGAAGAAAGACGTCAAGAAGATGGACGTCTTCATTCAGTACGCCGTGGCCGCGTCGCAGTTTGCGATGGACGACTCGGAGCTGCGCATTACGGCGGAGAACGCGCCCGACGTCGGCGTCTTCATCGGGTCTGGCATTGGCGGTTTCCAGACGATCGAGCGCGAGCACAGCGCGCTGCTCGAAGGCGGTCCGCGCAAGATCTCACCCTTCTTCATTCCGTCGGCCATCATCAACCTCGCATCGGGCCAGGTGTCGATTCGCTTCGGCGCGAAGGGGCCGAACATCGCCACGTGCACGGCCTGCTCGGCCTCGGCGCACGCGATTGGCGAATCGTTCGAGATCATTCGGCGCGGCGATGCTGATGCGATGATCGCAGGCGGTTCGGAAGCCGCGATCACGCCGATGAGCCTCGGCGGATTTGCGGCGCTGCGTGCGCTGTCGACGCACAACGACGAACCGGGCAAAGCCTGCCGTCCGTTCGACAAAGACCGCGACGGCTTCATCATCGGCGAAGGCGCCGGCGTGTTGATTCTCGAGGAACTCGAGCACGCCAAGCGCCGTGGCGCGAAGATCTACGCCGAGCTGGTCGGCTACGGTCTCTCGGGCGACGCCTATCACATCACCGCGCCGTCAGAGGACGCCGACGGGGCGATTCGCGTGATGCGGATGGCGGTCAAGAAAGCCGGCATCGCACCCGAGCAGGTCGACTACATCAACGCCCACGGCACGTCGACGCCGTATAACGACAAGCTCGAGACGCTCGCCATCAAGATGACGTTCGGCGATCACGCGACCAAGGTTGCGATCTCGTCATCAAAGTCGATGACCGGTCATCTGCTTGGCGGCGCCGGTGGTCTCGAGGCCGGTATCTCAGTGCTCGCCGTGCACGATCAAATCGCGCCGCCGACGATCAACCTCGAGCACCCCGATCCGGAGTGCGATCTCGACTACGTGCCGTGCAAGAGCCGCCCGATGCCGATCCAGTATGCGTTGTCGAACTCGTTCGGCTTCGGCGGGACCAACGCGGCGCTGTTATTCAAGAAGTACGAAGCGTGAAAATCGCCGTTTGTATCAAACAGGTGCCCACCCGCGAGTGGCAGCCTCGTCTGAACGACGCCAAGACCTGGATTCGCGAGCAGGACGCGGCGTTCGAGATGAACGAGCCGGATGCCTACGCGCTCGAGGAGTCGCTGCGGCTGCGCGAGAAGCACTCCGGCGAAGTGGTGGTCTGCGCCGCCGGACCGGCGCGCATCCAGCAGGTGCTGCGCGAGGCGCTCGCTCGCGGCGCCGATCGGGCGATCCACGTCGAAGATGACCGGCTCGCCGCTGCCGACGCGTCGGTCACTGCCGATGCGCTCGCGGCGGCGATGGCCGACGAGAAATTCGATCTGGTGCTCACGGGTCTGCAGTCCGACGACCAGGGACACGCACAGACCGGCGTCATCCTCGCCGAGCGGCTCGGCATCCCACACTCGACGATCGTCATGGAGGTGCAGATCTCTGGCTCCGACTTGCGCATCAAGCGAGAGCTCGAGGGCGGCTGGTTCCAGTGGATCGCCATGCCGCTGCCGGCGTTGCTGACCGTCCAGAGCGGCATCAATCAGCTGCGGTACGCGACCCTCAAAGGGATCATGGCCGCGAAGAAGAAGGAGATTAAGAAGGTCGCGATGCCTGCGGGCCTGCAGGCCGCCCAGGAGATCGTCTCGCTCGCGCTGCCGACGCGATCGAAGCAGACACGTCTCATCGATGGATCACCAGCACAGGCGGCGCAGGATCTGCTGAAACGGCTGCGTGAAGAAGCGAGGGTGCTGTGATTCTCGTCATCGCCGAGCAGCGGCAGGGCGTCCTCAATCGCGCATCGTCGGAAGCGATCGCTGCCGCGCAGGCACTTGGCGGCGGACTGCCGATCAAGGTCGCGGTGCTCGGCGAATCGGTCGGCGGCGTCGCTCAGGAGCTGGCACGCACCGATGTCGCCGAAGTGCTCGTGGCCGCGCATGGGGCACTCGGCACCTACACGCCTGATGCGTTCACGATGGCGGCGCAGTCGATCATCGCCGCGACAACGCCAGCATTCGTCGTGCTCGCGCACACCTATCAAGCACGCGATTTCGCGCCGATGCTGGCCGCGCGCCTCAAGACCGCGCTCGTCACCGATGTCATCGGCATCACCGGCAGCGGTGCGAGCGCCACCTTCACCCGCCCGATGTTTCAGGGCAAGCTCGTGGCCACAGTGCGGCCGAAGCCGAACGGACCGTGCATCGTCACGTTCCAGATCGGCTCGTTCCGTGCCGATGCCGTTCGGATGGGCAGCGGTGCGCCGGTGACGAAGATCGATGTGACCATCGATGCCGGTGCCATTCGTCAGAAGCCCGAGGCGCCGTTTCAAGAAGCGAAGCAGGCCGTCGATCTCGGCCAGGCCGAACGGATTGTCGCCGTCGGCCGCGGCATCAAATCGCAGGAGCACCTGCCTCTTGTGCAGAAACTCGCGGCGGCGATGGGTGCGGAAATGGCCGCGTCACGCCCGATCTGCGATAACGGATGGCTGCCCATGGAGCGTCAGGTGGGAAGCTCCGGACAAACGGTCGCGCCCAAGCTCTACGTCGCCCTGGGCATCTCAGGTGCGATTCAGCATCTGGTCGGCATGAAGGGATCGCGCACGATCGTCGCTATCAACAAGGATCGTGACGCACCAATCTTCGAAGTCGCGGATTACGGGATCGTTGGGGATCTCTTCGAGATCGTTCCTGCACTGATTACCGAGCTGGAGAAGCGGTAACGGAGATTACGGAGGGAACGGAGTAGGGATTCACACGGAGGAACGGGGGTAACGGGGATCGAACGGAGTTCGCCGCGCCAGTGGCCACCCATCAGGTCTCACAGGTCAAGCGTCGAATGGGTGGTCACTGGCGCGGCGATTTCCGTCTGATCTCCGTTATCCCCGTTCCTCCGTGTTGATCCTTCTCCGTTTTCTCCGTACCCTCCGTTTCCGGAGCAACATGGATCGCGACACCCTTGAAGTCGACGTCTTGATCGTCGGCGGCGGCCCCGCCGGTCTGTCGGCCGCGCTCCGTCTCTCGCAGCTGCAGAAGGCGCAGGGCGGCGACCCGCTTTCGATCGCCGTGCTCGAAAAGGCGCGCGAAGCGGGTGCCCACACGCTTTCAGGTGCGGTGCTGGATCCGTCGACGTTGCGCGATCTGATTCCCGATTACGCGGCCAAAGGCGCGCCGCTGGCAGCGGCCGTTCAGCGCGATTTCGTCTACATGCTCTCCGAGCGTTCGCGCATCCGGCTGCCGATCGTGCCTCCGCCCCTTCGCAATCACGGCAACTACATCATCTCGTTGAACGCGTTCGTGCGCTGGCTGGCGTCGCAGGTCGAAGGCGAAGGCATCGATTTCTTCACCGGCTTCGCTGGCCAGGACGTACTCATGGAAGGGGCACGCGTCGTCGGTGTGCGCACCGGCGATCGTGGCATTGGCAAGCACGGCGAGCACAAGCCGAACTACGAACCGGGCGTCGACATTCGCGCCAAGGTCACTATCTTCTGCGATGGCGTGCGCGGCAATCTGACCAAAGAGTTGATTCAGCGCCTCGATCTGTCGAAGGGACGCGAACCCGAGCAGTTTGCCGTCGGTCTCAAGGAGCTCTGGGAGATTCCTCCCGATCGCATCGCGCCGGGAACCGTGATGCACACGATGGGCTATCCGCTGCGTCAAGAGGAGTTCGGCGGCGCGTTCATCTACGCCTTGCCGGAGCGACAGCTCTCGATTGGATTCGTCGCTGGCCTCGACTACGTCGATCCGCTCTTCGATCCGCACATGGCGTTCAATCGCCTCAAGCAGCATCCGATGGTTGCCCGACTGCTCGAAGGCGGCACGCTGGTGCGCTATGGCGCCAAGGCGCTGCCTGAGGGCGGGTGGAACACGATTCCGCGTCCGTACATGGACGGCGGTTTGATCGCCGGCGACGCGGGCAGCTTCATGAACTCGATGCGACTCAAAGGCATTCACCTCGCGATGCGCACCGGGATGCTCGCTGCCGAAGCGGCGTTCGAAGCCGTTCGAGCCGGCGACACGTCGGAAGCGAGTCTCAAGCGGTACCAGGACAAGATCGACGCCAGCCCGGTTCGCACCGAGATGTATCCGGTGAGAAACGTCCATCAAGCGTTCGGCTACGGTCTCTTTGCAGGCCTGGCGTTTGCGGGCTTCTCGATTCTGACCGGCGGACGATGGCTGGAGGATCTGCGTGGCCGCGCGGGCTACGCGAAGATGAAGACGTTGGCCTGGTACTACGGTCTCGACGTGCCCGTGGCTCACGCGAGCAATGCGACCACCATCGATCGTACGCTCACGTTCGACAAGCTCACCAACGTGCACTATTCAGGGACGGCTCACGACGAAGATCAGCCGTCGCATCTGCTCGTCAACACAGACGTGTGCAGCACGAGATGCGGACCCGAGTACGGGCATCCGTGCATGCGGTTCTGTCCGGCGAATGTGTACGAGATCATTCGCGAAGCGGGCAAGCCGCCGCGTCTGCAGATCAACGCGTCGAACTGCGTGCACTGCAAGACCTGCGACATCGAGGATCCCTATCAGGTGATCACGTGGGTGCCTCCCGAGGGCGGCGGTGGTCCTCAATACAATGGGATGTAGTCTGTGAGCGATTGGCGCGACTCGCGAATGAAGCGAGCGCAGCTGTCGCTTATCGCTGGCCTCGGCTATCCGATCATCAACGCCCTCGGGTGCACGCTCCGTTGGCGCACCGAAGGCCTCGAGCATCTCGACGCGATTCGCGCCTCGGGTCGACAGCCGGTCATGGGCTTCTGGCACGGGCGCATTCTGCCCGCCACGTTCTACTTCCGCCGTCAGGGCATCGTCGTCATCACCAGCGAGAACTTCGATGGCGAATGGATTGCGCGCATCATCGAGCGATTCGGCTACGGCACCGCTCGCGGCTCGACGTCGCGCGGTGCGTTGAAAGCGATGAAGCAACTGGTGAACGAGATGAAGGCCGGACGGCCGGCGGGATTCACTCTCGATGGACCTCGTGGTCCGGCACGGGTTGCGCAGGCGGGCGCCGTGTGGCTCGCGAGCGCAACCGGCAACCCGCTCCTGCCGTTTCATCTCGAAGCGTCGTCGCACTGGAGCCTCAAGAGCTGGGATCGCACGCAAATCCCGAAGCCGTTCAGCACCGTCGCGCTTGTTGTCGGCGAGCCGATGGAAGTGTCACGAGGCGCTTCGCCCGAGGTGCTCGAACAGGCGCGCATCGAGCTCGAGCAGCGGCTCTCCGCACTCGAAGCGCGCGCTCAGGCGCTCATCGCTCGTTGACGCCGATGTACTCGCCGATGCCTTCAAGGCCCTCGACGTGATCGCAAACGGCCTTCATCGCCATCAGCATCGGCACGGCCAGGAGCATTCCAGGGACGCCCCACGCCCAACTCCAGAACGCGATGGCGACGAAGATGGCGACGTGATTGAGTGATGCCGCTCGGCTCAGAAGGTGCGGCGTGAGGAAGACGCCTTCGATCGTCGTGATCGCAAGCGCCACTCCAGCCACGAGAGCCGCCTGCTCGATCGTCCCGAACTGCAGATAGCCGATGATCGCGAGTCCCGCGGTGACGATGAGCGGGCCGAAGTACGGGACGATGTTCATGACTCCGGCGAAGATGCCCCAGACCAGTGGCTCTTCGATGCCGAGCCACCAGAGCGCCAGCCACGTGGCCACGGCCACCGCCACCGACGTCAACACCTGCACCCAGATGAAGCGTTCCATCTGCATGGCGATGTCGTTGAGAATGCGCACGGTGATGCGCTTACTATTGCTGCTCTCCATGTGCTTCACGAGCTTGCGCTTGAACGAATCGTCCTCATAGAGCAAGAAGATCGTCAGGAACAGCACCGTGACGGCCTGTCCGGCGATGCCGATGACGCCGATGCCTCCGGTCCACAACAGATCCGATATCCGCCACGGCTGATCGATCTGCACGCGCATCACGCCAGGGCTCGAGGGAGCCGGCTTGCCGGCCTCAGCGGCCGCGGTGTCGACGGCGCGCGCTGCTTCCTGGATGCGATCGAGCGTGGTGTCGGTGCCGCTGCGGCGATGCTCGCGGAACGTCTTGCGCAGCTCCGCCGTTCCCGCCGGCACCTTGGTGAGCACCGCGTCCACTTGCGGCCACAACGCGGCGGCACCGATCGTCATCGCACCGATCAGCGCAAAAACAACCGCGATCGATCCGAGCAGCCGCGGCACGCGCCAATGCTGCAAGCGATCGACGATGGGATCGAGCATGTAGAAGAGCATCACGCTCAACACGATCGGCAGCAGGAGCGGCGCCGTGAACTGCATCATGAGGATGATGGCGCAGGTGGCGAGCACATGAAGCGACGTGTTCCGGCGCCAGAAGGACCGCGGCGGCGGATCGACGTTGGGAACTGGCGTAGATACGGCGTCGGTCGCCTGCCTCACCTGTCCAGCTAGCCGCTGCATATGCGACAGCAGCGGCAATGGACGTGCCAGCAGTGTGGGCCGGCTCTTGCTCTTTAGACCCGGCGTTCAGGGGACGTCATTCGTATCGAAGCGCGACAACCGGGTCGACCTTGGTGGCGCGCCTCGCTGGCACGTAGGAAGCGAGCATGGCGACGGCGGCGAGGATCACGCCCACCGTGACGAAGGTCATCGGATCGCGCGCGCCGACGCCGAACAAGAGGCTGGCCATGACCCTCGTCAGCGCCAGCGCGCCGACGACGCCGATGGTGAGGCCGATGGCGGTGAGCAGGGCGCCGCGATCGAGCACGAGACGAAGCAGCATGTGTCGTGACGCACCGAGAGCGGCGCGGATGCCCATCTCGCGCGTACGCTGCGCGACTGAATAGGAAATCACCCCGTAGATGCCGATGCCAGCCAGCAGCAGCGCGATGGTCGCAAACACACCGAACAGAATCGAGGCGATGCGGCGTCCGCCCATCTGCTGATCCTTGATCTGATCGACCGATCGAATGTTGCTCAGCGCCTGATCCTGGTTCACGCTCCAGATCGCCTTGCTGATGTCTTTCTGCAGCGAGAGCGGGTTCACGCTGCCGCGCACGGTGAGCGTCATCCCGTAGACCGGGGTCTGCTCGTTCGAGACGTAGACACCTGCCGACTCGACGTCGGATGGTCCGCCGATCTTCTCGTCGCCGATCACGCCCACGACTTCCCATGACAGATCGGGGCCAAGGCCGGTCCGGCCAGGAATGATTTCTTGAATCAGAATGCGTTGGCCGATTGGATCCTCGGTGTTGAAGAAACGCTTTGCAAGACGCTCGTTGATCACGAGCACCTTCGGCGACGAGTAGGTGTCGCGTTCGGAGAGTGCGCGCCCTTTGACGATCTTGATGCCCAGCGTCGAGAAGTACGAGGGGCTGACCACTTTGTAGAAGCCGCCATCCCGTTTGGCCACGTCGACGGTCGGCCGGTTCGTGGGCTGCATCGGCATGCCGTAGCAGCTGCCCTGCATCGGCGGCGCGCAGCTGTACGCCGTCTCGCGCACGCCAGGCACAGCCTCGACCGCCGTGCGAACCTCGGCCAGATATCGATTCAATTGCTGCGGATCGGGAAAACGTTCGGTCGTCGCCGGAAGGCCGATGGTGAGGAGGTTGGTCGAGTTGAATCCGGCGTCCACGTTCATGAGACCGAAGAAGCTGCGCATCATCAGCCCGGACATGACCAGCAGCACGAAGGCGAGGGCAACTTCCGCGACGATCAAGGAATCGCGCAGCCGCCTGCGCCCGACGGTTCCGCTCGATCCGCGGTTGTCTTCTTTCATCGACGAGGCGAGATCGGGTCGAGTGGCTTGAAGCGCGGGTGCCATGCCGAAGAGCAGACCGGTCACGATCGACACGGCGATGGCGAACGCCAGCACGCGCCCGTCCATCGTCACTTCGACTTCTCGCGGAAACGGGAACGGCGGAAGCATCAGCGTGATGCCGCGCATCAAGCCGTAGCCGATACCGATGCCGAGGATGCCGCCGGTCAGCGACAGCACCACGTTCTCCGTGAGGAACTGACGCACGAGCGGCCATCGTCCGGCGCCGAGCGAGGCGCGCACCACGACTTCGCGCTCTCGAGAGACCCCGCGCGCCAGTGCCAGGTTGGCGAGGTTGGCGCAGCCGATCAACAGCACGAGGCCTGTGGCCGACATCAGCAGGATCGCGACGGTGGTGTTGTCGCGGCCGATGAGCGTGTCGGCGTACGATTCGACCACGATGCCCCAACCCTTGTTCGAGTCGGGGAAGTCGCGCTCGATGCGCTTGCCGATGACGTCCATCGAAGCCCGCGCCTGTGCGAGCGTGACGCCGTCTTTCAAACGCGCGAATGACGTGAGCCAATGAAAGTTGCGCGTCATGTTCGACGGCTCGAAAGCCAGCGGCCGCCAGATCTGCGCCGCGGCGCGATCGAACGCGCCGCCTTCAGGCAACACACCCACGATGGTGTAGGGAACGTTGTCGAGGAGGACGGTGCGATTGATGATGTTGGGATCGGAGCCGAACTGCGTGACCCACGTGACGTGGCTGATCACGGCCACCTGGTGCTTGCCAAGCTGGTCTTCACCAGGAAGGAACAATCGGCCGAGTGCCGGCCTGATGCTGAAGATCTTGAAGTAGTCGGGAGAGACGCGCGCGCCGCGCAGCTGCACGGGCTCGGTGCCGCCGGTCATCGTCACGGCTCCGCCGGCCTGGGCGGAATGGAAGTCGAAGACCGTGTTGTCCTTCTGCCAGTCGAGGAAATTGAGCGTCGAGATGCCGTTACGCTCGCCCCGCGGCGGCTTCTCCAGCACCCGGACGATGCGGTCGCCTTTTTCGTAGGGGAGGGGCTTCAGCAGCAGGCCATCGACGAAGCTGAAGATGCCGGTGTTGGCGCCGATGCCGATGGCCAGGGTGAGCACGGCAACCGCGGTGAAGCCCGGGCTCTTGCGCAACGTACGCCCCGCATATCGGAGATCGCTGGCGAAAGACGACACACGTCCTCCCTTGATGGAGAGCTAGCCTTTTGACGGTTCGAAGGGTCATCTGGTTCACAGGTGCCGGCCGAAAAAATGCTAGCCTATCCGCCTTCGCCAACGGCTCCGGCGAGACAAGCTCTGAGGTACCGCCATGCGCCGATTCCTGACGTTGATGCTCGCCGCCGTGTGCGTCGCCCTCGTGTCGGGGCAAGGGCGCACCACGTTCGACATCTACGTGGTCGATGTCGAAGGCGGGAATTCGACGCTGTTCGTCACGCCGTCGGGGCAGTCGCTGCTGATCGACACCGGCAACGGCGGTGCTGCCGCCCAGCGGGACGGCGATCGCATTCTCGCCGCGGCCAAGGACGCCGGCCTCAGTCAGATCGACCATCTGATCACGACGCACTTCCACGGCGATCACTACGGCGGCATGGAGAACGTGGCCGGACGGATTCCGATCAAGGAGTTCATCGATCACGGTCCGAACGTGCAGCCGGCGGCCGCCACCGATGCGTTCCTCAAGGATGTGTATCCGAAGCTGTATGCGAGCTCGAAGCACACGGTCGCCAAGCCTGGGGAGCGGATCGAGCTGAAGGGAGTCGATGCACGCATCGTCGCCGCGGCGGGGCAGTTCATCGCGAATCCGTTGCCGGGTGCGGGCGGCAAGAATCCCTACTGCGCCGCGTACAAACCGAAGGACCCCGATCCGTCAGAGAACGCGCAGTCGGTCGGCACGCACTTCACGTTCGGCAAGTTCAGAACGGTGCACATGGGAGACTTGACGTGGAACAAGGAATCCGAGCTGATGTGCCCGACCAACAAGCTCGGCACGGTCGATCTCTACATCGTCTCGCACCATGGGCTGAACATCTCCAACTCCGAAGTACTCGTGCACGCGCTCGCGCCGCGCGTGGCGATCATGAACAACGGGACGCGCAAAGGCGGCCAGCCCGATTCGATGAGGGTGCTGCACACCTCACCGGGACTCGAAGACCTGTGGCAGATGCACTTCTCGCAATTGAGCGGTCAGGAGTACACCGTTCCGGGGCTCTTTATCGCCAACAACACCGATGACGCGCTGACTGCGATGCCGATTGCCGCGATCGCGGCACCGGCACCGGGCCCAGGCGCGCCGCCGCCGCCCGTGCACAACGGTCAGGCATATTGGATCAAAGTCTCCGCGCGTGAGGATGGATCGTTCACGGTCACGAACACGCGGAATGGGTTTTCGAAGACGTACGCTGCCAAGAGGTAACGGAGGAGACGGAGGGAACGGAGAAAGAAATCACACGGAGGAACGGGGGAAACGGGGTTTCGTTTTCAGGAGAAATGGTTTTCTCCGTTTCCTCCGTCTCCTCCGTTTTCTATTGGACGTACTTGTATTCGAGGATCGCCCCCGGATTCGCGAGCGTATTCGTGCCCGGCGGCAGATTGCGGCTCGGGCCGGATGGATCGGTCGCCAGGTACAGCGTGCGTCCATCGGGATTGAGCGCGATGTCGCGATAACGGTTGGCCGCCTTGAACATCTCCACCGGCGCTCCATCCACAGACTTGCCGTCGGACGCGAGCGACAGTCGATAGACGGCACCGCGGATCAGGCTGAGCACGAGCAGCGAGTTGTTCCACGCCGGAATCGCAGTGCCACTGTAGTAGTCGATGCCGGCCGGCGCGATCGTCGCGCTGCCAATTCTGCTCAGGTCGTAGCCGTCCTCCACCGTGAAGAACGTGCGCAGCGGCGGCGTGAACCGCGTATCGGTAAAGGCGGTTTCCTTCTGCTGTGGCACCGACGCCGGAATCGGGCCGTTGCCGGCGCCGCGTCCCAGTGACGCGCATGGCTGCGGGCTCGACTTCGAGAAGTTCGCGTACACGTACGCCTTGTTATCGCGATAGCCGGCCACGTTCGGCCATCCGTAGTTGCGGCCGCCTTCGATCAGGTTGACCTCATCGTCCGAGCTTGGACCATGCTCCGATTCGTACAGGCGTCCATTTGGTCCGAACACGAGGCCCAGCGGATTGCGGTGCCCCCAGGTGAACACGTGGCTGCGCACGCCGTCGATCACCGGGTTGTCGCTCGGGATCGATCCATCCAGCTCGATACGCAGAATCTTGCCCTGATAGTTCGACCAGTCTTTGGCCTTCACCTGCGCGGCGGTAGGAAGATCCTGCGCGTGATTCGCGTTGCAGAGATTCGCACCGAAGTTGCTGCCGCCATCGCCGATCGTGAGATAGAGCTTTCGATCGGGCCCGAATGCCAAACGACCACCGACGTGATCGGTATGCGTCGGCAGACCTGCCAGGATGTCGACCGGATCAACGAGCGCTGACGCGCCCTCGTCGTATCGGTACCGCCGTACCGCCAGGCGACGGGCCAACGCGGTGCCAGGCGCATCGTCATAGGTGAAGGCAATGTAGACGATGCGATAGCTGGGATCCTTCAAGAAGTCCCTGTCGAAGGCAAGCCCGAGCAGACCGTCCTGCGTGAACGTCGTGTTCACTTCAGGAATCGTGACAAGGACCGTGCGCGCGCCATTGCTCGGATTGACCCGAACGACACGACGGCCGGTGCGCTCGGTGACCCACAACGTCTGATCCGGACCCCACGCCACTTCCCATGGACCCTCAAGGCCCGACGCGACGACGCGCATCGCGAACTTCTCTGGCGGGTTGGTCACGATCGTCGAGTCCTGCATCGCGGCACGCGCCGACAGAATGAGGACCAGCGCCCCGACGACGAAAGCCGCATTCTTCATAGAGCGCTCATTAGAACATGAGGTCGTAGGCCGGGTCTTGTTCTTTAGACCCGGCGCACGGCGGGTCTACAAAGCAAGACCCGCCCTACAACAGCAGGGCGCCCAAAAAGATCCCGATCATCAAGAATGCAAGCGCGACTTTGACTGCAGTCCCAATCGCAAACCCAATCCACGCGGCGACGCCAGCCCTTCCCGCTCGACGGAGATCGCGATCCACGGTCAGCTCGCCGATCACGGCACCGACGAACGGGCCGAGGATGATGCCTGGCAATCCGAGAAACAGACCAGCGATCGTACCGAGTCCGGCGCCGACCATCGCGCGCGTACTCGCACCAAGATGCTTCGCACCGAGGGCGGCAGCGGCGAAGTCGACGAGGTAGCTTGCTGCGGCGATAACGCCGATTACGACCAGCGTCCACACGCCGACGCGCGTGAAGTGCTCGGCCCACGCCGCCACCACGAGGCCGACGAGAATGAGGATGTGTCCAGGCAGTGCCGGGAGGACAATGCCGACCAGTCCGATAATTACCAGTGCAAAGCCCAACCCGTAAAGAAGGATGGTCATACAATCGCTTCCGTGTCCGTCACGCTGCTGACCTCACCGCGCTTTGCCGATCATCTGACGCCGCCAGGACATCCCGAGCGGGTGGAACGTTTCGAGGTGATGCAAGTCGTCGCTTCCGAATTCCGCCAGCGCGGAGGGCGCGTGGTCGAGCCTCGCCGCGCCACTGACGTCGAGCTGACGCGGATTCACGACAAAGAGCATGTCTCGCTGATCAAGGAAACGGCCGGACGGGCCGTTGCGCTCGATGCCGACACGTTCACGTCGCCGAGCACCTACGACGTCGCGTGTATGAGCGCCGGCGCCGCAGTGAGTGCGGTCGAGCTCGTGCTCGATGCCAAGCCCGGTGCGCGCGCGCTGGCCATGGTGCGCCCGCCCGGACATCACGCCGAGCGGAATCGCGCCATGGGGTTCTGCTTCTTCAACAACATCGCGGTCGCCGGCGCGCATGCGCGCGCCCGCGGCCTCGGACGCGTGGCGATCGTCGACTACGACGTCCATCACGGCAACGGCACGCAGTGGAGCTTCTACGCCGACCCGAGCGTGTTGTTCATCTCCTCGCATCAGTATCCCTATTACCCCGGAACCGGCGCCGCTGACGACATCGGCAAGGACGCCGGCAAAGGGTTTACCGTCAATCTGCCGATGGCAGCCGGAGCGACCGACGCCGACTACGAGCGCGCCTATGCCAAAGTCGCGCTGCCGATCCTTACTCGCTTCCGACCTGAACTGATCCTCATCTCGGCTGGCTTCGACGCGCATATGAACGATCCGTTGGGCGGGATGCGCCTCACCGGACCTTACTTTGGCCGCCTCACAGCGGCGATCGTCAAGATCGCCGAGGAGTGTTGCCAGGGCCGCGTCGTCGCCATCACTGAAGGCGGATACGATCTCGCCGGCCTCGCCGAGTCGCTGCGTGCGACCATCCGTGCGCTCGAGGGCGACGCGTCGTTCGAGGTGCCGACTGGACCGACGCCGCGCGCCGATGCGACGATCGACGCGGTCACGCCGCACCTCGCCAAACACTGGCAGTTATAATCAATTTCAGGGACCGCGCAGGCTAACCTGTCCTCCGGAGCTTCAGCGAAGGAGGAAGCCTGCGCTCTACGACAACACTCTGAGATCACTGCAGCGCGCGGGCGTGAGCCCCCCGCTTTCACTAATGGCCGACTTTCATCCGCAGGAGCTCGACAAGAAGTGGCAGAAGCGATGGGCCGCCTCGCGTGCGTTCGAGGTCACTGAAGATTCGTCGCGCCCGAAGTTCTACTGCCTGGAGATGTTCGCGTATCCCTCGGGCCACGCGCACGTCGGACACCTGCGCAACTACATCATCGGCGACGTGCTCGCGCGCACCAAGCGCATGCGCGGCTACAACGTGCTGCATCCGTTTGGATGGGACGCGTTCGGTTTGCCGGCGGAAAACGCGGCGATCAAGAACGGCATCCATCCCGAGGTCTCGACGCGCGACAACATCGCGCACATGAAAGGGCAGCTCCAGCGGCTGGGCATCAGCTATGCCTGGGAGCGCGAGCTCGCGACCTGCGACCCCGAGTACTACAAGTGGAACCAGTGGCTGTTCATCCGCATGTTCGAAAAGGGCCTGGCCTATCGACGCAAGTCGTCGGTGAACTGGTGTCCAGTCGACAACACCGTTCTGGCGAACGAGCAGGTGGTCGACGGAGGCTGCTGGCGGTGTGGCACACCGGTCGAGATCCGCGACCTCGAGCAGTGGTTCTTCCGCATCACCTCCTACGCAGACGAGCTGCTCGAGGCGTCGAACAAGCTGACGGCCTGGCCCGAGAAGGTGCTGACGATGCAGCGGAACTGGATCGGGCGGTCGGAAGGCGCCCGCGTGAAGTTTCCGCTCGAAAGCGATGCGAACACGTACATCGAAGTGTTCACGACTCGCATCGACACGATCTTCGGCGCGACGTTCGTCCTCTTGGGCCCTGAGCATCCGCTCGTTGCTCGTCTCGCCGAGAAGTCGAACGATCCCGTTGCATTCAAGCGCCAGGCGCAGCATTTCCGCACGCAGGATCGAGCAGCACGTCTCAGCGGCGAAATCGAGAAGCAAGGGTTCGACACCGGGTTCCGCGCCATCAATCCGTTCACGACCGAGGCGGTCCCGATCTGGGTGGCGAACTTCGTCCTCGGCGAGTACGGGACGGGCGCTGTAATGGCCGTGCCAGCACACGACGAACGCGACTTCGAGTTCGCACGCAAGTACAACCTGCCGATCCGCATCGTCGTCACGCCCGATGGGAAGCCCGCCACGTCCGATGTCCTCACCGAAGCAGTGTCGAACTACGGCACGCTCGTCGACTCGGGAGAGTTCAGCGGCATATCGTCCGAGCAGGCGCTGCCGCGCATGACGGCGTACGCGCGCCAGAAGGGCATCGGCGAGGGCACGGTGCAGTTCCGCCTGAAGGACTGGGGCATCTCGCGTCAGCGGTATTGGGGCACGCCGATTCCGATGATCTACTGCGAGAAGGACGGCATCGTGCCGGTGCCCGACGATCAGCTGCCGGTCGTGCTGCCGAAGGTCGCGCAGTTCAGCGGACGCGGCGACTCACCGCTGGCGCAGGTGCCGGAGTTCGTCAACGTGAAGTGTCCGAAGTGCGGCGGTCCTGCTCGCCGCGAGACCGACACGATGGATACGTTCGTCGACTCGTCCTGGTATTTCTATCGCTTTGCCGATCCGCGGAACGATCGGCAGGCGTTCGATCCGGCGGCGGTGAAGTATTGGTGTCCCGTCGACTTCTACTGCGGCGGGGTCGAGCACGCGATCCTGCATTTGATCTACTCGCGATTCTTCGCGCGCGTGTTTCGCGACCTCGGCATGGTCGATCACAGCGAGCCGTTCTCGCAGCTCCTCACCCAGGGTATGGTGCTCAAGGACGGAGCCGTGATGTCGAAGTCGAAGGGCAACGTCGTCGACCCCGACTCGATGCTCCAGCAATTTGGCGCCGACGCGCTCCGTTTGTACGTGATGTTCGTCGCCCCGCCCGAGAAGGAGATCGAGTGGAGCGATGCCGGTCTCGAGGGCAGCTTCCGATTTCTCTCACGCGTGTGGCGCATTGTCGAGAACTGGACCGAGACGACTGCCGGTGAAGGCGTGGGGCAAGCCGACGGTCATGAGGCGTTCACAGCAGCAGAGCGATCGCTGCGCCGCAAGACGCACGAGACGATCCGGCGTGTGACGGCTGATATCGAGCAGCGACAGCAGCTCAACACCGCCGTGTCGGCGCTGATGGAGCTGGTCAACGAGCTGTATACGTTCAGCGAGCAGACAGTGACGGGTGGACCCTCGCGCCGCAACGACGAAGACGTCGAGCACGCCGGCCAAGTGGAGCGTCCCGAGACGATTCACGTCGTCCGCGAAGCGCTCGAAGCGCTGGTGCGCATGTTGTCGCCGTTTGCGCCTCACATGGCCGAAGAGATGTGGGAATGCCTGGGGTGCAGCGACGGCCTCACTGCGGCCACTTGGCCGCAGTTCGATCCTGCTGTGGCCAAAGCCGAAGAGATCGAGATACCGGTGCAGATCAACGGCAAGGTAAGGGGCCACCTCAAAGTGCCGCCCGACATCGAAGAGAACGATCTCGAGGCGAACGCGCTCGCCGATGCCACGGTGAAGTCGCATCTTGCCGGGAAAACGGTAAAGAAGGTCGTGGTCGTGAAGGGCCGACTGGTGTCGATCGTGGTGCAGTAGAAAGCCATGAGAGTCTGGTTGCTCATCGCCGTCGCGCTCCTGAGCAATGGGTGCGGATATGCGCTCGCCGGTCGAGGCTCGTTTCTTCCGACGTACATCAGAGTGGTGGGCATCCCGCCAATCGAGAATCGCAGCACGTTCCAGCAGGTCGAACTCGTGCTTACCGAAAAGGTTCGCAACGAGTTCATCGGCCGCGGGAAGTACAGAGTCGTGACCGAGCCGACCGGATCGGACGCGGTGCTCGCGGCTGAGATCACCGGCATCTCGGTGCAGCCGGTGGCGTTCAACCAGCAGCAGCTCGGCTCACGTTATCAGTTCATCCTGACGATGAAGGCGACGTTCACGGACACGCGAACGAACATGGTGCTCTGGTCGAACGATGCGATGACCTTCCGTGAAGAGTACGATCTCAGCAACGTGTCCTCGGGATCGGGGATCGACGCCGGGTCGTTCTTCGATCAGGAGCGCGGTTCAGTCGATCGACTCGCCACTGACGTGGCCAGGAGCGTCGTCACCGCCATCCTCGAAGCCTTCTGATGCCGCCGCTGAGTCCATCGGCGCTCCGGAAGCAGCTCGAATCGGGCGACACCGCGTCGCTCTACCTGCTGGTTGGGACTGATCCCGTCGAACGCGCTGCGGTCGCTGGTGAGTTTGCCGAGATGGTGGAGGAGGATCTCCGCCCGTTCAATGTCGAGCGCCTCTACGGTGCCGAGATGCGCGTCGACGACCTCCTCGACTCGGCGCAGACGTTCCCGATGATGGCCCCGCGGCGCGTTGTTATCGTCGCCGACGCCGACAAGTTGCTGATTCCCAAACGCGAGAGCGCCGCCGCGGAGGCGGAGCTCGCGCGGCTCGAGGGCTTCCTTCAGACCGCGCCGGCGCACGCCACCGTTGTCTTTGTCTGCGGTCAACTCGATCTGCGCCGGCGCATCGTCAAGCTGCTGCTGAAGGTGGCGCAGGTAGTCGACTGCGGCACGATCGAAACGGCTGGTGACGCCGAGCGCTGGGTGAAGGCGCGCGCGACGCGCGAGGGAGTGACGATCGAGCCGGCAGCAGTGAAGGCGCTGGTCGAGCGCGTCGGGCTCGATCTGACGCGGCTTCGCGCCGGTCTCGAGCGCGTGTCGCTCTATGCGATGGGGCAGCCGGCGATCACCGCCAACGACGTGAAGCAGTCGGTGGCGCCCGGACCGGAAGTGCAGGAAGACTTCGGGATCGCGAATGCGATCAAGCGCAACGACGTGCGGGCGGCGTTGAAAGAATTGACGCTGGCACTGGACGGGGGAGCGATGCCGTTCTTCGTGCTCGGCCAGCTGCGCTCGGCCGCCGAGCGCCTTCCGCCGCCGCGTCTGCGCGGAGCAATCGAGGCGGTGTTCCGCACCGACATCGCGCTCAAGTCGTCAGGGGGAGATCCGCGAATCTTGCTGGAGCGGCTTGTTGTTGAACTTTGCGTGACGCGCTGAGTACGTAGAGCGAGTCTTGAGACCCGCCGTGCCGGCGGGTTTCAAGACCCGCCTCTACGTACGCAATCTACGCGCTGACTTTTGCGAGGCGCGCCGAGAGGCGCGACTTGTAGCGGCCCGCCGTATTGCGGTGAATGATCCCTTTGCCAGCCATCTTGTCGACAATCGAGACCGTCTTGTTGAGGGCAGACTTGGCGCCGGTGAGATCCTTGGCGTCGAGCGAGGCACGAATCGCCTTTAGCGCGGTGCGCAGCTTGGAACGCATCTGCCGGTTGTGCTCGCGGTGTCGAATGTTCTGGCGGTTCGCCTTCAGGGCGGACTTGGTGCGCTTGGCCACGGTCGGAAACGTCCCCTCTCTCTGCCTGCAGTAATTCTTGGGCGCGCTCTGCGCGCCTGGACCTCAGGCCGACAAAGGGCTCATTGTAACACGTCGACCGCGACCCTCCATTGACCGTTGCGCTCGCGCACCCACACACGCACGTAGAAACCGATCTCCGCGTTGACCGTTTGTGAGGTGCCGCGTGCGGCTGTCACGCGCCGCGGCGCAATCGAGTACGTTCCCCACGTATAGCCCAGGTCGCCGGATCGTGCCGATTCGGCGTAGCGCGCTTCGACGTTGGAATACGACGGCTGCGATGCGAGCCACTGCAGCACCGCCGTCTGCCCGACGATGGGAAGACGGTTGTTGCGATGGAACCGGACACCGTCGGCGAGACGCGATCGATAGGCGCGTGCCTGACCGGATCGCAGTGCGGAGTTCAGCAGACCATCGGCGGTACCGAGCGGCGGAGTGGTGTCGTCGTAGTCGCCGGTGAAGCGGTTCGCGTGCGGCGCGCGTGTGAAGCCAGGGGCGTAGGGCACCGGTCCTGGCGTCTGAATGCCGACGTCCATCACCACCTTGAAGGATCCATCGGCCTCGCGTTTCCAGATCGAGAAGTAGTTCGAGTGGCGTGGTTGACCGTTGTTGCGCGACGGCAGGATGTTCTTCACTGGGCCGGTGAGGTACCCGAGCTCGCCGCTGGCAGCGCTGTCGCCGTAGCGCGGCTCCCAAATCAGCTGCAGATCTTTCGGTGGATCGGGATTCTTCGCGACCTGCTCGCGTGCGTTGCCGGGGCGCCCGTCGGCGAAGCCGATCGCCGTGGAGGAGAAGTACTCGAGGAAGGCCTGCTTCCATCCGACGACCAGCGCGCGCGCTGCGAATGCGCGCTCGGTGTCGGCCATCTGCATCAGCGCCTCGGGCAGCGGCTCGCGGTTCTGCGCCGTTGGACGCGCGAAGGCGATGGCTACGATGCAGATCGCGATGAGGCCAACTCGTCGAGCCATCGACGCAACTATACGCCAACGACCGAGGGCGGCGTTCCAGTCGCCCCACCATTCGTCCCAAACGTGATTTCGTAGAGCGGAGGCTTCAGCCTCCGCGTGACGCGCGCACGCTGACGCGTGCGCTCTACGGGAGGGTTTATCGCGCGACGATCTCGAACGATCCGGAGGAGGGCTTCTCGCTCGAGTAGCGCGGTATCGCGCGGCCGTCGAGGATCTCGAGCGTCTTGTAGATAATCAGCTTGCGGCGTGAGACGGGGGCTTCGCCGGCATTCAGCGTGACCTTGCGGACGTAGTCTTGAGTCTCGCGATACGGCGGTACTTTGCGTCCATGCCGATCGACCGCGCCCGAGCCGGCGTTGTAGGCGGCGAGCGCGAGCAGCTCGCCGCCGTTGTACTTGTCGATCAGCAG
>Ga0075423_10001200_pt1 | contig 22453 bp, 15 predicted proteins | sample SoiMethybrSBSTD2_FD_80114 | JGI IMG/M metagenome (GOLD analysis project Ga0075423, IMG submission 80114) | Bulk soil microbial communities from a Populus tree surrounding site in Tennessee, USA - Soil MetaG P. TD hybrid SBSTD2 | ecosystem: Environmental > Terrestrial > Soil > Tree plantation... | reverse complement strand
ATCCGGAAGGATGGCTATCGCACCTACCACACCGACATCAACGTGCGGCGTGGTGAGAGCACGGCGGTCAACGTCGCGCTGACGAAGCAGTAGTTCCGGGTTCCGGGTTCGAGGTTCGAGGTTCGAGGTTCGAGGTTCGAGGTTCGAGGTTCGAGGTTCGAGGTTCGACGTTCCACAGTTCAGGATTCGAACCTCGACCTACGTTGCGTTCCGCTTCGTCTCGCTGAATAGTCGCGACGCGACGAGTGCCAGCGTCGCGACTGCCACAACCAGCACAGCCCACAGCACAATCTGTTTCCACGGGAGTGGCGTCGGTGCGGGCTTCAACGCATCAGCGCCGCCGAGCGGGCGCGGCTCGCCGAGGGTGGCCGGCCGCACCTGTGTCTCGCGTGCATTCTGATCGAGATTCGCCAGCAACTCGTCGACCGGCGCGTTTGCCGCTCCGACGCGTGCGCTGCCATACGCCAGAAGGTACGGTGCGGCACCGCGAGCCACGAACACGATCTCGCGTGGATGCCAGCCGACCTTCAAACGAGGCGCGCGATTCTGCTTCCAGCCGCCTTCTCGGGTCGTCTCTATCGTCCAGTACCGATCGGCGGTGGGAGAAATTCGCGCGTACGGACTGCGAATCGATCCGTTTGGGTTCTGCAGCGCATAGAACATGCCGGAATACCGCGTCGTCCATACGGACTCCGCGCTCTGCTTGGTGCGCATCGTCGCCGTCACCGCATCGGTCGGATCGGCGAATTCGAGATCGACGTATGCGACCGGGAGCACCGCGTGGGTGTCGTAGTGGGCGGTGCTGGCGGGCTCGACACGATCGGCGGCCAACGTCCGCCAACGGATGTCGAGTGCAGCGTCCGTCGGGCGTTGCTGCACGCGAACCGACTTCAGCGTCACAGCGGCCAGATCTTTCGGCCAGGTGATCTTGAAGTACTTCACTCGAGTGTCGCCCAGCGGCAGCGCAATCTGGTTCTGCGTCAGGGTATAGGTCTCGCGTTGCAATTGCGCGATCGCCGCTGACGGGACGAGGGTTCGCCAGGCGTTCAGATCGTCAGACACAGACACCGTCACCGGGGCGAGGAAGGTGACGCCCGAAGACGCATCCCAATCGAGCGCGACGCGCGCGATCGTCGTCTTCACCCGACTCGCGTCGATGAGATACGCGCTGGTCACGCGACCGGGCGCGGCAGCGTTGGTGACCGCGAGCACCGCTCCGTCGGCGCCGACTCTCACTTGTGTCCGCGCCTGGCGGGTCGACGTCTCGGTCATTGGAAACGAGGGCACCGTCTGCCACTCCGACTCCTGACTCGGACCGCGCGGGACGGTCCGAAACGTGTACGGCACTGTTTCGCCGGCGGCGTTGAGCACGCGCATATCGGCGAGATCAGCCCGGGTCGACGTGTCGTAGACGTCATCCGGAAGCAAGACGCTGTAGACGCTGCCGCCAGCATCGGTGCGAATCTCAACGCCGCGAACGAAGTCCATGCGCGACGCCTGTGCGACAACCGCGATGGGCACGCAGAGAGTCGTGACGGCGAGGAATACGCGCCTCATGCGACTCTTTCCGCTTTTGGCGGCAACGGCGCGAAGTAGCCAATCGCGAGAATCAGCACGCCGGTCGCCAGGAACGACACGATGCGCGCCACACCGCCGACGTTGCCAAGGTCGACCAGGAACAACTTCACGATCAGCGCCGCCAGCACGCCGGCACCAATCATCCACACCGGCCGGTTGATGCGCACCCGCGCGAGCGTCATCAGCAGCCCCGCGGTGAGGCCCCACAGGATCGAGATGCCGGTCTGAAACACCGCAGAATCGATCAAGGCCTCGAGATCGAAGGGCACGCCCCAGTAGAAATGCACCACTCTGGCGACGATGACGTTGAGGGCGATGAACGCGAGCACGGCAATCACGATCACGCCGCCGCGCCGCATCGACTCGACGTCGGTCGTCATCCTCTCGCGCAGATCCAGTCCGGCGTAAATCGCGACCAGGCCGAGCGCCTGCACCAGTTCGAGCGGGTTGATGATCGGCACGTATGGGAGCGGATCGGCCGAGCCGCTCTGGCCAAACGCCCACACCACCCACAGCACAATGCCTGCTGCGGGGGCGAGCGGCACGATGCCTCGATAGAACGAGGCGAAGCGCTGCACCGGCCATGCGAGCGATCGCCCGATTGTGCGGAGCGCGAGGACGAACAACGCGGGGACGACGCACCAGATCGTCGACGACCACGTCGGTGTATCTGGCACCGCGTCCTTGACGGCCACGGCGCTCGCCCACGTAGCGAGGAACACCGTGAGCCAAGCCGCCGCCGCGTGCCAGACTTTGATCGCGGCCGTCGGCCACACGTTTTCGAACCAGAACACCTGCAGGTAGCTGGTGCCGATCACGACCGGCCACGCCAGCCAGCCGAGATCGCGCAGCGGACTCTGGTTCGAATCGAAGACGAATAACGGAAGGACCGCGAGCCACATCGGCAGCGCCACCGGAATCGTCGCCAGCATCATCGCGCGCCATTGCCACAGTCGCGCGAGCAGACCGACCGCGCACATGCTGCCCGCCCACGCCAACAACTGCGCCGCGAATTCGAAGCGGGCGACGTGCCGATCCACTTCAAACGCGACGGATCCGAACCACCAGCACAGTCCCCACACCAGAAGACTCCACTCGAGCGGTGCTTCGAAATCACGCAGCATCGATCGCGCTCTCGAGAGCACGAGCCCGGCGACGATGCTGCCGGCCGCAATCGCGGCGCAGGCCAGGAACCGGGCATTGAGAACGGGAAGCAATCCGATGGACGAGGTGTCCATCACCGCGAACGCGATGCCGGCGCCGACGAGCAGCGCGGTGCCGGAGAGCCTTGCCATCAGCCGCTGCTGACGCACGCCGATCCACACGAGACCGGTGCCCTCGAGCGCCCACGCGGCGGCGGTCGCATGTCCGGCAAACGCTAGCGGCACGGCAAGAATCAAGAAGACGACCGCCAGTGCGAGAAACGCTTCGGCGAGCTGACGCAGCGCGCGATCGCGATGCCACAGAGCTCGCGTCAGCGCCAGATACAGCGCGCTCAACACAACCGCCGAGTACGCGCGACCGAATGGGATCTCGCGGACCAGCACGCTTTGCATCGTGAACGCAATCGCGGGCGCGCCGAACACGAGCGTGCCGTCGATGTAGCCGCGCAGCTGCGGCGCCTGTCGATGCGCGAACAGCACGGCGACGGCCAGGAACAACAGGAAGAAGAAAATCAGGAACGGCTCGGTCGTCGAGAACAGACCCGGCTGATAGTACTGCTGCCCCCACAGCAGGCCGATGCCGAACGTGAAGACGAACGCGAGCCAGTTGAGAAACTGCCACGCACGGAACCACGCGATCCCCAACACGCCCGCGTCGAGCACCGCGTAGTACGAGAACAGCGCGACGTGGCTGCCTCCACCTGTCGAGGCCAGAATCGGGGCGAGAAATCCGCCGCTCGTCCCGATCGCCGCCAGCACCAGCGAGTCCTGCAGTACCGCCAGCACGCCGCTGAAGATCACGACGACAACCAATAGCGCGAACGTCAGCGTTCCTGGCAAGAGGCTATACAGACGGAAGGCGGCGAAGATCGTCAGATAGAGCAGCCCAACTGCGCCGCCCTGCAACACCATTGCGTAGTCGGGCTTCGACGTCCGCAAATACCAGCCGATGCCGAGCAAGACCAACGACGCGGCCGCGACCGCCATCAATCGGAACTCCACCGGCAGCAGACCGCGATCGGCGGCGTATCGCACGAGAAACGCCACGCCGAAGAACACGATCACCATCCCGACCTTGGCCAACACGTTGCCAGTCGTGAAGAACTCGATCAGCCAATTCGGCGCTGCCGGTATGGGTTGGCCGACCGGCTCGGGAATCGGCGGCGGCATCGACGAGACCGGCTCCGGTGCGGTGGATGGAATCGATGGTGGCGTGGCCGTCGGCGTGGTAAGCGGCGCCTCAGCGGGTACGGGTGGAATAGGACGGACCGTTTCGGCCGCAGGTTGTGCGACGTCAGCGGCTCGAGCGGGAGGCGCCGCGTCTCGTTGCAGCTTCCGCAGCTCGCGCTCGAGCGTGTTGTGACGATCGCGCAAATCCGCGAGCTGTTCTTTCAGCAGCAGATGTGCGTGATCGAGCCTCGTGAACCGACTGCCGAGAAAGCCGAGCGCGAAGCCAAGAACCAGCCCGCTCCACTCGCCGACAGAAGCGCCGATCACCGCGCCGATCAACCCGAAGAGGACGGGCATCGGCGTCCCTACTTACACACGAAGTTCGCTGCCTCGTCGATGCTGCCCGACCCCGTGTAGCGCGCGACCTGCGGCCACGCACAGAGCGGGCGCGTGCGATCGACCTTGCCATCGCGCAGGCGCGATGCGTCGATGCGCGCAGGGGCCTGCCCGTGCTCGACCCACGCGTCGAGCGCGGGCACCATGTCGAACGTACTGGTGCCATTGCCGCCACCGCAATGCCCCATGCCCGGCACCATGAACACGCGGACGGATTCCTTGGCGGCCTTTGTCTTCTTGGAGACCTGATCGTAGTAGCGAACGAGGTTGCCCGGAGGAATGCCTGGCTCGGCCCAGCCCTGGTAGAGAATCAGCTTGCCGCCTCGACTCGTGAAGCGGCTCATGTCGGGATCGTTGGCGTCGAACACGCGGTTGTCGCCCTTGCTCGCACGCTCGACATCCGAGTCGTAGTTGAGCGACTTTGGATCCCAGCTCGGATCCTTGAACACGATGTACTTGAAGTAATCGACCGCGTAGCCGACCGGCACCGGAGTCCATCCGAGCTCGCTGCCTCGTTCCAGCCCGGCGAAGATGTGCTCGCTGGTGCGCGGATTCGACGGCCCCGCGTAAATGCGCTGCGCCCCGTCGGCCTGTGACGGCGAAAGGCATGATGCCGGGTCAGCGCCCGCCTTGCACACCAACGTCTTCGGATCGAACGTGCACGCCAGCGGATTCTCGAGGACGCCGTCTTTCACGCCGTCGAGCGCGTCGCACGCGTTCATCACCGCATCGTGTACGAGCGCAAGCTTCTCGCGCGGCAGGGCCGACGCGGGATCGTTCAGCACCTGCGAGAACCAGATCTGGCCGAACGCCTGTGTCGTCGTATGGCTGGCGGGGGCGCCGGCGATGATGCCGTTGAAATCCTCGGGATACTTCTGCGCTGCGGTCAGTGCCTGCCGACCACCCGTCGAGCAGCCATTGAAGTACGCGAGCTTCGGCGCATTGCCGTAGAACGCGTCGATCGTTGCCTTTGCGGCAACGGTTGTTTCGTGAATGGCGCGATGCGCGAAATCGATCAGCGCATCGCTATTCGCAAACGTGTTGCTCGATGGCCCTGTGTGACCGGTGTCGGTGCTCGCCGTTGCGTAGCCAGCCGCGAGCGCGTTGGCCATCGCCGGATAGCTGATCGTGCCTGCAAAGCCGCCGTTGCCGACGACCTCGAGCTTGCCGTTCCATCCGCTCACGGGCAGCCAGACTTCGACTTTGATGTCGGACTGCGCGCCGGGCTTCAACGTCGCCGCCACGCGACAGAACGCACCAAGCTTTGCAAACGAGTTCGCCGCGCCCGCAGGTCCACCGGTTCGTCCGGTCGGGGGCGTGAATGCGCCTGCCGCCACGGTCTGCGCCATCGTCACCGTGCCGCCGCGTAGGGTCATCGTTGTCAATTGCTCGCAGGTAGCTGCCAGCGCACGCGCAGGAAGCAGCACTCCCAACACAATCACCAACGGACAGAGCGAGGTGATCTTCGGCATGCGACATGGTAACCCTCCTCGCCGGGCCCGAAGTAAACCCGATTTACGTATGCACGGTTGCACATTTCGCGCGTGGTACCCTTGAGAGATGTCGGAGTCGGGCGCCCACCCTCCTATCAGCCTTCCCCGCCGTCGCGCTATTACCGCTGGCCTGCTGCTCGGCATGTCCTTGGGGGCACTCGAAGCGACGGTTGTCAGCACCGCCATGCCTACGGTGATCGCACAGCTTGGCGGCCTGGCTCACTACAGTTGGGTCTTCTCCGCGTATCTGCTGACGTCCACCGCATCGGTCCCGATCTGGGGACGGCTCTCGGATCTCTACGGACGACGACGGATGTATTTGATCGGGGTGGCCACGTTCCTGCTCGGATCGATCGCCGCGGGCGCGGCCAACAGCATGATGCAGCTGATCGCGGCGCGTGCGGTGCAGGGGCTCGGCGCGGGCGCGATCATTCCGCTGAGCATGACGATCATCGGCGAGCTGTACACGCTGCACGAGCGCGCGCGAACGCAGGCGCTCTTCAGCGGCGTGTGGGGTGTGGCGTCGATCGCTGGCCCACTGGTCGGCGGCTACATCACCGCGGCGTGGAATTGGCGCTGGGTGTTCTATCTCAACGTGCCGTTCGGCTTCTGCTGCATGGCGGTCATCGCCACGGCCTATCCACCGTCGCGGCTCACCAAGGCGGTTCGCGTCGACTGGCTGGGCGCGTCGCTGCTCTTTGCGGGCGTGAGTTCGCTGCTGATTGCGCTGGGCGGCGAGGCAGGGAGTGCATGGGTGTGGTTTGGCGCGTCGGTCGTGTTGCTCGGCGCGTTCGTCACGGTGGAGCGGCGTGTGAGCGAGCCGATCATGCCAGTCGATCTGTTCCGACTGCCCGTCATGAACCGCTCGCTCGTCGTCGTCTTTCTCGTCGGTCTCGCGCTCTTCGGGGCCATCGCCTTCATCCCGCTCTTCGTGCAGAGCGTGATGGGCGGCACCCCGATACAAGCAGGGCAGGTGCTGACACCGCTCTTCCTCGGCTGGGTGGTGATGTCGATCGTTGGTGCGCGGACGACGATCCGGATGGGATACCGGGTGGCCGCGATCGGCGGCAGCATTTTGATGACGCTCGGCTTCGTGGGGCTTGCGCTGCTCGACGCGCACTCGTCGCGCACGATGCTGCTGGGAAGCTGTCTCGTGCTCGGCGCCGGGATGGGCACGCAAATGCTGTCGCTCCTGCTCGCCGTGCAGCACGGCGTCGATCGATCGCGTCTCGGTCTCGCGACCTCGCTGAACCAGTTCTCGCGCAGTGTCGGCGCCGCGGTCGGCGTGTCAGCAATGGGTGCCATCATGGCGCGTGCGCTCGCCGGCGTGACGCTGCCGGGCGGCGCCGAGGGGTTGACATCGGCGGGAACGATGGCGCTGTCGGAGCCCGTCCGCGAGCTGTTCGCAGCCGGTCTGCACCGGGTGTTCATGGCCGGTCTGCTGGTGTCGGCAACCGGGTTCGTGTCGACGCTGTTCCTGCCGCCGGTGCACTTCTCGCGCAAGATCCCGGCAGCGGCGGGCGAACAGATGCTCGAAGCGGAGATGACGAATCTTCGCGCGGAAGACGAGCCGATTGCGGTACCAGAATAGCGCCGGCTCTAAAGATCAAGACCCGGCCTACGAACGTCAGTCTCGATGAGTTCAAGCAATCTTTGCTTTCTTAGCGCCCGGAAGCTCGCCCATCAGATCCGCACTCGCGCGCTCTCCGCCCGCGAGGTGATGCAGGCGCATCTCGATCAGATCCGTCGGCTCAATCCGCGTCTCAACGCGATCGTGTCGATGCTCTCGGACGAGGCCTGTCTCGCACTCGCAGACAACGCGGACGGTTGTGTCGCACGAGGCGAAACGGTTGGGCCGCTGCACGGGCTGCCGATCGCCTTCAAGGATCTGCAGCCGGCTGTCGGCTTTCCTTGCACACGCGGCTCTTCGATCTTCAAGGACGACCATCCGGTTGCAGACTCCGTGCTCGTCGAGCGGCTGCGAAAGGCGGGCGTGATCCCCATCGGCAAGACCAACGTGCCCGAGTTCGGTATGGGGTCCCACACCTACAACACCCTGTTCGGCACGACGCGCAATCCCTACGACCTGACCAAGAGCGCCGGCGGATCGAGCGGCGGCGCCGGAGCAGCACTTGCCAGCGGGATGCTGCCGATGGCCGATGGCAGCGACCTCGGCGGATCGCTGCGCAACCCGGCCAACTTCAACAACGTGGTCGCGCTGCGGCCTACGGTCGGTCTCGTTCCGATCGCGCCGGATCCCTTGCCGCTCGGTGCGATCGGCGTCAATGGGCCACTTGCGCGAACGGTGTCGGATGTCGCGTGGCTGCTCGGCGTGATGGCCGGCGCCGACGATCGCGACTCGTCGTGTTTCGCCTCGAACCCATCGGCGTTTCACCAGCCGCTCGACCGCGTCCTGAAGGGGGTGCGCATCGCGTGGTGTCCGGATCTTGGTGGGCTGCCGCTCGATCGTCGCGTCCGCGTTGTGCTCGAAGGTCAACGCGCGACCTTCGAATCGCTTGGCTGCATCGTCGAAGAGGCGTGCCCGGAGTTTGGCGATGTCGATTCGATCTTCCTCACGCTGCGAGCGTGGCGCACGGCCGCGGTTCTTGGACCCCTGCTGCGAAGCCATCGCGATCAGTTGAAACCGGAGGCCGTGAAGGAGATCGAAGCCGGCCTTGCTTTGTCGGGCGCTGACGTCTCACACGCGATGATGCGCCAGGCCGAGCTGCTGGAACGCATGCGACAGTTCCAGGAGCGATATCCGTTCTTCGTGTGCGCAGTGAATCAAGTGCCGCCGTTCGACGCGACCCTGGACTGGCCGAAAGAGATCGAGGGCGTGACGATGGACCACTACATCGCGTGGATGAAGTCGACCTACTGGATCAGCGCGACGTTGCGCCCGGCGATCTCGGTGCCGGCGGGGTTCACTCCTGAGGGACTGCCGGTGGGCATTCAGATCGTCGGCCGCTCGCGCGACGATCTCGGCGTGCTGCAGCTCGCCTACGCGTTCGAACAGGCCACGGGCGCCGGCCGCACGCGGCCGCCGATCGCAGATCGCTAAAACCGCAACGATCGCCATCGCTCGGAGTGGCGCGAACTGCGTACCTCCATTCAGCGATCACGCAAGATGACCAGCATTCTGCCAGGTTCGTCGCGTGGCACAGCGCTCGCGTACCCGGTCGCTATAATGAGCGCATGCCGGGGAGTGACGACGTGAAAGCGGAAACCCCTCGCGTAAAGCTCACGTACGACGATTTCGTGCTGTTCCCTGACGACGGAAAGCGGCACGAGTTGATCGATGGGGAGCACTACGTGACGCCGTCACCCGCCCGTAAGCATCAGACCATTTCATGGAATCTGACAGTCTTGATAGGCAACTATCTGCGTTCCAATCCGATTGGACGCGCGTTTGCGGCCCCGTTCGATGTGGTCTTCTCGAACTTCGATGTTGTCGAACCAGACCTGTTGTTCATTTCACAACGGCGACAATCCGACGTCTTGACAGCCAAGCATGTACGGGGAGCTCCTGACCTCGTTGTCGAGATCGGCTCACCAGCGACGCGCAAGCGCGACGAAACGATCAAGCGTCGCTTGTACGAGAAATTTGGAGTATCGGAGTACTGGGTCATCGATCCGGAGCTCGACTCGATTCATGTCTACAGACGCGCTGATAGCGGCTACGCGCGCGTCGCAGAGCTGACACTCGAAACGCAAGATGTGCTGAGGACTCCGCTCATGCCCGGACTCGACCTTCCACTCACCGTCATCTTCGAAAACTGATGGATTATCGGCAGCTTGGCGGATCGGGACTCAAAGTCCCGGTTCTCAGTCTTGGCACCGCGACGTTCGGCGGCAGCAACGAGTTCTTCAAGGCCTTCGGTGGAAACGATGCGGCGGGCGCCACTCGTCTCGTCGACATCTGTCTCGATGCCGGCGTCACGATGTTCGACTCGGCCGACGTGTACTCCGGCGGGCAGGCAGAGGAGCTCCTCGGACAGGCGATCAAGGGCCGCCGACAGCACGTGCTCATCTCAACCAAGGGAACGTTTCGCATGGGACCGGGTCCGAACGACGTCGGCTCGTCGCGATTCCATCTCATTGATGCCGTCCACAGCAGCCTTCGGCGTCTCGGCACCGACTACATCGATCTGTATCAACTCCACGGATTCGATGCGTTGACGCCGGTCGAGGAAGCGCTCGACACGCTGGATGTTCTCGTGCGCGCCGGGAAGATCCGCTACATCGGCGTGTCGAACTTCTCCGGTTGGCATCTGATGAAGTCGCTGGCTGTTGCCGACGAGCGCCATCTCACGCGATATGTCGCGCATCAGGCGTACTACTCGCTCGTCGGTCGCGAGTACGAGTGGGAGCTCATGCCGCTCGCCATCGATCAGAAGATCGGCACGGTGGTGTGGAGCCCGCTTGGATGGGGGCGCTTGACCGGTAAGATCAGACGCGGGCAGCCGAAGCCGTCGGTGAGCCGGTTGAACACCAAGATCGCGGCGGATCTCGGTCCGCCAGTGCCCGAGGAACTCCTCTATGGCGTCGTCGATGTGCTCGACGCGGTCGCGAGGGACACGGGGAAGAGCGTGCCACAAATCGCGCTCAACTGGCTGCTGCAGCGGCCGACGGTGTCGACGCTGATTGTCGGCGCGCGCACCGAAGAGCAGCTGCGCGACAACCTCGGCGCGCTCGGATGGACATTGACTGCCGATCAGATGGCTGCTCTCGATCGGGCGTCCGCGATCACGCCCATCTATCCGTACTGGCACCAGCGCGGTTTCGTCGATCGCAATCCGCCGCCGGTGTAGGTGCGGCCAGGTGATATCGTACTGATCGGCCCCACGAACAGACCCAGGGCCCGAATCGCTTTTACACATGGCACAGACTGTCGAGATCAGCCTCAAAATCCCTTCTCTCCGCGTCCACCGCGAAGGCAAGGATGCGCCGGAGACCATCAACAACGGCGACGTCAGGTTCTGCAAGCACATCGAGCTCCAGACCATCCCCAAGCCAGGTGCCACGCTGACGATGGAGATCAGCTCCGGCGAGACGTTCCTCTGTGAGGTCGTCAGGAGCGACTGGCATCACGACAAGAACTTGTTCGTCGTCGCCTGTCGATATTCGAAGCGGTCGATCTCACCTGCTGAACACCAGGCTCTTCTCAACTCTTCGGACTGGCAGTTCAGGGCCCTGATATAGCGCGCATCCATTTGACCCTGACGCGGCGTAAGCCTCTATGATGCGCTCCAGCATGGAGCTCACAGTCGGCGCGCTCGCGAAGCGCTCGGGCCTTACTGTTCGGACGCTGCACCACTACGACGAGATCGGTCTGCTGTCGCCGTCGGGGCGCACCACATCCGGCTATCGCCTCTATTCAGACGCGGACGTGCGTCGCCTCGAACGCATCGTGCTGCTGCGCGGTCTGGGCATGCCGCTCGAGTCGATCGGCTCGGCCATGCAGGGCGACGGTCACGCGCTGATCGAGCTGCTCGAGCGTCACGCGAATGCGGTCGACGCGAAGATCGACGAGCTGCGCAAGATCCGGTCGCGGCTCGCTGAGTCCATTGCACAGCTGCGGAATCATGAGTGTCGAACTACGGACGATGCGCTGGCGCTCGTCGAGGCGGTGGCGACCTTCGAGCGGTACTTCACGGACGAACAGCGGCAGACGCTGCGGACGCGCGCCGACGCCGTCGGCGTGGATCGGATCCGTCAGGCCGAGGCACAGTGGGCGCGGCTGATCGCGGACGTCCGTCGCGAGATGGAGGCCGGCACGCCGCCGGCTGACCCGCGAATAGTCACACTCGCGCGGGAATGGCAGTCGCTGCTGGACGAGTTCACGAACGGCCGCTTCGACATCGCCCGCAGCGCCGGTCGAATGATGCGGAGTGAGCCTGCTGCGCAGCGCCGGATGTCCGGCATGGGGCTGACGCCGCAGATCATGGACTACGTCGCACAGGCGATGGCCTTCTTGTAGAAGGCTCTTCTTTGCAGGTGTCCTCCCCCGCCTCGGCACATTCATGCTAAAAGAGCTAGCCGAGCTCCAGTGGCAGACGGCCGGCGCGTCAGCGCCGTGCGCTCATCACCGGCGCGGTTCGCTAAGAGGCTCTTATGCTGACGATCATCATGCTGGGCGCGCTCGCGGCCGGACAGTGGCTCGACTATCCTGCGAAGGATATTCCTCGCACGAAGGACGGCAAACCCGTTCTCACAGCCAAAGCGCCGAAGACTCGCGACGGCAAGCCCGATTTGTCAGGCATCTGGCTGCCCGACAACACTCCCGGCGTCCGCGGCACCAACGGTGAACCGTTGCCGGGACACTTCATCAGCGTGACCTTCGGCGTCAAGGACGAGGACGTGCCGCTCACGCCAGAAGGCGCGGCCCTATTCAAAAAGAACCTGGAGGGTCGAGGTAAAGACGATCCCGGAGCGACGTGCCATCCGGTGGGGGTGCCGAGTCTCGACATGGTGCCAGTCCCGTACAAGATCGTACAGACGCCAGGCCTCATCGTGATCTTGTACGAAGGCGACACTGTGTACCGGCAGATTTTTACCGACGGCCGCAAACATGCCGAGACATCGATCCCGTCGTGGTTGGGTTACTCAGTGGGGCGCTGGGAAGGCGACACGCTGGTTGTCGACACGATCGGCTTCAACGACAAAAGCTGGCTCGATCGCATCGGCCACGCGCACAGCGACGCTTTGCACATCGTCGAGAGATTTCGTCGGAAGGACCTCGGCCACATGGACGTCACGATCACAATCGACGATCCGAAGACGTTCACGCGTCCGGTGACGTTTACACAGCCGACGACGCTCACGCCCGACGGCGACCTGCTCGAATACTTCTGCACCGACAACGAGCAGGACTCCGCCCACTTCAAATAGCCGTTCCACTCAATTTGTTCCCGTCGTCACTCCCTTGGCCTTGATCGTCTTCACCATCTGCGCGTAGGGCTCGATCACGCCGTGCACCGGCACGTCGCGATCGACTTTGAGCTTGCGCCGTTCGACGTTGGCCAGCACGTTCTCACCCCACGGGTGCTGCAGCCAGGTGGCATCGTACAGATCCGCCTGCACGAGCAGACGCTCGCGCGGCACGTAGGCAAAGAGGTTCGTCCCCTCACGAGGATTGTCGAGGAGGTGATACAGCTGCACCTCCATCGACTTGTCCTTGAGCGTCAGCTGATCGTCGACGAACTGGAACATCGCCGGCTTCGGGTTCTTCTGCAGCGCATCGGGCACGATGGTGTGCGGGCGGGCGAGCAGATCCTTGAAAAACGCCTCGTTGTCGCGATGGGTGACGATCGTCAGCCCCTCGGCGACAGCCACACGCAATCCGCCGGAATGATCGAAGTGATGGTGCGACACGATGGCAGTGGTGAGCGGCTTGCTGCTCAGCGTACGCGCCTTGTCGATCACCGCCTTCGAGCGTGCCTCGTTGAGCGGCGCTTCGAACAACACGAGGTGATCATCGAACTCGAAAACGATGCTGCGGTGGTTGCCCGATCCGGCGAGCCACCAGATGCCCTTCGCCACCGGCTCCGCGGTGACGACCATCGGCGGCGGTGCGGGTGCCGCCGCCGCTTTCACGCTGGGAGGAGCCGACAGGTCGGCGATGTCGACATCGACGGTATTCTTCGCGACCTGCAGATCGAACTGCAGGTACTTGTCCATCATTGTCGTCAGCCGACGCGGCAGCTTCACACCGCTCACGTCCTGATAGTCGGCAAATGTGGTGACCATCGCCACGTCGCCTATGTTGGCGTTGTCGCTCATGTAGCTGACCCGCGACGGCAGATGCGTCGTGCGGTCGACGGCAAGCGTCACCACGTCGCCCTTCGGCGTGGTCACATCAACCAGGTCGTCGTTCTTCTCCGTGCGTACGTTCCCGATCTTCGCGCCCGGATCGAGCGCAGCGCGGACGATCGTGATCGGATGCTGCAGCAGCTCCAGCCGTCGATCGCGCGCCGCTGCATCACTCGCACGCGTCATCGTCCCCTCGGGCGTCACGTTGTAGGCGATGTCGCCGTCGACGCCTTGCATCTGCTGCTGTGTGGTCGCCCCAGCAAACAGGAACTGTGCCTCGCGACGCTGTCGGACTCGCGTTCGGCTGTTCGGCAGATCGATCGCGCGTGTGTACTCCGCGACCTTCCAGATCGGAAGCTCGTCGGTGGGCATGCGGTTCTGACCCGCATTGGGTGCAGTGCCACTGCCTTCGATGGTCAGCGTCTTCAGCGTCCGAATCTTGTCGGCACCGCCGAGTGCCGCCGCCGCATCGTCGATGATCTTGCGCTCGGGAGGCGCGGGCGCGCAGGCGCCCATGACGATGGTGAACGCGACGATCGCGTGGATACGTGTCATGACAACACCTTCTTCAATACGGCGGTGATCGTGCTCGCAGGATCGTTCTGAATGGATTTCGATCGCCAGGCGACGAAGCCGTCGGGGCGCACCAGCGTCGCGCCGGTTTCCGTCAATCCGTACGCCTTGGCAAAGCGCTCGTCTTCGATAATGTGCGCATCGAGCTCGAGGCTGGGGAACTCGCGCGCCGCGGCGAGTGCCGCTGGAATCCACGCTTCGCCTGCAGACGGCGCCAGCAGTACGAACGCGCGGCCGAACAGATCGAGCATCGAGATCTTCTTGCGGTCGCGCTCGATCCACATGTGTGGCGCGCGAGAACCGGGACGGCCGCACGACTCGCGCGGGTCCTCGTGTCCGCGATCCAGGTTCTCGTCGCTGACGATCGCCGGCGATTGATAGAGGTACCCGAGTTCGATGTCGAAATCGTTGGCCAGCGGCTGAAAGTCCTTCGCGCCGAGGTAGGTGGCCGATCGCGTGACATAGCGCGTGTATGCCTGCTCGACGGTGAACTTCCCCACCGGACGTCGTTCGATCTCGTAGGTCTCGAGCAGCTGTGGACCCGCGACACCGTTCAGCACCATCGCCAGCTTCCACGCCAGGTTGTGTCCATCGTGGATCCCGGTGTTACCGCCGAAGCCGCCATTGGGCGGCATCAGATGCGCCGCATCGCCGGCCAGAAACACGCGGCCCTCGCGGAAGCGCCGCGCCACATCTGACGTCGCACGCCAGCGTGCCACGCCGTCTATCGTCACCGGCAGATCGGGGACGCCGGCACCGGCTCGTACCAGATCGATCAGATGCGATTCGCGCACATCGTTGGCCGGGCTCGCGGCCTCGGGACGCGACGTGTCGCCGACGGTGTTGACGACGAGGAAGCCGGAATCGCCGTCCTTGTCCATGCGGAAGAAGCCCGACAGTTCGGCGTTTTTAACGTAGATGACGCTGAGCGCTTTTCCGACCACGAGTTTCGCCAGCGGGGCGTGGAAGTAGATCGTGATCGCGTTCGAGAACACACCGCGGCCATCGAACTCGATCCCGAGCAAGTCGCGCACTCTACTGTGCGCGCCGTCGGTGCCGACGACGTACTTCGCGCGGATCTGCTGATCGCGACCGGATGCCACCTCGCGAACGGTAACCGTCACGCCGTCCGCATCCTGCGACAGGCCGACGACCTCGTGCCCTTCGATTACACGTGCGCCCGCCTGCTTCGCGCGATCGCGGAGGATCGGCTCCAGACCAGGCTGCGTGACAAACAGCCGGCGGCACGGACTGAGCGCCTCGACGCCTTCGTTGAGACTGGGAATCAGCCCCGCAAGCTGTTTGCCCGCGAGCGTGTCCATCAACACGACCGCACCCTCGGGCTCGAACTCTTTTTCCGACTGCGCCTTGACCTTCTCCTCGATGCCCGCCGAGCGAAACATCTCGATCGTGCGCATGTGGAAGAAGGCCGCGCGTGGCACCGGTGAACCGCCGATCAGCCGTTCGACGGCGAGAGACGCGATGCCGTGCTGCGCGAGGAACATGGCGGTGGAGAGGCCGACGAGGCCTCCGCCGGAGAAGAGGACTGGTACCTCCTCCATTACGCGTTCTTCTCCGCGGAGGCTGAAGCCTCCGCTCTACGGGCCAGGGCTTCGCGCACGCGTGCGCGAGTAAAGGGAGCGGTTCGCAGCCGCGCGCCGGCGGCATCGAACACCGCGTTCGCGAGCGCGGCGGCGACCGGCGCCGTCGCTGCTTCGCCGGCGCCGAGCAGCGGCTGATCGGGTCGATCGATCAGAATCACGTTCATCTCCGGCGCTTCAGGGAACGTGAGCACGGGATAGCTGCCCCAGTCCACGCTCGTCACGCGCGAGCGATCGAAGGTCGTCTCCTCATGAAGCGATCGACTCAAGGTCTGCACGATGCAGCCTTCGACTTGATTCTTGAGCGCGTCGGGATTGACGATGAGACCGCAATCGTGCGCGCATGCGACACGCTGCACCACGACCGCACCGTTCGACGGATCGACCGCCACTTCCATCGCGATCGCCACGTAATTCTCCTGCTGCTTGTAGCGCGCATAGGCCATGCCGCGACCGACGAGCAGGTTGCCCTGTCTGGCTCGCGGATTGGGCGAGACTCGCGGCTGCCACTTGATTGCCTCGGTCGCACGTCGAATGACTTCGATCGCACGCGGATCGCTGAGACGGGTGAGGCGAAACGCGACCGGATCGGATCCGATCGCCGCCGCGATTTCATCGGTGAACGACTCCGCCGCAAACACGTTGGCGATCTTGCCCGGTGCGCGCAGGTTGGAGATCGGCAGCGGCGATTCCTTGAGCGAGTGGACGACGACGCTGACGTTGTCGGCGACATAGGGCGGATCGCCGTTCTGCGACAGCAGGCCGCCGTTGCGGCCGTCGTCCTGGGCAAGTCCCGCGGCATCGGCGGCGAGCAACGCGCGCGTGCCCGGCTTGTTCATCGGCAGCCACATCTGGTTGTCCCAGGCAACGATGCGCCCGCTGGCATCGAGGCCGGCGCGCAGATCGAGCAGCTGCTGCGGTCCTTTCGGATCCCACGCGAGCTCGTCTTGTCTCGACCACTGCACGCGAACCGGCTGACCGATCGTCTTCGACAGCAGCACCGCATCGGCGGCGACGTGATCGCTGCCGTTGGTGCCGTACGACCCGGAGCCTTCGGCGAAGACGACGCGCACCTTCTCCGCCGGCAGGCCGAACACGCGCGAGAGGTTGCCGCGCAGCCCATGCGTCCCCTGCGATGCCGACCATACCGTTGTCGTGCCATCGGCTTTCACGTCGGCCACCGCGCACGAAGGACCGAGTGAGGCATGACTCTGCATCGGCCAGAAGTAGCTGGCCGCGATCGTCTTCGACGCGCTCGGTAGCGCGGTTCGCACATCACCCTTGGCGACCACGCTCTGATCGCGATCGAGCGCGCCCTCGCGGGCCCATTTGTCCAGACCGTCGCTTCCAGGCAGACGCTGCGCCTCGGTCCAGGTCGCTTTCAGCGCGGCTGCGCCTTTCACTGCGGCCCACTCACCTTTGGCGACCACGGCGAGGAAGTTGCCGACGCGCACGGCGCGTGCGTCGGGAATGCCTCGCAAAGACGATTCGTCCACCGACATGAGCGTGGCGCCGACCGATGGCGGGCGCACGACTCTCGCGTGGAGCATGCCCGGCACTTTCACATCGTGCACGTATCGATGCTTCGCCGCTGTCTTGGCGGGCACATCGGGGCGCAGCAGCGGCTTGCCGACTTGTGTGTACTGCGTTGGCGATCGCAGCGGCGCCTTCGGATCGACTTTGACCTGGAGCCGTCGATCGCCGATCAACTCGCCGAGCTTCACGCCGGCGCCGCCCGATTGCGGTCGAACCTCGCCGTCGACGATCGTCAGCTCGGTGGCGGGTCGATTCAGTCGTGTCGCGCCAAGCGCGAGCAGCGCCTGACGTGCGCTCGCTGCGGCTTGTCTGATCTCGGCACCGCCACGCGTGAGTCCTGTGCTTCCGCCGGTGCCGCCTTGATCGGGACAGATGCCGGTGTCGCCGTCGATCACCGTGATGCGCGACGTCGAGATACCAAGCTCCTCGGCGGCCATCTGTGCCACGGCGATGCGAAGTCCCGTACCAACATCGACCTTCCCGCTGTAGATCGTCGCGGTGCCATCAGCGTGGATGGCGATGAAGCTATCGACCTCCATCGGATCCAGAGGCTTGCCGACCGGCGTCTGCGCCCAGACAACATCGGGACGCACGCCGTTGAACGCGAAGCTGACGATGACTGCGCCGCCGGCCTTGAGCAGGTCGCGGCGAGAGAGGATTGGAAGCGTGGCCATCATCCCCTCCTATGCCTGCGCCGCGCGCATCACCGCGCGCAAAATGCGCGTGTGCGTGCCGCAGCGGCAGATGTGTCCGGCGAGTGCCTGCTTCGCCTGATCGAGCGTCGGCCTCGGCGTCTTCGCGAGCAGCGCGCGCGTGGCCATGATCATGCCGTTGGTGCAATAGCCGCACTGCGCGGCCTGCTCGGCGATGAACGCCGCCTGCACCTTGTCCGGCGACTCGAGGCTCCCGGTGCCTTCGAGCGTCATCACCGCGCGATCGACCACCTTGCTCACCGCGGTCGTGCACGATCGCGTCGGCGCGCCGTCGACGTGCACGGTGCATGCACCGCATTGTCCGAGCCCGCAGCCGAACTTTGGTCCGTGCAGATCGAGCGTGTCGCGCAACACGTACAACAACGGCTGCTCCGGATCCCATGAATCGACGGAAACCGGTTTGCCGTTCAGTCGGAATCGATAGACTGGCATGCTGCGTATTGAATCCTCGAAGCACGGGAGATTTCAATCCATAAGATCGCTGCGGACGCGGAGAGCGCTGAGATCTCACGCAGAGATCGCCGAGGCGCGGAGAGCGCAGAGAATTGCGATCACACGGAGACAGAGAAACAGTGGACGAACGGAGCTACGTGCTCACGCACAAATCCTGCGGCTGGAGCGCCGGCCTTCGGCCGGTGCATGGGGTGAGCGTCGTCACACGAAAACGAACGCCTTTCGCAACGAATCCTGGCGCTCGTTTTCGTATGCGACGCTCGCCCCATTCGCGCGCGCAGCGCGCGACCCAGCCACTCGTAATCGTTTGTCGCGGCGGTACCTCGGTTTGTCTCCGTTGCCCTGTTCCTCTGTGTTGGGGCGAGCCTCCGTTTCTCTCTTGCCTGCTCTGTTTCGAGAACTCTGCGCCTCTGCGATCTTTGCGTGAGATCTCGGCGCCCGGCTCCCTCCACGCTATACTCCGGGCGTGCCGCTCCAGCCAGGCACTCGCGTCGGTCCGTACGAAATCACCGGCGAGCTCGGCGCCGGTGGCATGGGTGAGGTCTGCCGCGCGCGCGACACGAAACTGAATCGAGAGGTCGCGCTCAAAGTCCTTCCCGACGCGTTCGCGAACGACCCCGATCGCATGTCGCGCTTCCAACGCGAGGCGCAGCTGCTCGCCGCGCTCAACCACCCCAACATCGCCGCGATCTACGGCCTCGAAGATGCCGAAGCCGTTCGCGCCATTGTCATGGAGCTGGTCGAAGGCGCGACGCTGACGGGACCGATCCCGATCGACGACGCGCTTCGAATCGCAAAGCAAATCGCCGAAGCAATCGAGTACGCACACGACCGCGGCATCATCCATCGCGATCTCAAGCCGGCCAATATCAAGGTCACACCCGACGGCACGGTGAAGGTGCTCGACTTCGGTCTCGCGAAAGCCATGGACGATGTGAGCGACACCGCTGTGGCGATCGCCGGATCGATGTCGCCGACATTGTCGCTTGGCGCAACGTATGCCGGCGTGATCATGGGCACGGCAGCGTACATGGCGCCGGAGCAAGCGAAGGGCCGTCCCGCGGATCGACGATCGGATATCTGGGCCTTCGGCATCGTGCTCTACGAGATGCTCACCGGCGATCGCATGTTCGGCGGCGACTCGGTGCCCGAGACGCTGGCCAGCGTGATGAAGGATCCGATCACGTTCGGCAAACTGCCGGATGACACACCGGGCGCGATTCGCAAGCTCGTCGCCCGTTGCCTCGAGCGCGATCCGCGCCGTCGTCTCCAGTCGATCGGCGAAGCGCGCATCGTCCTCGAGGACGCGATCGCCGGCACCACGATCGATGCGCCTCCATCCGCCGCTGCGCCTATGGCTGCATTGAAGTGGCCGTGGGCGATTGCCGCGTTGGCGGTGGTCGTCGCGCTCGGTGTTGTTGGCTGGATGTGGTCGAGACCATTGCCGGCTCCACCGCCGGTGGCGCGTTTCACGCTGTCACCACCAGAGAGTGCCACGCTTACAACCTACCGGGGGTTCGCGTCGAACCTTGCGGTGTCGCCCAACGGTCGTTACGTGGCCTTTGTGGCTGACGAGCCTGGGCGCGACCGAACGCTGTGGGTCCGAGCGATCGATTCGCTGAGCGCGCAGCGGCTCGATCGCACCGAGGACGCTGCGTATCCGTTCTGGTCACCCGATTCGCAGAACATTGGCTACTTCGCAAAAAGCAAATTGATGCGAATCGCTGTCGCCGGCGGCACGCCGCTGACGATTGCTGACGCTCCGGATGGCGAAGGCGGCACCTGGTCCCAACCCGATGGTCAGGACGGAACCATCGTGTTCGCGAGCGTCCAGATGGGTCCACTCCTGCGTGTACCCGCGCAGGGCGGCGTGTCGACACCAGTAACGAAGCTCGAGGAGGGAGAAACCGGACACATATTCCCCCAGTTTCTTCCCGACGGACGCGTGTTGTATCTGTCGCGTGGAAACAAGCCCGCCGTTTACGTTCAATCGCTCGGCTCGCCTCAGCGCGCGCCCGTGATGAACTCCATGGGCAGAGTGGTCTTCTCGCCTCCAGGGTTTCTCCTCTACATGCGCGACAATGCGTTGCTGGCGCACCGCATCGACCTCGGCTCGCTTCAGCTCCTGGGTGAGCCGGTTGCCATCGCCGAAGACGTGCGCAGCGGCGGCAACAACGCCAGAAACGCATTCGCCGTATCCAACAACGGACTGCTCGCCTACCGCGCGGGCGGCGCCGGCGGCATTGCGCAGGTGACCATCCACGACCGCGCGGGCAAGTCCGAAGGCGTCCTCGTCGATCGCGGAGACAATGGGCCGATGATGCTGTCGCCGAACGACAAGCTCCTGATCGTCTCTCGAGGGAATGTTCGCGACGAGCGCGATTTGTGGGTGAAAGACCTGACCAGCGGCGTGTACTCCCCACTCGCCTCAACGAGTGGAGAGGACGCCAATCCCGTCTGGTCTCCGGACTCTCGTCGCGTGGTCTATACCCACGACGACGGCACGAAACGCGTCCTCATCACGACGACGATCGGCTCAGGAAAGCATGTGCCGGTGCCGAGCGACGGAACGATCCGTACTTTGTTCGACTGGACGAGCGATGGCAAAACGCTTCTCGCGGCGCGAGGCGGCAATGTCGGGAATGTTGGTTTCTTCCCTGCTCCGTCGGACAGCACGCCGGTTTCAAGTACGGGCAAAGTCGAAATCGTCCTCAACGAGCCCTACCAGATCACACAGTTCCGCGTGTCGCCAGACGGGAAGTGGGTTGCGTACACGTCGCAACAATCCGGCCAGCCCGAGATCACAGTGGCGGCGTTTCCGTCGTTCAACGAGCGTCGGCAAGTATCGAGCGGCGGAGGCGTGCAGCCGCTTTGGCGCGGCGATGGCAAGGAACTGTTCTTCGTCGGTCGGGATCAGGCGTTGAAATCGACGACAGTGAAGGCCGGAGCCACTCTGGAACTCGGCCCGGTCCAAACGCTGTTTCCTGCTCAAATCCCGATGAACGCCTTTCAGGTGACTTACGCAGTCAATCGCGACGGGACGCGGTTTTATGTTCGAGAACCGTTCATTGGATCAGCGGCGACGACGGAGCCACTCTACATCGTCACGAACTGGACGTCGCTCGTCCGCTGACGCGGACTCGCGAGGTCAAAGGGCAAATGTCAAAGGTCAAGGTAGTGACAATGACGAAACGACTGCTCATCGCACTCTTCTGCGTCGTTGCGATCTCGGCACTCGGTGCCGACGCCAATCATCCGACCGGCACGAAGGGTCTGCTGCTCATCGACAAACTCGGCGGCACGATTCGCTTCTTCGATCCGACGACGTTCAAGGAGCGATCGTCGATCAAGGTTGCGACCAACCCGCACGACTTCGCGCTGACGGCCGATCGCAAGACCGCCTACGTGCCGCTCTACGGCGACGGCATCTACGGCCGCAATCCCAATCCAGGCCACGAGGTGCTCATCGTCGACATGGAGTCGCAGAAGGTCGCCGGCTCGGTTGATGTCTCGCCGTACCGTGCGCCGCATGGGATTCAGCTCGACAACCAGGGCACCGTATATGTGACGAGCGATCTCGATCGCAAACTGATCGTCATCGATCCCAAGGCGCGCAAGATGACGAAGGCGATCGATACCCAGGGGACGACACACTGGATCGGCATCCTGCCGGACGGCAGCAAGATCTACGCGACCAACAAGAGCGACCCGCCATTCGTCAGCGTCATCGACGTGAAGAGCGGCATGATGACCGGAAAGATCGATGTGCCCGGCGGCACTCAGGGCATCGCCGTCTCACCGGACGGCAAGCACGTGATCATCATGGCGTCCACCGAACCCACCGCCCTGGTGGTCGATCCGAAGAGCGACACGATCGTCGATCGCGTGACGCTGAAGGATCAGAAGGGCGGCGGCTACAAGGTCTATTACAGCCCCGACGGCAAGTACATGCTGACGATGAATCT